>Ga0193753_10001009_pt1 | contig 25223 bp, 19 predicted proteins | sample H1c2metaG_FD_144925 | JGI IMG/M metagenome (GOLD analysis project Ga0193753, IMG submission 144925) | Soil microbial communities from a riparian zone of the East river system, Colorado, United States - H1c2 | ecosystem: Environmental > Terrestrial > Soil > Riparian zone | place: USA: East... | reverse complement strand
GGCCCGTCAACTTGTCGCCGTCCTTTTGGACACCGACGGCGTTGCCCTGCAGAAACTGCATCTTGCCGGCCGCCACCAGATCGCGCATGCGCGCAACCGTGGCGGGAGCTGCGCGAAATTCCGCGCGCCGATGCACCAGGGTCAGGGAGCGGGCCTTTTCGCAAAAAGCCACGGTCCAATCCAGCGCCGAATCGCCGCCGCCGCAGATCACCAGATGCTGGTTGAAGAAATCCCCGGCTGACTTCACCCGATAGTGGATGTTCTTGCCTTCGAACTGCTCCACGCCCGGAACCCCTAAGCGCCGCGCTTGGAAGGATCCGACCCCGCCGGCGATGACGACCGCACCGGCGGTGAGGCGGGTACCCGTGGAAGTCGCAATGTGAAATTTGCCATTGCCGAGCACGCGCAGTTCCGTGACCTCCTGGCCCAAATGAAACGTGGCCTTGAAGGGCTTCGCCTGCTCCAACAAGCGATCGATCAATTCCTGGGCGCCGCAAACCGGCAGCGCGGGAATGTCATAGATCGGCTTGTCGGGATACAGCTCCGTGCACTGGCCGCCGGGCTGACCCAGCGAGTCGATGATGTGGGTGCTGATGCCCAGCAGGCCCAGTTCAAAGATCTGGAACAGCCCGACGGGACCGGCGCCGATGATGACCGTTTCAACGTATTGTTCCGACATACAAAACTCGATCCTGGCCTTTGGCAAATCGGCGCGGATTGTAACTGAATGCGCCAGATAGCGAGATCCTCTTACCGAAGCAACCAGATTCGATCTGGAAGGTACTTATGAATGGGCGTTGACGACGCCGGCGGCACTGAAAAACCCGCTGTGCGCATGTTGTTGTTTTTTAAGCTAAAACCTGTCCTACCCTGAAGGTATAGAGGGATGATGCACGCACAAGTTACCCCGCATTCTGCACCGCTGACCGAAACTCACGAAGACAGCGCCCGGGATTCCACCCGTCCCATCCGTGCCTTGAATCGCGGACTCGACGTCCTGACCGAATTGAATCGACTGGAGCGGGCCGCCATCAACACCCTCGCCGCCGCCGTGGGTCTGCCCCGCACCACGACCTATCGCATTTTGGAAACGCTGCGCCTTGCCGGTTACGTGGATCGCGATGCGCACGATGATTGCTACCGCCCCACGATCATGGTGCGCGCGCTGTCGGACGGTTTCGATGACGAGGCGTTGGTCGCGCATATCGCCAAGCCGCTGCTCGCGGCCCTGGGCGCACAGATTGTCTGGCCGGTGGCGGTCGCAACCCCGTCCGGCTCCACGATGATGATTCGCGAGACGACGGATCGGCAGAGTCCGCTGGCTTTGGAGCAATACAGCGCCGGTGTCCGCGTGCCCATGCTGGCCTCGGCCGCGGGCCGGGCGTACCTGGCTTTCTGCGCGGCGCCGCAGCGAGATGCGATGCTGGAACTGCTCGCGCGCTCCTCGCTGCCCGAAGATCGGCTGGCGCGGAATCGAGTCGAAGTGGAACGCCTGCTGAACGAGACCCGGACGCAAGGATTCGGCATGGCGCATCGTGCGCGCCGCGTCTCGGAAGAAACGAGCCTCGCCATACCGGTTCGCGCCAAGGACCGCATCCTCGCCACCGTCACGGTACGATACGCGGCCACCGCGGTTCCGTTGCGGTCCGCGATCGATCAATTTCTGCCGAAGATGCGCGAGGTCGCGCAAAAAATCGAGGCGCAATTCACCTAGGAGCCTTGGGTTCGCGCCGCCCGGCGCAACCTCACGGCGCCCGGCCCAACCTCACGGCGCTTACTTGCGCAGGACCGCCTTGCGCACGCCGCCCGATATCAGTGCCGTCACGTCGAGCAGCGCGCCTGCCATGGCCAATCCGTCGGGCGCCGCCAAATAGCGCGGGCGCCACACCGGATCGAATTTCTGTTTGAATTTGCGCAAGCCCTCGAAGTTGTAAAACGTTTCACCATAGCGCTGCACCATGCGCCCCAGTTTGTGCCAGGTGGGCGCCAGCGCGTGTTCCTCCAACCCCGAGAGCGGCGCCATGCCAAGATTGAACCAGCGGAAGCCCTGCGCCCTGCCCCACAGCATGCATTCGATCAGCATGTAGTCGATCACGCCCTTCGGCGCGGCGTCGTTGTAGCGCATGAGATCCACCGACAATTCGTGCGAACCGCCGCGCCAAAGGTTCGCGAAAGCGACCACGGCGCCGTCGTGGCGCACCACGCCGACATCGAAATGCGCGACATAGCGCTCCTCGAAAAATCCCAGGGAAAAGCGCTTCTCCGCAGTGTTCTTGGCCGCGAGCCACGAATCCGAGACCGCGCGCAACTCCGGCAGAATCGCCGGCACGTCGCTGCGCGAAACCATCTCGAACGCCGCGCCGTCGCGCACCGCGCGCCGCTGAGCCTGGCGCAGATCGGCGCGCGCGGGACCCTCCAGCGAGAAGCTGTCGAGCGGCACCCGCGCCTCTTCACCGAGTTTGCTCAAGTGCAGTCCCAGATCCACGTACAGCGGCAACCGATCCGGCGTCACCTGGTAGAACACGGGCGAGACCGCCATGCTGTCGCAATCCTCGAGGAACTCCCATGCCAGGGATTCGCCAAGCTCGGGCGGCCCGATGGGATCGCCCATGACCACCCAGCTGTTGCCTGAAGTTTGAAACATGATGCAGGCGGTGCGATCTTTGTTGAACATCAAATTCTTATCGCCCAGCAGCGCCAGATTGGCCGTGGTGTCCTCGCCCTTCGCAATCAGCTCTGCCACGCATTCCAGGTCTTTTTCTTGCGGCGCCGAGAATCGTGGCGGCGCGGGCCGCAGCACGCGCCACAAGCCGTAGGCGGCGGCGATCATGACCGCGAGCAAAGATGCGCGCAAACTGCGCGGCGCCGAGGCGTGAAAGGCAAATTGCCACCACATCTCGTTGTCGTAGGGCAGGTGCCGATAGGCAAACAATACCAGCCATGCGGCAGTCAATAACACCAGGGAAAAAGCCACGATCCAGGCGCTCGAATAGTGCTGCTCGATCAGCGAAGCGCGGCGCCGGAAACGTGTGCGCGCCGAGACGAGCATGATGACCACCAGCGCCAGGATGGCCGCTTCCTCGTAGTCGAAGCCCTTGAGCAGGGACACCAGGATTCCCGAGCACAGCAGCCAGATCGTAATCCACCAGGCCGTGGCCAGGCGCCGATACAGGCCGTGCGCGATGATGAGCAGGCCCACGCCCACCACGCTGGCGACGAGGTGCGACAGCTCCAGCACCGACAGCGGCACGAAATTGCGCAGCATTGCCAGACGAGTACCCAGGGCCGGCGTCGCGCCGGAAAAGAGCAGCACGGCGCCGGCCAGAAATACCGCGATGGCGATCACCTGGGGCGTCACCGCCGCCAAGAATGTCCGCAGCAGGCGCGCCAGGCGTACGACGGGCGCCCGATGAATCCACACCTCATGTGCACCCAACAGAACGAGCGCGATGGCGAACGGTGCGAAGTAGTAGATGGCGCGGTATGCGATGAGTGCGCCGAGGAGGCGATCCTTGGGCACCGCCGGCATCAACAGCAGCAGCACGAACTCGAACACGCCGATGCCCCCGGGGACATTGCTGGCGGCGCCCGCGGCCAGTGCGATCAGGTATACCGCCGCAAACGCGCCGAAACTGATCGCTGCCTCCCGCGGCAGAAGCACGAACAAGACGCTGGTCGCGCACAGCATGTCGACGCAGCTGATGCCGATTTGCGCAAAGGCCACGCGCGGCGAAGGCACCGGGATCACGAAGCGGCGAAACTTGAGCGGCCCGTGGCGCGTGCAGACCAGCCACAGATAGGCGCTGACCGCGGCCAGGAAGCCGCAGCCGGCAAGCATCGCCAGCCAGTCAGGCACATGCAGCACGGAGGCGGACATTCCGGCATTCGACAGCAACGACACGCCGAGCAGCAGGCTCGCGCCCAGGAAGAAAGTCAGCGTGCCGAAGGCAATGATGGTGGCGATCTGGACGGCGCTCAGGCCGAGCGCGGTGTAGGCGCGATAGCGCACCGCCCCGCCGCTGATCGAATTCAAGCCGATGTTGTGGCCGATGGCATATCCCATGAACGAGATGAGGGCGACGCGCGGATACGGCACGCGTGCCCCGGCAAAGCGCACGGCCAGGGCATCGTACAAGGTCAGACAGCTGTACCCGGCGAAGCTGAAGAATGCGGCGCGCAGCAGCTTGGTGTTCGAAATCGCGTTCACGCGATCCAGGATGTCGCGCCAGTGATACTTGCCCAGCAAGTGATGCAGCACGAACAGCGCCACCCCCAACAGAGCCACGCCTAACAGCGTGCTCCAGATGGAGAGTTTCGGTGTTTGGGTGGGGTGTGCCAAGCTACCTATCGTATCAGGCCTCCATGACAAGGCTGAAAACTGCTAGGTTATGCAATTCGAATCGATGAGAGGTATGCGATGAGTTCCAACGAGGCTCGACAGGCAACCATGGACGCGACGCAGGTCTATCGCGAGGAGACCTTTACCGATCGCAAAGTCGGAACGATCCGACGCTTGATGCCGGTAACGGCTGACGGCGGCGTCGACACCACGCGTCCGGTCATTTTCGTGGGACAGGCGCAGGTCATGACGCCGATGGGTGCCGTGCCGATCAGCTTCGAGCTCGAGGCCGCCACCTTGGATGCCGCCGTGGAAAAATTCGGCGCGGCCGCGGAGCAGGCTGTGCGTGAAACCATGCGGGAATTACAGGAACTGCGCCGCGAGCAGGCCTCCTCCTTGGTCATTCCCGATAGCGCAGGCGCAAGTCTTCCGAATCCCAACGATTTGCTCAGGGGAGGACGCCCGCGCCGCTAGGAGCCTGTCTGAATTCCGCGTGGCCTCGAGCGTGACCTAGGCACGGTTTGCGCTGCTCGCTTGGTCGAGCGCTTCCCAGCGGGCATACGCCGCCTCGAGTTCCCTGGCCACGGCTTGCAGGCGTTGCAGCGCCTCGCCGCCCTGTTCCTGGTTTCGCTGGAACAGGGCAGGATCGCTGATCAAGGTGGTCAGCCGCGCCTGTTCCGCTTCCAGGGCCTGAATTTTCTCGGGCAGCTGCTTGAGCTCTCGCTGATCGTTATAGGAGAGACGCCGCGGCTTCACGGGCGGCGCGAGTTCCGGCGCAACGGCGGGCTTCGGCGCGACGGCTGCCAAGCCCGGCGCCGCAACTCTGCGCTGACGCAGCCAGTCGGTGTAGCCGCCCACGTACTCATTGATCTGGCCGTTGCCTTCGAATACCAGCGTGCTGGTGACCACGTTGTCTAGAAATGCGCGATCGTGACTCACCAGCAGCAGTGTCCCCTTGTAGTCCGCCACCATTTCTTCGAGCAGGTCCAAGGTTTCAGCGTCGAGATCATTGGTCGGCTCATCCATGATCAACAAGTTGCTGGGCCGCGCGAACAACCGGGCCAGCAACAGGCGATTGCGCTCGCCGCCGGACAGCATGCTCACCGGGGCGTTGAGCCGCTCGGGCGGGAACAAGAAGTCGCGAAGATAGCCGGAAACGTGGCGCGGTTGGCCATCGATGGTCACCGTATCGCCGCTGCCGCCGGTCACGTTGTCCGCGATGGATGCGCTCAAGTCCAGCTGTTCGCGCTGCTGATCATAGTAGGCCGGCAACAGATTGCTGCCGCGTTTGATCGTTCCCGCGGTAGGCTCGAGTTCGCCGACCAGCAGCTTGATCAGCGTGGTCTTGCCGCAGCCGTTGGGCCCGATGATACCGATGCGATCTTCGCGCTGAATGCGCGCTGAAAAATCGCGAATGACCGGCGCTGCGCCAAAGCTGAGGGTGACATCCTGCGCCTCGAACACCAGCTTGCCGGATGGTGCGGCGTCCTGGGCGCGCAGCTCGACGCTGCCGATGCGTTCGCGCCGCTCGCGGCGCTCGATCCTCAATTGCTCCAGCGCGCGCACTCTGCCCTCATTGCGCGTACGCCGCGCCTCAACTCCCTTGCGGATCCAGACCTCTTCCTGCGCCAATTTCTTGTCGAACAAGGCGGCATGCTTGGCTTCGACCTCGAGTGCGGCGCGCTTCTGCAGCACATAGTCGTCATAGCTGCCCGGCCAGACGCGCAGCTGTCCGCGATCGAGCTCGACGATTTTGGTTGCCAGCCGGCGTACAAACGCCCGATCGTGACTGACGAAGAGCAGCGCCCCGGCGTACTCCAGCATCATGTTCTCGAGCCAGGTAATGGCGTCGATGTCCAGATGATTGGTCGGCTCATCCAAGAGCAGCACATCAGGTTCGGCGATGAGCGCGCGCCCCAGCATCACGCGCCTGCGCCAGCCGCCCGAAAGCGCGCTCATCAATGCGTCGCCCGTCAATTGCAGACGCGAGATCACTTGATCGGCCTGCAGCTCGGTTTGCCACTCATCTTCGGCGCTCTTTCGCTCGACGCCGCCGAGCACCACGTCGCGCACTTTGGCGTCGCTGCCGGACGAAACCTCCTGCGCCAGGCTCGCGAGTTTCGCCCCCGGCCGGACCCAGACCTCGCCGCTGTCCGCATGCAGCCGCTTGGCGACCAATTGCAGCAGCGAGGATTTCCCTTCGCCGTTGCGTCCGAGCAGGCACACGCGCTCGCCCCTGCGCAATTGCAGGTTGACGTTGTCGAGCAAGGGTTTGAGGCCGAAGCTGAGCGAGACTTTGTCGAGGCGAACAATGGGCATGAAGCCGCCAGTGTAAGCGATGTGAGACTTGGGTCACGTGAGCGTTTGACCCCGCCTTACAGGATATTGTGTGCAAGCGCACAGCCCCGCCCCGGGCAGCCCTTTAACCTTATGCCTCAATAGCCTACGAGTTAGTGGGAGCAAAGGGCGTTGGCGCTGCGAACCCGAATTGCCGTAACTTTTCTGCTGCTGCTGGCGGCAGTGCTGGCGGCTGCCTTGGGCGCGGTTCTGGCAACCAACCGCGAAAGCGCGGCGCGCGAGGTGCAGCGCCAACTGGACGTCGGCGCCCTGGTGTTCTCGCGGCTGCTCGAGAGCAATCGGCGGCAGCTCACGCAAGCCGCGCAGGCGGTTGCCGCCGACTATGGATTCCGTCAAGCCGTCGCCGCGCGCGACACCGATACTCTGGCATCCGCATTGGAGAACAGCGGCGAGCGCATCGGCGCCGCCATGGTGGTGATGACTTCGCTGAGCGGCAACGTGATCGCCGCCTCCGGCACGCACCTGCCGGCCGGCGCGCCGTTTCCGATCGCCGCTCTGCAGGAAACCGCCCGCTCCGAGAGCGCCGCGAGCATGATGGTCGACAAGGGGCGGATTTACCAAATCGTGACGGTTGCCGTGCGCAGCCCGCTGCCGGTGGCCTTTATTGCCATGGGCTTCGAATTCGACAACAAGGCGGCGCGTGAACTGGCGGACATCACCGGCCTGGCCGTGACCTTGTCCGTCAACACCGACGGCCGCTGGACCAATGTCATCAGCACGGTGCCCAAGGGCAGCGCGCGGAGCGCGGACGTCGTCACCCGTCGAATGGAGCTGTCCAAGGCGGGCAACAGCGAGATCGTGGCCGTCCTGTCGCGCTCCCTGGCGGATGCTCGCGCGCCGTTCGAGCGGCTCACCCAGGTGCTGTTCGTCATCGCCGGGGTGAGCTTGGTCGCGTTCGCATTGGCCGCGTTTTGGCTGGCGCGCAACATCACGCGTCCGCTGCAGGACCTGACCCGGGTGGTTGACCGGATGCGCGCCGGCAACTACGACGCGGTGAGCAACGTGCAGCGCGATGACGAGCTGGGTGTTCTTGCCGAAGGACTGCACCTCATGCAGACGGCGGTTCAAACCCGGGATCAATCCATCCGGCGTCTGGCTTACGAAGACACGCTCACCGGACTCATGAACCGCACCGCATTCAGTTCCGCCCTGGGCGAAACCGTGCGTGAAGCGGCGGGGGCACCGATCGGGGTTGCGGTCATCAATCTGCATCGCTTTCGCCGCATCAACGAGCATCTGGGTTATTCAGTGGGCGACGCGGTGCTCACGGAGATCGCCGCGCGCATCGCCGCCGTGCCGTCGGCAAAACCCGCGGTCGCACGTCTCGCCGCCGATCAATTTGCCGCGTACACCCAACTCTCGAGTCGCGAAGACCTGCACGCCTGGGGAACTTCGTTGTTGTTGGCGCTCGCCAAGCCGGTCATCGTGGAAGCGCAGCCCATCGATATCAGCGCGACGCTGGGGCTGGTTCTCTCCACCGATCCCGGCACCTCCCACGATGAGTTGATGCGCTGCGCGGATTTGGCTTTGGACTGCGCGCGCCGCGAGAAACGGGCGCTCGCGATTTACCAAGAGGCGCTCAAACCCGCCGCCCGGGATCAGCTCTCATTGCTTGGAGAATTGCGCCGCGCCGTCGAGCACGACGAGTTGCGCCTGTATTTTCAGCCCAAGATCGAATTGCGCACCGGCCGCGTGGCGGGCGCCGAGGTCCTGCTCCGCTGGCAGCATCCCACCCGCGGGCTGTTGAGCCCGTTGGACTTCATCCCGTTTGCCGAACAGACCGGATTCATCCGCTGGCTGACGCGCTGGACGCTGGATCACTCCATGGCTCAGGCGGCGCAATGGCATCGCGCCGGGATGGCGCTCAATCTGGCGGTGAACATCAGCACCGAGGACATCGGCGACGCGCGCTTCGATTCACGCGTTGCCGCGCTGTTGAGCCGCCACCAGCTGCCGCCCTCGCTGCTCACCCTCGAGCTGACCGAAACAGGTTTCATTGAAGACCCGGCCCGTGCAGTGCAGATGCTCGACGCCATTGCTGCCTTAGGGGTGGGCCTGTCGATAGATGATTTCGGCACCGGATATTCTTCGTTGAGCCACCTGGCGCGAATGCCGGTCGATGAAATGAAAATAGACCGCAGCTTCTTGCAATGCTTGGAGTCCGATCCCGAGTTCGCGACGGTGGTGCGTTCGGCAATTGACATGGGCCACGGCCTCGGGCTGAAAGTGGTTGCCGAGGGCATCGAGACCCCGGCTGCGGCCAACACCCTGCGCGAGTTCGGCTGCGACATCGCGCAAGGCTTCTTTTACGCCAGGCCGATGCCGCTCGAGGCGTTCGCTGCTTGGATGACGGGCAAGACGCGCGTTCCGATCATCGCCGTCCCCGTGGCTTTTACCGTGGACGATGTGACCGACACGGTAAGCCTCGGCACCTTCTAGTACCTCGGCGCAGTGATATTGACCGGTTGGAGTAGCGCTCGCCTGGCGAATGCTCGAGCCAATCAATGTCGCATGCCGAAGTTACCGGACGAATGGGTGGCCATTCGACACTCGTCCACCGGCACCGTAACTTTGAACGCCCTGCGTGCAAGGCCTTGGGGCCTGGGAAGTTTCCAGGCACTGTTCTTCCGTGCCTGGAAACTTCTCATCCCCCAGGTCATGCGGGCCGGTCAAATTCACAGTGCCGAGGTACTAGGCCGGTAAACCTTACAAAAAGTCCCGAGCAGTGCCCGGTCGCGACAGCGCCGGAATACAGGGCACGCGCATTGCAGCAAATCCGCCAAGCGCCGATGGACAGCGGGCGATTTTATAAACAAAATGATTGGCGTGAAAATCGTCAGCGATGCATTGGACGGGTTGGGCCGCTGGTACGTGGCGATTCCGCCGTTTCTCATCGTCAGCTTTCTGGCCGCATTATTTTTCGTAACCGGCGAAGGTCAGGCGCGCCTGCAGGCGGCCGGCGAGCGGCTGCAGAAATCTTCGGCACGCGAGCACAGCATCGATGAGCTGCAGAATTCACTGTCAAGATCCGTCGGTGCGCAGCGCGGTTTCCTGTTGACCGGGGATCAGCGCTATATCGACACCTATACTCGAGTCGTGGCCGAGGTCGAACCGCGGCTGGACAATTTGCGCGCGGCGTACGCCGGTTCGGATGCAGGCGCCAGCGTGCGCGACTTGCAGGTTTTGATGGGCAAGCGGCTCGCGGACCTCTCGATGATCCAAGCAATACAGAAGACCCAAGGTACCGCGGCGGCAATTGCCCTGGTGAAGACCAGCCTCGGCACGGAAACGGGCGTGATCATCGGCGACACTCTGGATCGCCTGCGGGATCGCGAGGGCGTCGAGCACCATGCGGCGGTGGAGCATTGGGAAAGCTCCCTGGCGTTGACCCGTTGGATCACGTTGGGCGGCACGCTTTTCAACATGCTGTTGGTCGGCATCGCAATGCGGCTGGTGTACCTGGACATACGCCGCCGCACAACCCTCACCGCGGAGTTGCGCGACCAGAAGATGCGGCTGGAAGGCGAGGTGGAAGACCGAACCCGCGAGCTGGTCGAACTGTCGACTCACCTGCAAAATGTAGCCGAGCGCGAGAAGGCCAGCTTGGCGCGCGAATTGCACGACGAACTCGGCGGATTGCTGGTCGGCGCGCGCATGGATATTTCATGGGCGGAACAGCACCACGCAAAAAGCGATCCGGACCTGAAGCTGCGCTTGCACCGGGTACAACAGAACCTGTCGGCGGGCGTGGACTTGAAGCGTCGTATCATCGAGGAGCTGCGCCCCACCCTGCTGGATAACGTCGGCTTGTTCGCTGCGCTTCGCTGGCAGATGAAGGAGACCTGCGGTAGTGCGGGCCTCAAGTGCACCGAGTCCTATCCGGACGAAGAACCGCAGTTCAAATCCGAGGCATCGATCGCCTTGTTTCGAATCGCACAGGAAGCGTTCAGCAATATCTTGAAGCATTCAGGAGCCAAGGCCGTCGACATCAGCCTCGATATGGATGAAGAAACGCTCCTGTTGCGCATTACCGATGACGGAATCGGCATCGCCGCGGGCCAATTCACGGCCATCGCCTCGCACGGACTGGCCTCCATGCGCCATCGAGTCCGCGCGCTCGGTGGGCGCCTGGACGTGCGCAGTCCGGCCTCGGGCGGCACCATGCTCATCGTGCAAATCCCAACCGCGAACGCAGTAACGCAAATCGACGAAACCGCGCCGACCTTGACTTGAGCGCTAGATTCTCACCGTTCCGCTCGTGATGGCGGCAAACAGTTCGGCGTCGAGCGGAACATAACGCTGCGCGGGCACATCATCGAAATACAGAGGATCCTTGATCCGCTCAGGATCGAATCCCGCCTGTACGAGATCTTGCTTGCGAGGCTTGAAGGTACCGGTGGCCTCGAGGGCCGGCAGCAGCCTGACGAAAACAGGCCGTGCATAAGGCGGCAGGCGTGAGGCGACCTCCGCGCGGAACGCGGCAAGTTCGAAGTCCGCGTTCACCACCAACGCCGCGATGCCCGCGCGGCCATCGGCGCCCGGGACGCTGACACCGTAGACCACGCCGTCGAGCACGCCCCGGCTTGCGGTGAGGGCGGTCAACACTTCCGCTGTCGAAACGTTCTCGCCCTTCCAGCGGTAGGTTTCGCCCACGCGATCGACGAAGTAATAAAAACCGCGTTCGTCGCGGCGCATGAGATCTCCGGTGCGGTACCACGAATCCCCGTCCCTGAAGACATCGCGCAATACCTTGCGATTCGAAGCTTCCAGATCCGCATACCCTTCGAATCGACCCGCGCGCCCGGAGTCCGAATCGGGCATGAGCCCCACGGCTTCGCCCACTTCGTTGGGCGCGCAGCGTTCGCAGAATCCGTCGGCGTTGCGCCAGGGTTCCGACTTGTCCGTATCGAATCTCAGGAGCGCCACGGGCAGGCGGTTCGCCAGGAAACCCGGTATGCGTCCGATGGCGCCGGGCTGTCCCTCGCAGTTATAAAGCGAGAAATTCCCCTCCGTGGAGGCGTAATACTCGAGGATCCTGGGGATTTTGAAGCGGGTCTGGAAGGGCAGCCAAACCTCGGGACGCAATCCGTTGCCGCAGGCAATTCTCAGCGAATGTTCGGACTCGATGGGCTGGTACGGCGTGTTGACCAGGTAGCGGCACAGCTCGCCAATGTACTGAAACAGTGTGCAGCGCTCGTCGCGCACGTCGCGCCAGAAGTCCGACGCCGAAAAGCGCGGACGGATCACCACGGCACCGCCGTTCACCAGCGTCGCAAAAGTGGCCACCACGCCGCCCACGCTGTGATACAGCGGCAGGCAATTGAACATACGGTCGGTGGGCTGCGTGTCCAGCATCCCGGCGAACCAATGGCTCCACTGCATGAGGCGGTAGTGACTGATCTTGGCCGCCTTGGGCAAGCCGGTCGTTCCCGAGGTGTAGATATAAAGCGCGGTGGCATCGATCGATCCAGCAGCGCACTCCGCGGGCCGCAGCGCGTCTCCCGGCAGAAGCGCAAGCTCCGGTTCCAGCGGCGCGAACTCGGGGCTGGAGCCGAACTCGAGACTGGAGCCTAACTCGAGACTGGAGCCGAACACGCGGCACGCCATGCCTGCCGGCAGGCGCGGCAGGATCGCGGCAACGCGCGGCGCCAAGCTCGCGCCGACGATCAAGTACTTGGGATCCGCGATTTTGATCGAATGCGCCAGCACCTCCCCGGCGAGCTGCGAATTGATCAACGCGACCACCACGCCGATGCGCGTCAATCCCAACCAGACCGCCGGATACTCCGCGCAGTTGGTCATCAGCAGCGCCACGGTGTCGCCGCCCTTGAGTCCATGCGCGATGCCCCAACGGGAATACTGATTGCAGCGAATCCCGAGCTGCCGATAGCTCATGGAGGCTTCGGTGGACAGGAGCGCGGGTGCGGCATCGAATTCGACCGCCAAGCGCTCGATCAGTGCAGGCAACGTAATGCCCTGCTCGCCGATGGCGGCGGTCTTCGCCAGCGCCCGAAGCCACGCGTCGCGAGCGAATTTTGCGTCGAGCTCGCCGGGCTGCGTCACGGAAATAGCCATTTAACAGTCATCTTGGGAATTGCAAACCTTACCACGACTACCCACATCGTTCGAGATACACTGGCGCATCCAAACCAGCGAAAATCTGCAGGCATGAAGCGGGAAACCATCGCAATTCACGGCGGCTTCGACTCCGATCCCACCACCAAAGCCGTCGCGGTGCCGATCTACCAGACCGCCGCCTATTCGTTCGACAGTGCCGAGCACGGCGCGGCGCTGTTCAATCTGGAAGTTCCCGGACATCGCTACTCGCGCATCAGCAATCCGACCACGGATGTGCTGGAACAACGCGTCACGGAATTGGAGGGCGGCGTCGGCGCCTTGAGCGTGGCTTCGGGACAGACCGCGCTTTTCTACGCCTCGATGAATGCGCTGGAAGCGGGGCGCAACTTGATCTCGGTGCCGCAACTCTACGGCACGACCTACACGCTGTTCGCGCATATCCTGCCGAAAATGGGAATTCAGGTCCGCTTCGCGAAGTCGGATCGCGCCGCGGATCTCGAGGCGCTGATTGACGACAATACGCGGGCGATTTTTTGCGAAACCGTGGGTAATCCCGCGGGCAATGTTTGCGATCTCGAAGCGCTGGCGGACGTCGCGCATCGTCACCGCATGCCGTTGATAGTCGACAATACGGTGGCCACGCCGATGTTGGTACGGCCGGTCGATCACGGCGCCGACATCGTGATTCATTCGTTGACGAAATTCATGGGTGGTCACGGGACGACCCTCGGCGGCATCATCGTCGACTGCGGACGATTTTCCTGGACTGCCGATGCGGCGCGCTACCCGATGTTCACGCAACCCGACGAGTCGTATCACGGCTTGGTCTACACCGATCATTACGGTGCCGCCGCGTTCATCGGCCGCTGCCGCAGCGTCTTTCAACGCACCATGGGCGCGGTGCTGTCGCCCATGAATGCATTCCTGCTGTTGCAGGGCATTGAAACGGTGGCGTTGCGAATCGATCGACACGTCGAGAATGCGCGCAAGGTGGCGGAATTCCTGCGCGCCGACGTCCGCGTCGAATCGGTGAATTTCGCGGGGTTTCCCGACAATCCCTACCATCCCCTGGTACAGAAATACCTGGGCGGCCGAGCTTGTTCGCTCATGACCTTCGAAATTCGCGGCGGTCTTCCGGCGGGCATGCGCTTCTACAACGCGCTCAAGCTTTTCAAACGCCTGGTCAATTTGGGCGACGCGAAGTCCCTCGCCTGCCATCCCGCATCGACGACGCACCGGCAAATGACGCCCGAGGAACAGCTGGCGGCGGGCGTGGGCCCGGGCAGCATTCGATTGAGCGTGGGGATCGAGCACATCGATGACATCCTTGCCGATTTGGATCAAGCACTCGGCGCTGCTGCTTGAAGCCGCCATCACTGCCGGATGCGGTTCCGGCGCTGTTTCCCAATCCGGCGGAGCGCCGGCGGATCGGCGACTGGTTGACGATCGAGCTGGACGCGGCGCTCGAGCGCGTGAAGGCGGGTCCGGTGACACCGACCGTCGACATGCAGAAATTTCGCGCCGAGCTGGAAACCTTCGATTTCGAACAGCCGCAGCCGCTCGAGGATGCGCTGCGGTGGGCCATCGAGCGCCTGGAACATGGCATCGTGCAAATGTCGAATCCGCGCTATTTCGGGCTCTTCAATCCCGGCGCCAGTTTTCCCGCGCAATGCGCGGATCGGCTGGCCTCGTCATTCAATCCGCAGCTCGCGAGCTCCGCATCTTCTCCCGTGCCCGTCGCGCTGGAAGGCCATGTCATTCGCGCCGTGGCGCGCCGCGCCGCATTCGGCGATGAGGCGACCGGACACTTTGCCACCGGCGGCTCGGAAGCAAACTACACGGCGCTGATCTGCGCGCTGACCGCGGCCCACCCGAAATATTCCGTCGATGGCGTGCGTACCTTCAGCGGGCCGGCGCTGTTTTACACCTCGCGGGACTGCCACATCGCCTGGCTGAAAATTGCGCACCAAGCCGGCGTCGGCCGCAGCGCTCTGCGCCTGGTCGATACCGATGGCCGCGGCCGGATGGATCCCGAAGCGCTGCGGCGGGCGATCGAGGCGGACCGGGCCGCCGGAGCGGTTCCGGTCATGATCGTCGGCACCGCCGGCACCACCAGCGGCGGCATGATCGACCCGCTGCATGCTTGTGCCGACATCGCGGAACGGCAGTCACTATGGTTTCACGTCGATGCGGCATGGGGCGGCGCCGCGCTCGCCTCGGATCGTCTGCGCGGCGTGCTGGCCGGCATCGAGCGGGCCGACTCGATGACCATCGATGCACACAAATGGCTGGCGACGACGATGGGATGCGCTCTGTTCATCACGCGCCGCCCCGACCTCTTGTCGGAGGCATTTCATGCCTCGACCAGCTTCATGCCGTCCAGCATCTCCGGCGTGGATCCTTATTTGAACAGCGTGCAATGGTCCCGACGGTTTTTGGGGCTGCGGCTGTTCCTGGCGCTGGCGACCGCCGGCTGGGAAGGTCTTGGCGACCATGTCGAGCGTGGCGTCGAGGTGATCGAATGCGTCAAGGGGCGGCTCATCGCCTCGGGCTGGCGCATCGCCAACGACTCGCCGCTGGCCGTCCTGGCCGCGATTCCGCCGGCCGCCCTGGGCGATGTGCGGACGCTGGTGCGCCGCGTGGTGGCCTCGGGACGCGCCTGGATCGCGGCGGCCACCTATGAGGGTCAGGACGTGGTTCGAATCTGCGCCACCAACGGTGAAACCGCTCTTGCGGACGTGGATGCCTTGGTCGCGGCGCTCAACGGGATTCCCTAAGCGCGCTGCGCCAAGGTGCGGTCAACCAGCGTCTCGATGGTCTTGAGCGAGTGGAAGTTTTCCGGCGTTATGTCAGCCTGCGCAATGGCGATATCGAACTCCACCTCGACGGCGAGCATGAGATTCACCATCTTCAGCGAGCTGATCCCCAGATCGCTCAATTGAGCGTCGAGCGGAAACGGGTCGGGAATGACGCTGCCTGCCCCCAAAACCGCCCGCGCAAGCGAAATCAACCGCTCGCTCACCGCCTCCTTCACCTGCGGATCCAATTGGATGTCTCCCGAAAAAACCATGGCTGATGATACCGTGCCGCGCAGGATACGGAATACGTTGCAGCTTTTACAATGTCGCTCTGGTTATTGTCGGGGTGCTGTTGCCCCCGCATAATTGAGCGATCGCATCGCCGGGCCAATTTGAAATGGCAATAGAGACGCACCGACCACCCAGCACTCGCATCCCCACTGCGCGGCAAAGCGACCTGACGGCACGCGCCCGGGCGTCCGCCGATGTGGCCCGCGCCAACGTCGACGCCGTCGATGCCGAGGCGCGCTTTCCGAGCGAAGCATTCGCGGAGTTGCGCAACCAGCGCCTGCTCGGAATTCAGGTGCCTCAAGCGTTGGATGGAGAAGGCGCCACCATCGCGGAAGTCGCCGACGTGTGCTACATCCTCGGCCAGTCCTGCTCCTCGACCGCCCTCATCTATGCAATGCATCAAATCAAGATGGCGTGCATCGTGCGGCACTTCAAAAACAACGCCGCGCATGAGCGCATCTTGCGCCGGATCGTCGCGGAACAACTGCTCATGGCCTCCTCCACCACGGAAGGCCAGGCCGGCGGAAACGTCCGCTCCAGTGAGGCGGCCGTCGAACACGATGGCGCGCAGGTCACGCTCGAACGCAAGGCGACCGTCATTTCCTATGCGATGGAAGCGGACGGCATCGTCACCACCGCACGCCGCGCCGCTGATGCGCCCGGCAACGATCAAGTCTTGCTGGTGTTGTTGAAGTCCGACTACACGCTCGAAAAGCTGCAGTCGTGGGATACCCTCGGCATGCGCGGTACGCATAGCGAAGGCTTCACACTGCGCGCCCGCGCCGCGGCCGGACAAATCCTGCCGGAACCCTATGAGAAAATTCACGCCCAGACCATGGTGCCGTTTGCGCATCTGCTCTGGGGCTCGGTTTGGGCGGGCATCGCCGCGGCCGCAGCGGCCAAAGCGCAGGCTTTCGTGCGGCACGTGGTTCGGCAATCGAACGGCCAAACACCGCCGGGCGCCGCACACTTCACCCAGGCGGTATCGACATTGCGCATGCTTCGAGGCGTGCTCGCCACCGGCCTGCGCAGTTATGAAGCGATCATGTCCGACGAAAAGGCGATCTCTTCCTTGGAATTCCAGGCGATGATCACCCTGACGAAAGTCCAGGTCTCGGAACTCGCGGTGACCACGGTGTTGACCGCGCTGCGCGCTTGCGGACTCTCGGGATACCGCAATGACACCGAGTTCACCATCGGGCGACTGCTCCGTGATGTACTGTCCGCGCCGATCATGATCAGCAACGACCGCATTTTGACCAATCTCGCCACAACATCGTTGATGACGCCGCTGCCGAGTTCGATCAGTGGCTGATCCCGCCGTGTCGCCCGACAGCGCCTCGTCCTATCCCTTGGCGCATCTCGCCGATCAGCTTTTCACGCCGATGGGCGTGGACGGCGTTTACGCGCGCACCGCGCTGTATGTCGATCTCGTCGAACGCCTCGAGCGGTACATCGACCGGCAGCGCGATCCGAAAGCGGAAATCATGCGCTTTCCCCCCGTGATGAGCCGCACTCAGCTCGAGAAATCCGGTTATCTCAAGAGCTTCCCCAATCTGCTGGGTTGCGTGTGCGCGCTGCATGGCTCGGAGGGCTCGATCCGTTCTGCGGTGGAGCGCCATGACAACGGCGGCGATTGGACCACCTCGCTCACCTCGTCGGATCTGGTGTTGTCTCCCGCGGCGTGCTATCCGGTGTATCCAATCGCGGCAGCGCGCGGCAAATTGCCGCGCGGCGGACTGCAATTTGACATCGAAGCGGACGTATTCAGGCATGAGCCGTCATTGAGCCTGGATCGGCTGCAATCCTTCCGCATGCGCGAGTTCGTGAGAATCGGCGCCCCGGACGAGATCGTGGAATTTCGCGAGAAATGGATGGCCAAGGCGCCGTTGCTGGCCGCCGAGCTTGGATTGCCGCACACCATCGACGTCGCCAACGATCCGTTCTTCGGACGCGTCGGGCAGGTCATGGCGGTGAGCCAGCGGCAGCAGGCACTGAAATTCGAGCTCTTGATTCCGTACTACCCGAGCGCCCCGCCCACGGCCTGCATGAGCTTCAATTATCACCGCGAGCATTTTGGTCAGGTGTGGGGCATCCGCGACGACAACGGCGAGCTGGCACATACCAGCTGCGTCGCTTTCGGCATCGATCGGCTGGCGGTGGCGTTGTTTGCGAATCACGGCCTCGATCTGAAGAAGTGGCCGGCGGCGACTCGGCAGGCACTGGCCCTCTAGAAACCAAGCGCGGGCGCTGATGCCACTCGATCCACGCGTCAAGCGCTTCTTGAATGTCCTCGCCGCCGGCAATCCGCCTGACGCACGCACGGTCTCGGTCGAGGAGCGCCGCGCAGGTCTCGCCTCGCTCATGGGTTTCGCCGGACCGACCATCGAGATGGAACGCATCGAGGATCGCACGCTTCCCGGGCCGGGCGGCGCCTTGCGAATCCGGCTCTATTCCCCCTCGAACGGCAATCAGCTTCCCGGCCTCATTTATTTTCATGGCGGCGGATTCGTTGCGGGCAGCTTGGAAACACATGATTGCATTGCGCGCGCCCTGGCGCTGTCCGGCGCCGTGCGAGTGGCATCGGTCGATTACCGCCTGGCGCCCGAACACCGCTTTCCCGCCGCACTGGAGGACGCTCTGGCTGCCGTACGCTACATCTCCGAGCACGCAAGTGAATTCGGCATCGACTCTGCGCGCTTAAGTGTTTGCGGGGATTCCGCCGGAGCGACCTTGGCGGCGGCAACGTGCCAGGCTCTGGCCCGTGCAGGCGATCCTGCGCTTCGCCTGCAGCTGCTTCTGTGTCCGATTCTCGACTACAGCCGCAGCACCGTGTCGAAGCGCGAATTATCGAGCGGCTACCTCATCGATCAGGCCACGCTGGATCATGACTTGAAGTACTACTTGCCGGCCGGCATCGAGGCTTCCGATCCGCGCGTATCGCCGCTCTTGGCGGAGTCCGTGGCGGGCCTGCCGAAGACCGCGATTCACACCGCCGAATTCGATCCCTTGCGCGATGAAGGACGAAATTATTTTGAGCGTCTGGCCCAAGCGGGCAATGAAGTGTCCTACACTTGCCATCCAGGTATGATTCATCTTTTCTACGGATTGGGAGCCGTCATTCCCTATGCGCGCACAGCATTCGAGCAGATCGGCGGCGAAATTCGCGCAGCGCTGGCGTAAGCTCTAGGAGAAACGAACGTGTCCGAACGTATCGTCGCGGAACGCGCCATTCAACAGCTGCACGCAGCACGCCTCGGCGGCGATCTTGCCGGCATGTGCCGCGTTTTTGCCGATAACGGCCGGTATGAAATCCTGGGTGCCAGCGCGGATAAGTCGATCGCGATTCGCGCTAAAAATCTCGCGGAATTTCGCCCCTGGCTGTCCATGCTGGTGAAGGTGTTTCGGCTCAGCAACTATCAGCTGTTGTCCATGACGGTCGAAATTCCACGCGTCGTGGCGCATTGGCGCGTCGACATTTTCTCGAAGGTTACCGGCGTCACCGTGCCCACCGAGCTCGTCGATGTCGTGCAGATCGACGGGGAGCGCATCGCTGCCTACACCGAATTCTTCGCGCCGCGCTGAATAATCCGGACGCCATGGTGGATGAGCCGAAGTGGTTGACCATCGCACGCGAAGTGCGGGCCATCGCGCAGACCGGCCTGACATTCAACGCCGACGGATTTGACCATCAGCGCTACCAACGGCTGCAGGAATTGGCTGCGCTGATGCTGGCGCAAGGCTCAGCCGGGCACGAGTCCATTCTCCACCTGCTGCGCCAGGAGAAAGGCTACGCGACGCCGAAAGTCGACGTGCGCGGCGCCGCCTTCGTCGACGGCCGCATCCTGATGGTGCGTGAAATCAGCGACGGCAAATGGACGCTGCCCGGCGGCTGGGCCGACGTCAATCAAACAGCGGGCGAATGCGTGGTGCGTGAAATCGCCGAGGAATCGGGATTCAAGGCGCGCGCCCTGAAACTCGCGGCCGTTTACGACTACCAACGCAGCAACCACCCGGTCCATCCCATAGATTCGATCTACAAGATGTTCTTCATCTGCGAAATCGTCGGAGGCGCGGCCAGCGCCAGCGATGAGACCAGCGAAGTGGCCTTCTTTCCGCGCAACGAGTTGCCGCCGCTGTCGCTCGGCAGAACGACCGCGGCGCAGATCGACAGAATGTTTCATCACCGCGAGCACTTGGACCTGGCCACGGATTTCGACTGACGCCGCCCGCTGCCGGACCTACAGTTTCGCGCGCATCTCCTGCGCGGTTTTGCTGTCGCCCATTCGCTCCGCGGCTTGCGCTCCGCCGAGCAGCGCGCCGCGCCTGCCGGGGGCAAGGACCAACGCGGAACGAAATTCCCGCAATGCGTCCGCCGGCTGGTTCAGTTGCAGCAGCAGTTCTCCGAGTTGTTCGCGCGCCGGCACGACGGGGCCCGGCGTCACCGGCAATTTTTCGACCGCGTCTTCTGCGTCCGCCGCCTGCCGCAACATTTTCACCGCATCTCCCGGTTTAGCGGAAGCGGCCGCTTGCCAGGCTTTCGCTTCCCTTTCCAGCACGTCGACCTGGGTCGCCCAGTAGGCGTTTCCGGCGGCCCGCAATTGTTCGCGGGCCGCTTCGAGCTGCGCAATGTCGGCATCGGCGGCGTCGGGGTGTCCGCCGCGCGCATTCGCCATCGCGTGGGCCCAGAAAATGAGGGCGGCCACATGCGGCGCAGACGCCGGAAGCGTCTGCAATTCCAGGGCATCGCCCCACGCGTGGCGCTCAATCGCGAGCCGCACCGGCATGGCCGTTGCGGCATAGCCGATCTTGAATTCGCCGGCCCCCGTCGCGCCCATGGTGCGAAGCTCCGCCACGACGCGCTGCGCGTCGGCGACCCGCCCCAGCTGCAAGTAGGCGTAGGTCAGGTAGTCCATCGCGTGCAGTTCTTCGCCTTGATCGCCTTGGTCGTGCGCCGCCGCTCGCGCGGCCCGATTCGACACGATGGAATCGTCCCACAACCCTAGGCGCGTAAATGTATGGGAGGGCATATGCAGCGCATGCGGCGCGGAGGGCGCGATCTTCGAGTAGGCGTGCGCGGCGGCCAGGGCGCGCGGTGCGAGCTCCGCGTTGTCATAGGCGTGAATCAAATAATGGGCCGCGCCCGGGTGCAGCGGTTGCGCCCGGTAAATCGGCTCCAGAATCGCCGCCGCGCGTTTCTGACTCGCATGGGTGGCATCCTCGGGCGGCGCGATCGCCACCAGCGACAAGGCATAGAACACCTGCACCTCGGTGTCCTTGGGATTGCTGCGTGCGGCTTCGCCCATGGCATCCGAGTAGGCCTTGGCTCGCAGCACCGGCGTTTGGGTGGGATCAGCATAGTAAGCGGCCGCGGCTGCGATGAACTGACGCTCGCGCGGCGATGCGCCGCCCGAGAGACGTCGGGCCTCCTGTATTTCCTGCCCACCACGCAGGTCATCCGTGTTGGGCGGAATCCAAAGCTGGTGATAGTAGGACATGGCCATGCCCCAGTGGGCCATCGCACAGGTGGGATCCGCGGCAGCCACCTTACGGAATGACTGCTCCGATGCGGTATAGGCGAATGAGTGCAGCAGTGCGACGGAGCGCTCGAAATCACGCGCGACACGCGCGGCACACGAGGTTGGGAACGAGACCCTGCCTAATTTTTCCGGGGGCGGATGGGAATGGACTTCCTCCGACCGGACCGGCAGAGCCCAGACAACGCAGATTCCGACCAAAACCGCGATTTTTTTCATGCGGCACCCCTCCCCCGCAGTTGCGATCAGTTTGCGCGCAAGTGCACCGATCAAGCAACTTAAGCGTAGGTGATCAGCGTCTGATCCGCATGCGTGTCCAAATGCGGCAGACCGTTGAAGCTGATCAAATGATGCCGCCGCGGGGTGGCGGCAAACTCGGTGACCGAGCTGTTGCGGATGCGCAGGTTCAACTCCACGGCCGCGGCGGGAGGGGCGTTCAGCGCGGCTGCCACCACGGCAGCGATCGGACCGCCAGAGCTCACGATGAGCACGTTGCCATCGGGAAAGCGCTGACGCGCTTCAACCAAGGACGCCACGGCGCCGTCCTGAAATTCCCGCCATGCCGGCATGCCCTCGGGTGCGGTGCGGTCCTCGGCCCAGGCCAGCAATGCTTCGCGCAAAAGCCGAAAGTGTTCGCGCACCACGACCGGATCGCGCCTTGCCGCGGCAAGCGCGGGCGCCGGAAAGGTGCCGGTCAGCGCCATCATCACGGCTTCGGGCTTGTACTCATCCAGGCCTGGGAAGGATTCCTGCAAGGAGGGCGCGGCGAGTTGCGCGTGTCCCTCGAAAATCCCTTGAGCGGTCTCGGTCTGACGCCGCAGGGTGCCCGTAAATACCGCATCGAAGCGAATGTTGCGCCGGCCGAAATAATCGCCCAGCAGCCGCGCCTGGCTGAAGCCGATTTCGGTCAGACGATCGTAGTGGTCGGTGCCGAACGCCGCCTGTCCATGACGTACCAAGTAGATTGTTCCCACTAGGAGCCTAGCTCACTTGAGCATCGGTGGTATCCGAATTCCACGGCAGATCCAGGGCAACAATCAGACCGCCGCCCTCGCGATTGGCGAGTTGAACGCGCCCGCCGTGCGCCTCGGCGATTTCACGTGCCAGCGCCAGGCCCAATCCGGTGCCGCTGCGTTTGGTGGAGTAAAAGGGCAGGAGCGCTTGTGCCAGCACGGTTTGACTCATGCCCGATCCCCGGTCGCGCACTTCGATACGCTGGGCGCCGCCGGCGCAGACGATCGAAAGTTCAACCTCGGCCTTATCTCCGCTCGCCTCGTGCGCGTTTTTGAGCATATTGATCAACGCCTGCTCGACCTGCACCCGGTCAAACCAGCCAGGCAGCTCGGGCAGCGGCGAGGTGTGCGTAAAGGCTTGCTGTCCTTTGAGGTCCGCGACGAACTGTTGCCACGGCACACTCCCCGGCCGCGGCGCCGGCAGTTTGGCGAACGTGGCATAGCCGCTGACGAATTGATGCAGGTGTTCTGCGCGCTCCCCGATTGCGGAGAACACCGCGGGCAACGCCGCCAGGTCGCCGCGGCGCGCAATTTCAGCGCCGGAGTGCGCGAGCGAGGACAGCGGCCCCAGGGAATTATTGAGCTCGTGACTCAAGACACGGATGAGTTTTTTCCAGGTCGAGACTTCCTGGCGCGACAGCTCGCGCGTCAGACGCTTGAGCAAGTAGAGCCGAAAGGTGCGTCCTTGCAGAATGAAGGCACGCTGCGACAGGTGAAAGGTTTCTTCAACGCCGTCGATCTCGGTCGAAAATAAACTGTCGCCCTGCTCCGCCGCGGCTCCCTGCAACGCGGCCGGGGCCTGAGTGAGCGCGTCGGTGAATTTCAAGCCCTGTAGACTGCGTCCGCCGCTCAAAAGATGCCGTGAGGCGATGTTGGCATAGGCAACCCGGTCGTTTGCGTCGACCAGCACCAGCGCCACCGGAGAATTCTGCATCACCGTATCCAGCAGCAGCTCGCGCTGCACGAGATGGGCGCGCTGTTCACGCAGCGCCGCCGCCAGTTCGTTGTGCGCCGTCATCAGCTCACCGAGCTCATCGTCGCGATCGGCCACCAAGGACAAACTGAAATCCCCTTCCCGATAGCTCGCCACCGTGCCTGAAAGCGCGCGCAGCATCTGCTGAATCGGCCGCATGATGCGCGAGGACAGCCACAACACGGGCACCAGCGACAGCGCCAAAATCAGCAGCCAGGTGAGCAGGGCATTGCCGGACCAGCGCGTGGCCCAGCCGCTCAAGGCCGCTGTCGCGGCGACGATGACCATGAGCAGCAGCGCGAGCTTGGCTTTCAGATTCACGGCAACTCCGATCAGTTGCCGCTGGTGCGCAGGTTGCAGCGTTCCAGGCGGCGGTACAAAGCCTGCCGCGACAGACCCAGGCTTTGTGCCGCGCGGCTGATGTTGCCGCCGGCTTCTCGAAGGCTGGCCTCCAACACCTCCTTGCTGAAATGCTCGCTCTCGCGCGGCGCAGCGCGCGGTGCGGCCGGCAGGTTCAAATCCGTCACCGCGACGATGCGCTCGCGCGCCAAGAGCTTGGCGCGTTCGATCGAATTGCGCAGCTCGCGCACATTGCCCGGCCAGTCGTGGGCCTGCAGCGCCGCGGCGGCGTCCTCGCTCAAGAGCATTCCCTCGCCGAGGAAATGGCGCGCCAGCGGCAAGATATCGGCCGGGCGTTCGGCCAGCGGCGGCACCGCGATGTCAATGACGTTCAGCCGGTAGTAGAGGTCCTCGCGAAAGCGCCCCTCGCGGATCAAGGCGGGCAGATCGGCGTTGGTGGCGCTCAAGATGCGCACCTGCGCCGTGCGTGTCTTGCTCGACCCCAGCATCTCGAATTGCCCCGTCTCCAATACCCGCAGCAGTTTGACTTGACCTGCCAGAGGCAGATCGCCGATTTCGTCCAGGAACAGGGTTCCGCCGTTCGCGGCCTCAAAGCGTCCCGTGCGCGCGCGATTGGCGCCCGTATAGGCGCCGGCTTCGGCGCCGAACAATTCCGCCTTGATGAGTTCTGCGGGAATGGCGCCGCAATTGACGGCCACAAACGGTCCGGAACGGATCGCGGAGTTGGCATGCACGATCTGCGCGATGCGCTCCTTGCCCGCCCCATTGGGGCCGGTGATGAGCACGCGAACATCGGCGCGCGCCACGCGGCAGGCGAGTTCCACGACCCGCTCCATCGCATCCGAGGCGAAGACGATGTCGCAAAGATTATATTGTTCGGCCAGGCGCTCACGCCGGCGGCGCTGCTCCTCCTGCAATCGCTGGTGCTCGCGCGTGGCCTCCGCCAGCTCCAGCAGATTCTCAACCGTGGCCAGCAGCTTGTCGTTGTCCCACGGCTTGCCGATGTAATCCGCCGCCCCGGCCTTGACCAGTTGCACGGCGGACTCCAAATGAGTCCAGGCCGTCAACAAGACCACGGGCAGATCGGGTTGCTGAGCGCGCAGGGCGCGAAACAGCTCAGCGCCCTCTTCTCCCGAGGTGGTGTCGGCGCTGAAGTTCATGTCGGCGATGACCAGATCAACTCGGTCATGCGCCAATGCGGCGAGGCCTTTTTGGGGTGTGAACGCCGTCAGCGTGCGGATGTCATGCAAGCCGAACAGCAAGGACAGCGCCTGAGCGACTGCCGGGTTGTCATCGATGACGAGTACCGTACGCATGCGGCCATGTTAGCGGGGTGGCGCGCCGATTCACACCCACCCCCTGGGAGCCTATCCCCCGCGGGTCGCCAGCGCGGGTGGAATCGAGGCGGCACGCAGCGCCGGCCAGAGCACCGCGAATTGGCCGAGCACCAGGATGATGAGGGCGCCGGCAATGGCA
>Ga0193753_10001008_pt1 | contig 25229 bp, 15 predicted proteins | sample H1c2metaG_FD_144925 | JGI IMG/M metagenome (GOLD analysis project Ga0193753, IMG submission 144925) | Soil microbial communities from a riparian zone of the East river system, Colorado, United States - H1c2 | ecosystem: Environmental > Terrestrial > Soil > Riparian zone | place: USA: East... | reverse complement strand
TATCACGGCGTCAAAGTCACGGACTGGTATGAATGGCTGGAGAACAGCACGAACGCCGATGTCCGCAAGTGGACCGCTGCCCAAAACGCCAAGGCGCGCGCGCATCTCGACGGCCTCCCGACGCGGCCCTTTGTCGCCGATCAGTTGCAACGGATGTACGACAAAACTTCGGCGAACTATTCTTCACTCGCATGGCGCGCGGGGAAATTGTTCGTTCTAAAGTTTCAGCCGCCCGCGCAGCAACCGGTGCTCATCACGCTGACTTCGCCGAACGATCTGAAGACCGAGAGAGTCGTGCTTGATCCCAACGTGTTGAGCACGGACGGCTCCGTGGCCATCGATTGGTTTGTGCCCTCGCGCGACGGCAAGTTGGTGGCGGTGTGTCTTTCGGAAAACGGAAGCGAAGACGGTTCGCTTCACATCTACGATACGGCGCAAGGCACGCGTTTGCCCGATAAAATTCCGCGTGTTCAATACCCGACGGGCGGCGGCAGCGCAGCCTGGAATGCGGACGGCTCGGGCATTTATTACACGCGTTATCCCGCGCCGGGCGAGCGCGCGGAAGCGGACGCGCACTTCTATCAGCAGGTTTATTTTCACAAGCTCGGCACGCCGATCGAGCAGGACACCTATGAGGCAGGAAAAGATTTTCCGCGTATTGCCGAGATCGATCTGGAGTCGAGCGCGGACGGGCGGCACGTGCTCGCACAGGTGGCCAATGGCGATGGCGGCGAGTACGCCCACTACTTGCGCACGCCGAAGGGCGAGTGGAAGCAAATCACGAAGTTTGAGGACAAGGTGAAGCGCGCGGAGTTTGGACGCGATCCTCTCTACATTGAATTGGGCCGCGACGATTCGCTTTATCTACTTTCGACGAAGGATGCGCCCAAGGGAAAAATTCTACGCGTCAAGCTGAGCCAGCCTGAACTGACCACGGCGACAACGAACATCGTCGAGGGCACGAACGTCATCCAGAGTTTCAAGCCCACCGCCAGCGGGATGGCGATCGTTTACCTGCGCGGCGGCGCGGCACAGTTTAGGTATCAGGATTTCCTGAATGCAGCCCTGAGCGGCCCGAGCAGCCGTTCGGATCGGCCTGACTTTAAGATTCCAACTTCTGTGGGCGAGATGCTCGTGATGCGCGGTGATGAAATTCTGTTCCGCGCTGAAACTTACACCGAGCCGTTTACATGGTGGCGATTTGATGCAAACAAGACGCGCGAGAACAGCGAAGCCACGGCGTTGAAGGGCACGTCGCCCGCTCCGTTCACCGATGTGGAGGCAGTTCGTGTGACTGCGACTTCCAAGGATGGAACCCAAGTGCCGATGACGCTGATCAAGAAAAAGGGCACGCGGCTCGACGGTGAAAATCCGACGCTGCTTTACGGCTATGGCGGCTATGGCATCAGCCTCACGCCGCGTTTCGATTTCACGCGGCGCGTCTGGTTCGATCAGGGTGGAGTGCTCGCGATTGCGAATCTGCGCGGTGGCAATGAATTCGGCGAAGACTGGCACAGCGCAGGCAATCTCACGCGCAAACAAAATGTGTTCGACGACTTTGACGCGTGCGCGGACTGGCTCGTGCGCTCGAACTACACGAAACCCACGAAGCTCGCGATCCAGGGGGGCAGCAATGGCGGCCTCTTGATGGGCGCGATGCTCACGCAACATCCCGACAAGATGCGCACGGTGGTTTCGCAGGTCGGCATTTACGATATGCTGCGCGTAGAACTGGACCCGAACGGCGCGTTCAACGTCACGGAGTTTGGATCTGTGAAAGATCCTGATCAGTTCAAAGCGCTCTACGCCTATTCGCCTTATCACCGCGTGCAGGAGAAAACGAAATATCCGTCCGTGCTGATGCTCACGGGCGAGCACGATGGCCGAGTGAACCCGGCGCATTCGCGCAAGATGACGGCGCGCCTGCAAGCGGCCACCACTTCCGGACAGCCGTTGTTGCTGCGAACTAGTTCGACCAGCGGCCACGGCATGGGCACGGCTTTGAACGAGCGCGTCGAGCAGCTCGCGGACATTTACGCGTTCCTGCTCGAACAACTGGGCGTCGATTACACGCTGGTCGAGCGCGGGCCGTTGAGTGGCGCGATCACGCCGACATCAGCCATCGTGAAAGCGAAGCTCGCGCGGGAACGTTTGTCCGCGCGATTGATCGTGAGCAAGAACGCGCTGCTGACCAGTCCGCTTCCTTCTCCAACAACCCGATCCGAATCGAACAATTACGACATCGTGACGTTTCCTTTGGAGAACCTTGAGCCGGACACGCAGTATTATTACGGGCTGGAGATCGACGGGCGTCTCGATCGCAAGAAGCGTGGCGAGTTCCGCACGTTTCCCGCCCCGGGGCCAGCGTCGTTCCAGATCGCGTTTGCCTCGTGCGGGCGCACGGGTTCCACGCGCGATGTGTTTGACCGCATTCGCGAACATCATCCGTTGTTCTACATGAGCATGGGCGACTTTCATTACCAAGACATCAAGACTAACAAGCCCTCGGCATTCCGCTCGGCCTATGACATGGTGTTCGCTTCGCCGCAACAGGCGGACCTGTACCGCACCGTTCCGCTGGTTTACATGTGGGACGATCATGACTACGGCGGGAACAACGCGAACAAGAAATCCACGACGCACAAGGCGGCGCACGACACGTACGAAGAGTACGTGCCGCACTATCCGTTTGCTGATTCTGCTGGTGAAGGCGGCATTTACCAATCGTTCGCCGTGGGCCGCGTGAAATTTATCATCACGGACCTGCGCTCTTACCGTGATGATCCGAAGGACAAGGACGACGCCAAGAAATCCATTCTGGGGACGAAGCAGAAGGCGTGGCTCAAGCAGGAACTGCTGAATGCCAACGGAAAATATCCGCTGATCTGTTGGATGAGTTCCGTCCCGTGGATCGGCGAGGCGGGCAAGAGTCCCTACCGCGCGGTGAAGACGAACGAGTTTGGCTACATCCATCACACCAATCTAGTTTCGAGAACGAACAGCGCGGGGACCGTCGGCGCGGCGGAAGCGGCGGAGAAAGCGACAAACGCAACCGAAACGGCCGATAGTGAAATCGGAGAGATACCGAACGCGACTGACGCAGCGAAGGGTAGCGTGGCATCCGCTGCTACCAACGCCACGAGCCAAGCTACGAACGCGACGAACAGCGCGAGCGGTCGCCGCGGCAATCGCGGTGGCGGTCGCGCTCCGAATCCCAACGCGGGCGGCGGCGACGAGGATCATTGGAGTGTCTTCACGCACGAGCGCCGGGAGATCGCGGACTTCATCAAGACGAACCACATCGCCGGCGTCTGCATTCTTCATGGCGATTCGCACATGCTGGCGGCGGACGATGGATCGAACTCGGACTACGCGACGGGCAAGGGCGCGGTGATTCCGGTGATGTGCGCGGGGCCGCTCGATCAGAATCCTTCGATGAAAGGCGGGCCGTACAGCCAGGGCGTTTATCGCGTGCGAGATAAGGAGGGCGAGAGTGGCTTCGGCCTCTTCACCGTCATCGACAAGGGAACGTCGATCGACGTTTCGTTCAGCGGGCGCAACAACAAAGACGAGGAAAAGATTTCGCTGAAGTTCAGCGTGCCGGCCCATTCGACCAGCACGGCGAAGGCGAAGTGACTGAAACATTTCTACCAGAAGACTTATGAAATTTCGACTGACCCACGCCATTGTGCCCTGTCTGTTCGCCGTCGTTTTTACGATGAACCTCACGGCGGCGGAACCGGCTAAAAAGAAATCGCCCATCGAGGGATTCTGGATGTGGAGTTTCACCAATGTGGATGGGAGTTACGTCACGCCGCGTGTGCGGTTCAGAACCAAGGATGACGAATTGATTGGGGCCACGCGCTTTCGTTCCGGTTCGGAAACGCCTGTGACGAACCTGACCTTTCAAGGGAGCCAGGTGAGCTTCGATGTCGTACGTGCTCACAACGGCGAGGAAGTGTTGACGCACTACGCCGGCAAATTGAGTGGCGATACCATCAAAGGCAAAGTCACGGCCAAGGCCAATGGCGAGGAACGCAGTTACGATTGGATCGCCCGCCGCCCCATCGGCGTGGAAGGAACCTGGCGAGTAAGCGTTGACTTCGGAGGTGATTATCCGATCGAGTCGAGACTCACATTGAAACAGGACGGCGAAAAGATTAGCGGCAAATACAAAGGGCGCGGTGCGGAAGTGAACATTCACAAGGGCCGGTTCAGGGATGGAAAGATTTACTTCGAAGTGGAGCGCGCGGGCCGCGAAGACGGCAAGTCCACCAATCGGTATCACGGCAAATTGGTTTCGGACGAACTGATCGGCACCGTGGAAATGAACCGTTTCCGAGGCGAAGGCCGGCAGACGATTGATTGGGATGCGGTGAGGGCGGATTGAAGTCACGTATTGCCCGCCGCCGCACAAACGTTGGATCGCTCGATAGACAGGACTGGGTCAATGCCGCGCTAATCGACGCGCTGTTTCGCTGTTTCCTCAGCAGTCGCAGCAGAAGGCCAAACCGCATCGCGTCCGTCCCAAATCTTGCGATACGTCGTCGTCTCACGTGCACAAGTTGAATCACCTTCATCGTCCTTGCCGTCCGCACCGACCGAATAGAGCACGAATTCTCCATTTGGCAGAACCTGATAACGCAGAACCCCGCCGTCCATGTCATCACGCGGAAGTTGAGCAAGGTAACCCGGCACCAGCAGACCAAGTTGGGGCGGCAGTTGTCCCGTTCGTGCATGAAACCGTCTCAACGCAATAGCCGTTATGGTCATTCGGCGTTGCGTGTCAGCAGTCAGAGTTCTGTAGATCGCGGGATTATCAATTCCAAATGGCCCACTTGAGAATAAGAAACGAAAACGGTCAAACCGGCTCGACTCAGAATCGTAGGATTCAGGAACCAAAGGTGAAATGGCCGAATGCCGATTTCCGCTATTTGCTGAACGAAGGGCACTCCAAGAATTTGTGCGCGCATAACGCCCACGCTCAATAATTACCTGCCAACGCCGCAACGCTTGAAAAGTGTCCCGGTCTGCCCACGCCATGCGCCATAGCGGAACGTTAACGGACTTCAAAATGAAGCCATCAGTGACGAACGAATTGAGAGAACCCCACCTGGCGCGCTGCTCCACAACGAAATCCAGCGTAGGTTTTGAACTTTTGATTTGCCGGAAGAAATCCAATGTCATGGCGCGCTCCATTTCAAAGGAAGCGGCCATATCAGAGGAAAAATCGGCCCGTTCCCAAGCTTTCTGCAATTCCTCGAGTTGTTCGTCGCTCCAATCTTCAGCTTGAAGAACTTCCCACGTCGCATTGAAGGCGAGAGAAGCGCAGGCTTGCCGCACGAGTTGGAAGATCACCATCGGCTCTGTCTTCTGCGATACAAGATTCACGAGACCCAGGAGATGTTCGTAGGCGGCGTCCAACCGTCCCTGACTCAACTCGTAGTCAGTGGCCACATTCAGAATTTGAGCGGCGCGTTTGATGGTAGCAAGAGACCCAATTTTGAAATCGACGAAGCTTTTCTCGTAATCGAAGTCAGAGTAGAACACCGGTTTTCGCGAAGCAGAATGAAGCAAGCGCAGCGACGGGTCAGCTTCCTTGAGTTCAGCGCCGATCTTAATCCAATCATTTGTCTCCTTGCCATCGCCGCTCCATGCTCTCAGCCGCCACGTTACGACTGCCTTCCCAGGCTTAACGAAGCGTAACGACGGCGGCGCATTGTCGAGATTTGTGAATTTCCCACTTAACAGGTTCGTGAGTCGTTGAAACTCGATCGCTCCATTTTGACCTGCGGCAGCCCGCTTCGGTTTTAGATCCGCGAGAGACACTCGCTCGCCCTTCGTGGATAATTCTTTGAGGTGACGATCTAGCGCCAGCTTTCGCCGAACGTGTTCAACCGCCAAGAACGCCACGAGCAGCATGAGCAAGCTCGCCAACCATAAGCCGAGACATTTTAGTCGACGCTTCACGCCGAATTGTATCTCGCCGTATTCGCGAGTGGAAGCGCGCTCCGTTGTCTCTCCGTCCTTTCAGTGAGGAAACATTTGATTCAAACGCCGACCGGCCCGATTCAAGCACTTGGTGGGGCCTGCCGATGTCAACGGCATGAACCTGCGGAGCTTTTTTGCGGTAAGAATCACTCACTACACCACGGCGCTATTTCTTTTCACAGCGGTTGGGATCGAACGGCTGAGCGCCGCCGAGCCTGCCTCCGCGGTGATTGAAAGCACTGGCTCCAGGAGGATCTTGCAACTCATCGACGCGTCGCCTTATTCCAAGCCGGATAAGGAAGTGTTGAAGAAAGGAATAGTTGTCGTCCCATCTTTGGATACTCAGACCCCATGCGAGGTCGCGCGCGTTTCCCAGGAAACCATCGACGTGCAGGTCAAAAACACGGCCGCCGATCTGGAGAGGTCCGTCGCATTCCTGTTCGCGATAACAAGATGTCTTCAGCAAAACACGGCCGAATTTCTGTCCAGCGCGCGTTTTGAAGGTCTGCCGGCGCCGGACCGCGGCGCATTGGAGACGTGTCTTCGGGACGCCGTCGAAGAATATTCCGCCCAAACCCTGGAAACACTTTTCGCAAAACATAAGCACACCGTGGCCATGCCTTCGGAGGTCGCACGATCTGTCACCAATGCGGAATACCGGCAATTGCTGATCCTGGCCGCCAAGACCATCCAACACCCTCGAATCGAACTTAAACGCCCGACGCATCACACCGTGCAAGTCGGCGAGTCGGTCATTTCCATCGCGCGGATGTACAAGGTTTCTCCCGGCAGCCTGATTGCGGCCAATCCCGGGATTGTCTCGGGCCTCGTACGCGTTGGGCAGGTCCTGTTCGTTCCGCTGCCCGCGCCTGCGACGCCGGCACAACGAGCCCTGTCCATCAAAGAAGGCCCGGAACGCCAATCTGCCAAGCTGTAGGGCGAGTCGCAGTGGCGACGCTGCTACTTCGAGTGGATACCGTTTAAGCAACGGCACGTGGGAATCGTCGCCTTGGCAGTCGCTTTTTTCTTCCCGGTGCTGATGTGAGTGCTTGGTGCGAGTTTTTATATTTTTCACCGCCCACACGGCATAGGCCGTCGCCACTACGACCATCAACACGAGGACGATAACCAGAAACCTTGTCTCTTTGCGGTGTTCACGCCGGAGACGGTCGGCCTTCCTGCGCCAACTGCGGGGATTTGAATCGACTCATGTTCGTGCCGCGAAGTTCCTGGTGGCGTCACGTTACATGTCCTGGGTCCAAATGACTTTGGTGACGAATGGCTTTCCGAAGAACGGACTGCGATAGAAAACGCACGCGCGCGTGCGTTCCTTGAGAGCGCTGGCAGATTCGGAGTTTCAGTTCTTGAGAAACTTCGTGTCATTCTTCCAGATCACCGCGAGCGGGCGTTCTTTCTTTTCTGCCGCGAGCGTCAGCGGGCGAGCTTCGCCATTGATATTCTGCAACACGCCGCACAGTTCACGCGCTTGCGGAGATCGCGCCCACGTGTCGCAAGCAGCGAGACACAGGGTAACGAGCATGAGCGAACGCGTGAGGCGAGGCACAATTTCAGTTTTCATCGTCGTTCCTTTCCATCGTTCGTATGTCTACGACCCGGCCCGCCCGCCACGGACGCAAACCCAAAGGCAATCCGACGGCGAGCGGTCGTAAATGTTCTTCAGTGGTCGCAGACGCAGGCGTATTCAGCACGCTTGCACTCGCCGCAGGAGTGCATGTCGAGTTTGAAACGAATGTTTTGCGGCTTCGCTTCGGCGGTTTGTTTGAACTGCACCACGACGTTGTATCCGTCGCCTTCGGGCAACTTCGTTTTGCTCACGAGCGAGTCGCCCTTTTTCTCGAACTGGAGCGTCTCCTTGCCGCCTTTGGCGTCAGCAATGGCGGTGACAGTCTGCGTGGTGGCTGCCATGGGCTTCATGTCGTGGTTGTAGAAGTTGATGGTGACGCTGCGGTCCTTCTCGACGACGAACTCGGCGTGCGGCTCGGTCTTGTCGAGGAGCTTTCCACCTTTGGGCGTGGCGAGATGTTTGTGGTCGTCCGCAGCACCAACGGTGAGTAACCCGGCGCAAAGGACGCCGGCCAATGTGAGTAATGATGTTTTCATGTTCATGTTTATCTTTTTTTTGATGGTTTCTGTTGATGGCGCGGCTGCCGGTTGGCAGACCGCTAAAGTTCATGGTGCATTCTTCGGTGAAGCGTTTTTGATCCACGCGGAATAGACCAGAAGCAGCGAAATGATCGCCGCAACGATGATTTGAACGGTGTTCATTGTTTGCGTGTAGGTGAAGCCAAACACTCGGAGCGGCAACAGGCCGCTGAAGGGCATGAGCAAATGCCCCAAGGTTTCCCAGGCAGCCGCACCGGCGAAGAACTTTGCTACTTCCTTTTTGCGGTTCATGGCGATGTCTTCAGGTTCAATGAGTTGACTCCACGGCACCAATCGGCGGCTCGCCCGCCCCCGCAGGCGGCGCTTTCGGTTCCGCGTCGCGTTTGTCTTTTCGTTCTTTTCTTCCTTCCAGCCACTCGTAGAGCGTCGGAAGCAAAACCAAGGTCAGGAAAGTCGAGCTGAGGATTCCGCCAATCACGACGGTCGCGAGTGGTTTCTGCACTTCCGCGCCCGCTCCATGTGCCAGCGCCATCGGCACAAAGCCAAGCGAAGCGACCAGTGCTGTCATGAGTACGGGACGCAAACGAGTCATCGCACCCTCGCGCACGCTCGCGTTCACGTCGCGGCCTTTTTCGCGCAATAGGTTGAAATAGCTAATCATCATCAACCCGTTCAGAACCGCCACGCCACTGAGCGCAATGAAACCGACGCCGGCCGAAATGCTGAAGGGCAGCCCGCGCGCCCACAGCGCGAAGATGCCGCCCGTGACCGCGAGCGGAATGCCAGTATAGACAAGGAAAGTTTGCCGCAAGCTGCCGAGCGCCATGAACACGAGGATGAAAATGAGCGCGAGTGCGACGGGCACGACGACCATCAATCGTTTGCGCGCCTCTTGCAGGTTCTTGAACTGTCCGCCGAACTCGATGGTATAGCCCTCGGGCAGTTTGATCTGTTCGGCAACTTTCTTCTGCGCTTCGAGGACGAAACTCTCCACGTCGCGTCCACGCAAATTGATCATGATCGCGGCGCGGCGTTGACTGAACTCGCGAGCGATCGCCGCGACCTGTTCCTTCACCTGAAAGTCGGCGACTTCCCCGAGCGTGAGTAAACCACCGTCGTCCAGCCGCACTGGCAGGCGCTTCAATTCCTCGACCTGCTGCCGGAGTTCCTCCTGCAAGCGAATCACAATGTCGAACCGCCGGTTGCCTTCGATGAGCTTGCCCACTTCCTTTCCGGCCAGAGCGGCGTCCACCACGTGATTCAACTCGGCCGCGTGCAGGTTGTATTTGCTCATGGCCTCGCGCCTGGGAACGATTTCCAGCAACGGCGCTTTGCCGAGCGCGTCGAATTCGACATCTGCCGCGCCCGGAATTTTTTCCAGAATCTCGCGGGCCTCGCTGGCAATCTTCTCGATCTCCGCAAAGTCTTCACCGAACACTTTCACTGCGATGTCGGCGCGTGTGCCTTCGAGAATTTCATTGAAGCGCATCTCGATGGGCTGGCTGAACAGATGAGCCTCGCCGGGAACGTGCTTGCCGAGTTCCACGGTCATGAGATTGGCGAGTTCATCCTTGGTGATCGTTTTGCCGTCCACCTTCCGCCACTTGTGCGCGGGTTTGAACATGATGTAGGTGTCGGCTACGTTCACGCCCATCGGATCGGTGGCGACTTCCGCAGTGCCAATACGGCTGAAGACGTAATCCACTTCGGGGAACTGCAAGAGCACCTTTTCGCCGCGCTTTTGCATGTCGATGCTCGCGTCGAGGCCGATGCTGGTGGTGCGAATCATGTGCGTGGCAAACGAGCCTTCATCCAGTTGCGGCACAAACTCCGCGCCCAATCGCGTGAACACGAAGACTGACACCGCGAACAATCCCAGCGCAATAGCAGTGACGACCCAGCGATCGCGAAGAGAGAAGTTGAGCAACGGCGAGTAGCCCTTTTTGGCGAGTTTCACCAGGAACGAATCCTTTTCGCTTATGTTGCCGCCGAGAAAATAGGAACACAGTGCCGGCATAAGCGTGAGGGCGAGCACCAGCGCGCCCATGAGTGCGAAGATGACCGTGATAGCCATCGGCTTGAACATTTTCCCCTCGATACCGGTCAACGCGAGGATCGGGAAGTAAACGACGGTGATGATGATTACGCCGAAGAACATCGGGCTGGCAACTTCCTTGGCGCTTATGAGCACTTCATGTGAGCGCTCGGTTGGAGTGAGTCTGCGCCCGAGTTTGTGTTGCTTCTCGGCGAGATGGCGGATGATGTTTTCCACCATTACGACCGCGCCGTCGATGATGAGTCCGAAGTCAATCGCGCCGAGACTCATCAGATTTCCAGAAACGTGGCTTTGCACCATGCCAGTCATGGCGAAGAGCAATGACAAGGGAATGGCCATTGCGACAATCAGCGCCGCGCGCCAGTTGCCGAGCATTATCAGCAACACCACCACCACGAGAATCGCGCCCTCGAACAAACTGGTTTCGACCGTGCGAATGGTGCGGTCCACCAGCACGGTACGGTCATAGACCGGGATGATTTGCACACCCGCTGGCAACTTGGGTTGAATCTCCTTGAGCTTCGCGGCGACAGCTTTGGCCACGATGCGGCTGTTTTCGCCGGCGAGCATGAGGGCCGAGCCGAGCACCGCTTCTTCGCCGTTGTAAGTCGAGGCACCGGAGCGCACGGCCTTGCCGATGCCGACTTCCGCCACATCCTTCACGCGCAACGGCGTTGTTCTGGCGCCGAACTTGAGCGGCAGTCGTTCAATGTCCTCAACTGATTGCACGCGACCCGCCGCGCGCACGGCGACCTGCTCGCCGCCGAGTTGAATGACGCTGCCGCCAGCGTTCTCGACGTTCTCGCCAATGGACTCGGCGATTTCACTGAAGGACATGCCGACGCTTTTGAGCTTGTCGGGATTGGGCTGAATGACGATTTGCTTTTCGTAGCCGCCACTCGAATTCACTTCGGCTAGGCCCGGCGTGGAACGCAGACGCGGTTTGATGGTGTAGTCGTGAATGAGTTTCAAATCCATCAACTGCGCATCGCGCGTCGGTGGCTTGTTCGTGGCGTCGGCGGTGTATTCGACGACGTAATAATAGATTTCGCCGAGTCCCGTGCTGATGGGTGCAAGCTTCGGCGTCAGACCCGAAGGGAGTTCATCCACTACAGTTTGCAATCGCTCGCTCACCAACTGGCGCGAGCGATAGATGTCCGTGCCCTCCTCGAAGACGAGCGTGACTTGCGAGAGACCAAACTTGGAGAGGGAACGCAACTCGATGAGGCCTGGAATCCCAGACATCTCGTTCTCGATCGGAAAGGTGACGAGCTTTTCGATTTCTTCGGGCGCGAGCGCGGGGACTTGCGTGTTCACCTGCACCTGGACGTTCGTGATGTCCGGCACGGCATCGATCGGCAGCCGCAGTGCGGAGAACACACCAATGCCAATGAGGACGACCGTGGCGATCAAAACAAACACCCGTTGGCGAACAGAAAATTCAAGGAGGCGGTTGAGCATAATTAGTGAGAGTGGCCGCCGCCTTTGGTCGCACGCAGTTCAATCAGCCAGAGCGTTTCAACTGGTTTCGTTACGACCTGATCGCCCGCGAGCAATCCGTCGGTGATTTCCACCCAGCCCTCGGCGTCGGTGCCGGTTTTGACGGCCGTGCGAAGATATGCGTCGCCATTCACAGCATACACGAACGAACCTTCCGATGTCCGCAACACCGCGGAACGTGGAACAACCGTGACGCTTTCTTCGCGGGGCAGGTTCACGGTCCCGGCAATAAACTCGCCAGGCTTTAGCGCCGCGGCTCCATTAGAGACACCGACGACGATTTCGGATTCGCCAAGCGCCAGCGCCTTTTGAACGGCTACCACCACTCCAGCCAGCGGCCTGTTTGTGCCCTTCAACAATTGAACAGGTTGCCCGGCTTTCACCGCCGCAGCCGCGTCCGACGTGACCAGCCCTGAACCATGCACGTCGCAGCCTGAATGGTCTTGCTGATTGAAAGTGTGATGATGTTTCTCCCCGAACACCTGGACGCTGAAGCGGAGTTGCTTGGGCAACTTCCGTTCGGTAACGTCCACGACTTCGACGCCGAGAATCTTTCGCGTCTCATCTTTCAGACTGATGCCCTTGCCTGCCTTGAACGCAGCGCCGGAGGGCGATTCATCGCCGTGGCCGTGGCCGTCATCCTTACCTTCCGTTTTTGCGTGGTCGTGGCCGTCACCTTCCTTGTGTTTACCGCAGCCCCATCCAACAAATGCCACGCACGTAACAACGACCGAAATGGTCCGTGAGAACTTCATTTCGGCTCTTCCTTGTTTGGCGTCGCTACGGGTTTGGGAGAAACGCCCGTGAGTAGCTCCAGTTGTTGGCGGCTTTCCAACGCCTCGCGTTGCGTATCCAGAATCGCTTCGGTGGCTTCGATGTATTTCTCCTGAAGTTCGACATACGTCGCGACGGGCAAGGAACCCAAACGATAGTGGCGATCGCCGAGTTCGGCGGCTTCGCGCAATTGGTCGAGCGCGTTCGTGCGCCAGAAAGACATTTGATCGACGAACGCATTGTAGGCAGCGGCGCGTTCACGAACGTCTCTTTCGACCTGGCGCAACGTCACGAAGAACGAAGCTTCGGCCTGCTGCGCTCGCGCCTTCGATGTTTCGATATTGCCGGTGTTGCGATTCCACAACGGCAGCGGCATGGAGACGCCCACGCCCACGACGCGCTCGGTTTCGGAAGCTTTTTCCTGCGAATAAAAGGGACCGACTGTAACCGTGGGCCAGCGTTCGTTCTTCGAGAGATCGACGCGCAATCCTTGCTGCGCCAATTCCACTTCGCGCGAGCGAATTTCAAAATTGTTCGAGCGCGCTGTTAAGACAAGCGCCTCCACGGGAAGCGGTTCTGGGAATTTCAGCTCGCTGCTCGTGACGACAACCGGCGACGCAAGAGGAGCGCCGCGCAACTGATTCAATTCGTAGAGCGCGATCTGCGCGTCCCTGGTGGTGAGTGCGGCGCGACGCTTCGCGACAATGACACTGCCCTCGATGATTCGTGTTTCGAGCAGCGGTGTGATACCGGCAGGATCGCGTTGCAATATTACTTCGGCCAATTCCTGACCGCGTTGCGCGACTTGCTGTGCGGCGGCAGCTTTCTGCTGGGCGACACCTAGACCATAGCCGACCGTTCGCACGCGCGCGGCAAGTGCCGCTTGGAACTGCGTGTAGCCGAGTTCGGCTAATTCAATTTGCCGGTTGGCCACAGCCTTCCGTAACGCAAGGCGACCGGGATATTCGAACGGTTGCTGAACGGAGACGGACCACGCCATCCCTTCGGCAGACAGGCCGCCACCGGTCGCGCGCTTGCGGCCGAGGTCCCCGCTTACCTCGGGGTTTGGATACGTGCCAGCCTGTCGGCGCTCGCCCTTCGCGACGGCGATTTCTGCTTTGTAGAAGTTGAGTTCAGGGTTCTTCTCCAACGCTTCGGCCACAAGCGAATCGAGCGACACCGCTTGCGCCTGAGCGTTAGCCTTCGCGGACAAACTCTCTTGCGCTTCTGACTCGGCGAGGAACCACGCCGAACCACACAAAATCAAAGGGACAATAAATTTCATTTTCATAACTGAAAAAACACAATGGAAACGGACAGATAACGGCGCGTGTAAACACACGACACCCCTGCGAATGAATGGACCTCAGAAAGAGGGCCGGAGATTAAGCGAGAGAGGGAGCGCGCGGCGGAAGGGCCACACGAGAGAAGAATTTCCAGCTAACTGGTATTTCAGGTGGCGCCGCTGTCACGGGAGACGCCTGTGCCGCTGGAACGATGTCCAGCAGCGAGAATTGGAGCAAAAGAATCGTGAGAGAAGGCGTGGGCACTGTAGTCAGTGTTTCGGAAACCTTGTATGAAGCGCTTTCCAACGTAGAACACGCATCGTCGTCGCAGTCGTTCTTTGGAGAATCGTGCGATGCTTTTTCAGGATTCTGCGCCGCTTCCGCTGCGCACTTGAAGAACTCGAAGCCCGGAAGGTTCTCCCACGCGCAATGGGAGGTGATAGGCACCCACAAAAACGCGAGAACAACGGCAAAAATTTGAAGCAGTCGCTTCACAAGGCAAACAGATACGTGACACAAGACTTCGACACAACCGGAGATTCTCTTTACTCCTTTCCTCTGCATCATCGTTTGATGCACTAAAATAAGTAGTTAACAAGTAATGAAGTATAGAGCCGTCGGCAACGCCCCTTGAACCGCCAGAAAATCGTCTTCGTCGGTGCCGAAGATCGTGTGCGTCCTGGGGTCTTGCAGCGCCAGCGTGGGGCCGAGGTGAACTGTGCTCACCGAGCACAGAGAAAAAGCGGCGGCATCAGTGCCGCCGCCTTCATCGCACCATCGGCTGACTTCTGGGCACCGGGATGTTTGGACGCGGGGCGTAGGCGATTCGTGACAAGAAAACTAAGCGCAGCGATAATTTTTGCCGCTTGCGCCCGGCAGCGAGTCCGTTGCGAGCAAGGCTTTACCTATGCGGAGGAAGGCGTCACAATTCGACATGCCACTTTCAACCGCCTTTGAGCGTACCGTAGGAATTGTTGTCACCGCCGCTCTTGGTGGACTGCTCTTCATTGGTGTTTCGGAAGCCATTCGCTTTTTCAGCCGCAAGCCCGTCTCGAAGTCGAGAGTTCTATATGCTTTCGCCTTCGGCTGTTTCGTCGCCGGGGTATGCGAGTTCGCAATGACAAGGCATTGATCCGGGGTTTAGCAGCGCTCCGCCCCTAAACCAACACCGCAGACTTTCTCACCGGAAGGCGAGGGTTTTCATCCAATATGCGGCGGACGCGCGCTGAGACGGTTTCTACCGCCAACTTTGATTTTCCTTGGGATGTGATTTTAACAACGAGTAAAGGCCCCGCCCGAATTACTGCTTGGTCGTGACCCGCAAGACAATTGACAAGTTTTTGTGTCGCGTCGGCTAGTTTCAAAGCCGCATCGGCTTCCGGCCCGTGGATGAAGTGTTCATCCAACCCCTCTTCTCCTTTTGCTATCGCGACCTTTGCTGCTTTGGCAAATTTGGCGACCCGTTCCTTTTTGAAAGCCTTCTGAAGCACGAAAGTGATTTGGTGCCAGAGCTTTAACATCTTCGGCGTCCTCCGACGGTAACCTCATCTTGGTCGGGCGTTAGCTCATAGCCAAGGGCCTCCATCAACTCTCCCGCAGCGGCTAAAAGCGGTTCCGTTCGCAGCTTGATTCTTGGCGTCAAGCAGCCGCTTGGCTTCATCTCGGTCTCGCGTCTCAAGCCGGAGGAATTGTTGTGGATGTAAAAGACACCGTTTCATCTGAATAACCTGTATGCTTTATGCAATTTCATCTTTCCAGCATACGAGTTTCTTGTTCCCGCCCGTTACGGTGTAGTGGGAGAGCAGCCGACTGCCTCCACGAATTCTGCGGAATTGTTCCGACACGGTCGGTTTTGGTAACAAATCCGGTCTCACTGCCACCGTGAAACGTTGCCTTGTCGCAGAAAACCCTTTGTTTTGAAGCCGTTTTGAGTGGCTCCAGAGGTAGGGCTCGAACCTACAACCACACGGTTAACAGCCGCGTGCTCTACCATTGAGCTACTCTGGAATCCGAAGGCCGCGTAATCTACTGACTGCGCCCGTTCCGTCAACGATTTTGCCAGAAACTCAGGCTCTTTCCTTTTCCGCCGCAGTGATGAACAACACTGCCTCGTTCAAGGTGTCGAAGGTGAGGTCGGGCTGGGCTGCGTGCTTTCGGTCCGTCCCGCCGTAGCCCGTGCGAACCAGAATCGATTTCACACCCGCGTTACGCGCGGTCTGCACGTCGGTCGTGGTGTCGCCGATGAACCACGAGTTCGCCAAGTCGATGTTTAATTCCCGTTGCGCCTGGAGCACCATTCCCGGTTTCGGTTTCCGGCAGCCGCAATCGATCTTCAAATCGGCGCGCTCGCCGGGGAAGCCTTTTTCAGGATGGTGTGGGCAATAGTAAATGCGATCGAGGAACGCGTCCTCGCGGCCCAACAGTGTCTCCAGTTTGTTGTGGATGCGCTGCATGTCGGCCTCGGTGCAAAAGCCCTTGGCCACGACCGGCTGATTGGTGATCGTCACCGCGCGCAGTCCGGCCTGGTTCAATTCGTGAATGGCCGCCGCCACGCCAGGCAACAGTTCCAATTGCTCGACGGAGTGCAACCCTTGCGCGCTGACTTCGTTGACCAAGGTGCCGTCGCGATCCAGGAACACCGCGCGTTGTGGCACTGCGAGCGTACTGCGCTGCACAATCCCTGCAGCGTACTGCGCGCACACGTGGTCGTAGCGCTGCGGTGTGCCGATGTCCTTGATGAACTCCGGGCTGTTGTAGCCCAGCAGTTTCGCTCCCCGCGTGAGCATGCCCGGAAAAAGATCTTTGCCGAAGTCGATCGATTGTGTGTTCCCGCGCCACGGTTCAAGAGCGGATTTCTCCATGACGTAGAGGCCGGCGTTAACCAGGTTCTGGAAAAATTTGTCTGCCGGATGAGGACGATTATGAAAGGCGCTCACCCGACTCTCCGCATTCGTCTCCACCAAATCAGAGTCGAAGGGATGATTGTTCGGGTGCAGAAACAGAGAGGCGGCAGCGCCGGATTGTTCGTGAGCATTCCAGAAACGCATCAGATCGACGTTCACCATCGTGTCGCCGTACATCACGGCGAAGCGTTCTGCGAGTTGATCGAAGCCCGCGAGCACTGCGCCCGCCGTGCCCAGCGGCTCTTTCTCGTGGATGTAGCGGATGCGCAGCCCCCACCGCGATCCATCGCCAAGATGCTCTTGAATCAAGTCCGCGCGATAACAGACGAAGAGCAGCACATCGGTGAAACCGTGAGCGCGTGCGAGTTCGAGCTGGTGTTCGAGCAGTGTTTTGCCGCCAATGGAAATCATCGGCTTGGGCAAGTCACCGAGCCGATCCTTGAGGCGCGTGCCTTTGCCGCCAGCGAGGATGACCAGTTGCTTCATCGAGCTTCCGCCACGATTTCCTCCGCCGCGCGGTCCACCGCCGCGTGCGAGGTCAGCCGGGGAGACCAGCCGAGCCGCTTCAACTTCTCGATCGAGTAATTGAACTTCGGCACATCGCCCACCCAGCCTTTATTGCCACCGGTGTAACGAATCTTTGCCTGCGGCGATTGGCGCTTGATGACCGCTTCGGCGATGTAACGCACTGTGGTCGTGGTGTCCGCCGTGCCGATATTGAAGTAATTCAGCTTGTCGCCCGCGCGCTCAACGATGAAGAGCATCGCCTCGAGCAAATCCGAAACATGAAAGTAAGGTTTCTCCTGCGTGCCGTCGCCGAGGACTTCCAGTTCATTGGGATTCGCTTTCAGCTTCTGCACGAAATCGTGAATGACGCCGTGCGTGGAGCGGCTACCCACCACATTGGGAAAGCGAAAAATCCAGGCGCGTTGCAGGTACGCTTCCAACGCGGCTGAGATGCACGCCTCGGACGCCAGCTTCATCGCGCCGTAATTAGAAATGGGGAACAGCGGTCCCATGTCTTCCTCCATCCGGCCGGGAAGCACGCCGTAGATCGCAGAGGTCGAGGCGAAGGCTATCTGCGGAATCTTCAAATCGCGCATGACCTTCAACACGTTGAACGTGGTCATGAACGTGTCGCGAAGATCGACATCGGGGTCCGCCACTCCGGCGCGAATGTCTGAATTCGCGACGAGATGCCACGTCATTTCAAACGGCTTGTCATGCGATTGCTGGCGCACTGCGCGGGTAAAGACCGGCACGTCATTCACGTCCAGTTCTACGAACTTGAACTTCGGGTTCTCCAGCGCGCGGACGAGGTTGGCGCGTCGCCCGAGTTTCATGTTGTCCACGCCCAGCACGGAGCAACCGCGTTCCAGCAGGCGATCCACTAAGTGGCTGCCGATGAAACCTGCCGCGCCCGTGACCAAACATTTCTGGCTCATTTTGAGTGCGGGATGAAAGCGGCTGGGGTGGCCTTTGTCGATGCCGTTTGTCCGAATGCCTCACGCTAAGGATGCAAAGGATGCCAAGGCAGGAAAAACCTTCTGGCACGCGCGGAGCGACGCACCAAGCCGCGCCGTCAAGCCAGATGCCTGACGGTACGTTCGGGATGAACTAGCGGGTGGCAAATCCCCGTCCGGCAATCCGACTGTCCCGGCTCTAGTTGAAGGGAAATCCTGCCGCGCCTGGGGGTTTCACCTTATGCAGAGCTACGGTCCGACGGTCGTTGTCAGGGCGTGATGAAGTCCAACCGAGAACAATACTGCCCGGCGCTCGAAAGTGGGCGCGCTCCCTTTCCCCTCCTCTCGAACGAGCCGCAGCCTTCTCGCAACCGGTTTAAGCATCGTCTTCTCAGTTCTTTAGCGCAAATCTTATGAATCAAACTTTCAGTCCTGATCCGTGGCCGATGGCCCGCCAAACGACGGCCACTCTCTTGATTACGGTTGGATTATGGCTCGCGTCCGCCTTTGGTGGAAACGGAGCCGAAGCTTCCAACAACCCCGCGCAGGCCCGGAGCCGCGAGCCGATTCGTCCGATTCCGCTGACGGTGAAACTTGACACGCGCAAGGTCGCGCTCGGCAACAAGCTGTTCCACGAGCCGAAGCTGTCGAAGGACAACACGGTATCGTGCGCGAGTTGCCACGAACTGACCAAAGGCGGAACCGACCAGCGCGTTCGCTCGATCGGCATCAAAGGCGCGGAAGGTGCCATCAACGCGCCCACCGTTTTCAATTGCGGCTTGAACTTCAAACAATTCTGGAACGGCCGCGCGGACACACTCGAAGAACAGGTCGAAGGCCCAACGCAGGCGCCAGAGGAGATGGGCGCCACCTGGAAGGAAATTGTGGCGAAGCTCCAGTGCTTGCCGGAATATCCCGCGGCTTTCAAGGCGGTTTATCCCGACGGTATTCAACGCAAGAACCTCAAGGACGCCATCGCCGAGTTCGAGCGGTCGCTCATCACGCCCAATTCCCGTTTCGATCAATATCTGCGCGGCAATGACCAATCGCTCACCGACGACGAGAAGGAAGGCTACCGCAAGTTCAAGGGCTTCGGCTGCATCAGTTGCCATCAGGGCGTGAACGTGGGCGGGAACATGTTTCAGCCGCTCGGCGTCATGGGCGATTACTTCGGCGACCGCGGCAACATCACCAAAACCGATCTGGGCCGTTTCAATGTGACGGGCGCGGAAGACGACAAATACAAATTCAAGGTCGCCAGCCTGCGCAACATCGCGTTGACCGGGCCTTACTTCCACGACGGTTCCGCGAAGACATTGGAGGACGCCGTGACGGTCATGGCAAAGTATCAACTCGGGCGCGAGCTTCCGCCGAAGGACCTCAACCAGATCGTCAAGTTCCTCCGATCACTCACGGGTGAGTACAACGGCAAACTTCTTCAATGAAGAAATGCACCGTCATCCTTGCCGCAATCGTGCTGCTGGGCGCACTGGCGTTCCTCTGCCTGAAAGTGAGGGGATTCAGCGACCACGAGCACGAGCGGTTTCAGACGGCGTTGTGGCGGCTCAAACATCTCGACACGACTTTCAAAGAAGGCGTGCTGGAGGCGCGGTTCGCGCTGGTGGACGACTACGATGACTTCCACGCGCAGGACGTAGAACTGACGCGCTTGCTGGAAAGTTTGCATCAAACGCCGGTGTTCATTCAATCCCTCGATCGCATCGCGATCGAGCAAGCGCGTGCGCAATACACGGCGCTCGCCGAGGAGCGCCAAAAGGTGTTCGAGCAGTTCAAATCCAAGAACGCCATGCTGGCGAATTCGCGGCGCTATCTCCCCGGAGCGCTCGACGAACTGGCGGTGCGCCTGCACGAAGGCCAGACGGAACATGAACTGGAAGACATCTTGGGCGGCGTCACTCGATTGACTCTGATGCGCTTGTCCAGTTCGGATGAACTTCCCCCGGACGCCCCGGCGCGTTTGAAGCAACTCAAGGATTGGGCCACAAGACGTCCCCAGCACGCGGAGAGCATGTTCGTCCTGAGCCTCGTGCGGCACGCGCAGAACATCGTGGCGGGGAACGGCGAATTGGACGTGTTGACGCGCCGGCTGCTGGCGCTGCCAACGGCGGCGAGCATCGAGAAACTTTTTCAAGCCTACGAAACGCAAGTGGCCAAGGCGCTACGGCAGGCCCAGCAATACCGCATCTTCCTCTATGTCCTCGCTTTCGTCCTGCTGGCGGGCGTCGGCTACACCCTTTGGGCGATGCGTTCGGCCAACCGTCATCTGGAGTCGCGCGTGCGCGAGCGGACGGCGGCATTGGAAGGCGAGGTCGTCGAGCGCCAGGCCGCGGAAGAAAAGCTCAAAGAATTACTCCGCTCGCTGGCAGCCATCAATGCCGTGTTGGACACCGCTTGCATCATCGCATGCACCGATCAGCGCGGCGTCATCACGCACGTGAACGACAATTTCTGCCGCATCGCCGAATACAGCGCTGAAGAATTGCTCGGGCAAAATCATCGCATTCTCAAATCGGACGAACACCCGGACTCTTTTTTCCGCGATCTGTGGCAGACGATTGCCAACGGGCAAGTCTGGCGGGGCGAGATCAAGAACCGCGCGAAGAGCGGACGTTTCTACTGGGTGGACACCACGATCGGTCCCCTGCTGGACGAACACGGCAAGCCGACGGGCTACATGGCCATTCGCAGCGACATTACGGAACGCAAGCGCGTCGAGGCCGTGGCCGCGGAGATGAACCGGCAGTTGATCGATACTTCCCGCCAGGCCGGCATGGCCGAAGTGGCCACGGGCGTTCTGCACAACGTGGGCAACGTGCTGAACAGCGTGAACGTCTCGTCCACGGTCATCACCGACAAGGTCAGGAAATCCAAGAGCGCGAATCTGGCCAAGGTCGTCAGCCTCTTGCGCGCGCACGAAACCGATCTGGGTGATTATTTAACCAGCGATCCCAAGGGCAAACAATTGCCGGGCTATCTCGCGCAACTGAGCGATCATCTCGCCGCGGAGCACACGGACACGATCAACGAACTCGCGCTGTTGCAGAAATACATCGAGCACATCAACGACATCGTGGCCAAGCAGCAGAGCTACGCCGTCGTGTCCGGCGTCACCGAAACCGTGAAGATCAGCGATCTGGTGGAGGACGCGTTGCAACTGAACACCGGCTCGCTCACACGGCATGAGGTGGAAGCGGTGCGTGATTTCTCGAATGTGCCGCCCATCACGATCGAGAAACACAAGGTGTTGCAGATCCTCGTCAACCTCATCAGCAACGCCAAACAAGCGTGCGATGATTCGGGGCGCGCGAACAAGCGCATGACGGTGCGAGTGACCAATGGCGAAGGCAGCATCAAGATCGCCGTCACGGACAACGGCGTGGGAATTCCTCCGGAGAACCTGGTTAGCATTTTCAATCACGGTTTCACCACGCGCACGAAGGGTCGCGGCTTCGGCCTGCATAGCGGCGCGCTGGCGGCCAAACAATTGGGCGGAGAATTGCACGCGCACAGCGAAGGCGTTGGCCACGGCGCGACCTTCACACTGGAATTGCCGGTGGATCGGAATCGGATGGACAGGGCCACCGCATGATCGCCACTGCAAGTCCAGCCAGAGACCACGTGGCCGAAAGGGAACGGATTCCCGCGAAGTTGCTCATCGAACATCGCGAATCCGTCCAGGCCCACGAGTTGGTCGGCCACGTTTTCGACAGGTTTGCGAACCATCGTCAGGAATATGTCGCCGTGCTCGACGGAGAAAAATTCCTCGGCGCGGTTTCGCGCGGGCAGCTTGGATTTACGCTGAGCACGCGTTACGGCGCGGCGCTCCATGCCCGCAAACCCATCGCCAATTCCCTTCTGCCGGATCACCTGTACGTGGGAGGCCAGACGCCGTTGCGCGCGCTGTTGGAACTGGCGCTGGCGCCACGCGGGTCCGCCTTTCATCTCGATGTGGCGGTGGTGGACATGGAGAATAATTTCCTCGGCTTCATTTCCGTACAGACGCTGGTGCGATTGCAATCCGAACTGATGGCGGAGAAGCGTCGTTCCGTGGAATTGGCGAACCGAAAGCTGAGCCAGGAAGTGCTGGACCGGACGCGCGCCGAGCAGGCGCTGCAACAAGAGATTCGCGAACGCAAAGATGCGGAGACAGCGCTGCGTGACAGTGATGAGAAATTCCGTCAGTTGGCGGGCAACATCACGGATGCATTTTGGATCCGTTCGCCGGACATGCGCGAGGTGCATTACATCAGTCCGGCCTTCGAACGGATTTGGGGCCGCTCCACGAAAAGCCTGATTACCAATCCGCGCCAGTGGTCCGACGCCATACTGCCCGAGGATCGTGAGCGTGTGCTGGCGGCCTTCGCCACACTCAGCGGCGCCGCGCCGAGCATCAGCATCGAGTATCGAATCACGCGGCCCGACGGCGAGGTGCGCTGGGTCCATGTCCGTGGTTTTCAAGTACGGGATGACGCCAACAAATTGATCCGGCTGACCGGCGTCGTCACGGACATCACCGAGCGCAAGGGGGCCGGGGAGGCGATGCGGGAAAGTGAGGAGCGATTCTCCAGTGCGTTCGAGCATGCGCCCATTGGCGTGGCCCTGGTTTCGCCCGATGGCCGGTGGCTCAAAGTCAACCGCGCGCTCTGCGATCTGGTCGGCTATTCCGAAGCTGAGTTGCTCACTCGCACTTTCCAGGACATGACCCACGCCGAGGATCTCAAAGTCGATCTGGAGAATGTGCGCCGAATGATCGCTGGAGAAATCCGCTCCTACCAGTTGGAGAAACGCTACATCCACGCGCGCGGCCACCTCGTCACGGTCTTGCTGAATGTTTCGCTAGTCCGCGATGGTCGGGGCCAGCCGCGTTATTTCATCTCGCAGATTCAGGACATCACCGAACGCAAACGCGCGGAGCTGGAAGTGGAGCAGATTAACCGGCGGCTTCTGGAGTTTTCCCGCCGGGCCGGTATGGCTGAAATGGCCACCGGCGTCCTGCACAACGTGGGCAACGTGCTGAACAGCGTGAACGTCGCCTCCTCGTGCGTGGCCGACAGCTTGAAAAAATCCAAGGCCGCCAACCTGTCGAAAGTCGTGGCCCTGTTGCGCGAGCATGAATCCGATCTGGGTGCATTCCTCACCGTCGATCCAAAAGGAAAACAACTGCCGGCTTATCTCGCAAAACTGGCGGAGCACCTCGCCGAGGAGCAGGCGGCGGCGCTCCGGGAATTGACCCAACTGCAAAAGAACATTGAGCACATCAAGGAAGTGGTGACCGCGCAGCAGAGTTGCGCGAAAGGCGCAGGCAAATCGGAGACGGTCCAGGTGACGGACCTGCTGGAAGACACCTTGCGCATGGATTCGGCCGAGCAGGCCCACCACGACATCGAGGTCGTCAAGGAATTCGAGCACGCGCCGGCCATCACCGTCGAGAAGCACAAGGTTTTGCAGATTTTGATGAACCTGGTGCGCAACGCCAAACAGGCCTGCCGTGAAGCCGGACGCGAGGAGAAGCGGCTGACGCTGCGCGTGACCAATGGCGATGACCGCGTCCGCATCGCCGTGAGCGACAATGGCGTGGGCATCGCACCGGAGAATCTGGCGCGCATTTTCTCGCACGGGTTCACCACCAAGAAGGATGGTCACGGTTTCGGTCTGCACAGCGCCGTGGCGGCAGCAAAAGAAATGGGGGGAGAACTACGCGTGCATAGCGACGGTATCGGCCACGGCGCGACGTTCACCCTGGAACTGCCCTTGATTCTTTTGAATGAAACAACCTCCAGAAAACCGGGAAATGTTTCCGACTACCTGACATGAAAACCAATCGGGTTATGCCCAAACTCGCCGCCGCCTTCGGCGTGTTGATCGTCCTTCTCGTCACTGTGGGTTGCTGGGGTGTGGACCACCTGGCAAAAATGAACCGCAAGGTGCAGGTGATTGTGAACCAACGCTGGCAGATGGTGAAACTGTCTCGCGAGGCGCTGCGTTACTCCTCATTGAACAGCGGCATCACGATGCAAATCTTCCTGCTCCTGGACAAAAAGGAGATCGAGCCCTTGCTCGGCCAGCGGGCGAAAAACACGGCGGAGATTTCGGAACTGCTCAAAACAATCGAAGCCAGGCTGGAAATCAGAAGCCGAGAAGACCTTGTTGGCCAATATTTGGACCAACCGCATTCCTTGCGTCAACAGTTACCAGCTTGCGTTGAACCTGCTCCTAAAGGAGGATCAGCGGGAAGCGGGCCGCCAGATGATGTCGGGCGTGGTGTTTACCAAACTCGTCGCCTATCACAGAGCGTGGGAGATGTTCGTGGAATATCAGAGTGGGCAGATGGACCAGGCCGCGAAGGCAGCCGAAGCGCGTTATGTCTCGGCACGCCACGAATTGCTCACGCTCTTGGTAGTGGCAACCTTGCTGGCGGCAGCCATCGCGCTATTCGTGATTCGCAATCTGATCCGCGAGATCACCGAGCGCACGCGAGCAGAAGAGACTTTGCGGGAAAGTGAGGAACGCTTCTTCGGTGCGTTTGTGCACGCGCCCATCGGCGTGGCTCTGGTAGCGCCCGACGGCCACTGGCTCGAAGTCAACCAGGCGCTTGCGATTTGGTCGGTTACTCCGAAGCCGAGTTGCTCGTGCGTACCTTCCAGGACATCACACATCCCGAGGATCTCGATGTTGATCTGGAGAATGTGCGCCGGATGCTCGCCGGAGAAATTCGCACCTACCAGTTTCGAGAAGGCGCCCGTCATCATAGTGGAGAAACACAAGGTGCTGCAGATCCTGGTCAACCTGGTGCGCAACGCCAGGCAGGCGTGCGAAGAAGCGAACCGCCCCGAAAAGCAACTGACCTTTCGCGTGACCAACGGCGATGACCGCGTGCGCATCACCGTGCGCGACAACGGCGTGGGCATTGTGCCGGAGCACTTGACCCGCATTTTTGCGCACGGCTTCACCACCAAGAAGGAAGGGCACGGTTTCGGTCTGCACAGCGGCGCGCTCGCGGCAAAAGAACTGGGCGGTTCATTGCACGCCTACAGTGACGGCTTGGGCCAGGGCGCGACCTTCACGCTGGAACTGCCACTGCGCCGCGCGGCGCTGAACTACTGGCTGGTGT
>Ga0193753_10001007_pt1 | contig 25273 bp, 41 predicted proteins | sample H1c2metaG_FD_144925 | JGI IMG/M metagenome (GOLD analysis project Ga0193753, IMG submission 144925) | Soil microbial communities from a riparian zone of the East river system, Colorado, United States - H1c2 | ecosystem: Environmental > Terrestrial > Soil > Riparian zone | place: USA: East... | reverse complement strand
CCGGAGCCTTACCCGCTGAAATAGCACCGCCGCAGCAGCTTATACCCATGCGGGACCGCCGCGCCTACCTCATCCGTCAGGCAGAGCGCAACGAAGCCGCCAACGACCAATTGAACGCCATACAGGTAGCCCAGAACAGACGGGTAGCAGCCCTGCCCAGCCTGTTGAACGACCCCGACTATCTGCGTGAGACTTCGATGCAGACCTCACAAGCCGCGCTGATGACGCATGACCCTGAGAACGTCCGACAGAAACGGGAGGAGTCGAAGGAGCTGCTGAAAAGGCGCAAAGCACAGGCAGACCGGGAAGAGAAAGCAGCCGCAAAGTAAACAGGGGGGTGAGAAGTGGGGAATAGCACACTTACGCTGCAATCCATCATGGATGGAATCAGCACGATTGGCGACCTTAATACGGTATTCAACAACACCGGAGGATGGGCCGACGAGCCAGCCTTGACCATCGCAAACGATGTCATGGGCCAGTTCATCAGCGTACGCTTCCCTTGGAAATGGAACCGCATTAAGATTCCCCCCTTCCCGCTCACCAGCAATCAGCAGGACTATGCAAGCAATTTTTCCAATTTGGGATGGCTTGAAAACGGGCGACGAGTGGATATCAACAACACCACCGTACCCACACCCGACGCGCCTATCTATGCTGTGCGTGAGCTGTCCGAGGACAGCGTAGCTTCAGCATGGCCGTTTCAAGTGTGCTGGAGCTACAACAGGCTTCTAGAGCAGCATTTATGGCCAGGGCCGGGAGTGGTGTACCTCGACCCCATCGGCGTTGTCACGCCACCACCGGAAAATCCTTTTACCAACATCCTTGATGCCTACGGCAACATTCTTGTGTTGGTGGAGTGGGGTATAACCGGACTGACCGAACCCGTAGCCGTCTACCCGCCGACCGATCCGGACGACCCGCTATCGCCGCCAGACCTTACTGCCGACATCTATGGCCAGATGATTGACGACGGTACATGCGTTTGGGAGGTTGTAGACCCCGCCGCGCAGGGCTTCCGTTTCTTCCCCCGGCCACCAAAGAGCGGGACAGTATGGTTGGTACGTCTCTTCGCGCAGCGCAAAGCCCCCCTCTTCACCAGTCTGGAGCAAAAACTAGACCCCATCCCCGACGACTACGCGCACTGGTTCCGCGATGGATGCGTAGCCTATGCCCACCGCTACTCTTCCAATCCCCAGGTACGAGCGCGATTCGAGCAGATGAAACAGGATTGGGTTGCAGCCGTCGAAGGCGCAGCCCACCAGGGCGACCGTGAAGACGAGTCGATGGGCTTCTTTCCCGATAGGGGAGTCATGGCTCCCGGCTATTCCGGCGACACCGGGCCGATTCCCTTCCGCTGGGGGTGGAGGCTATGAGCACGACACGCAACCTCCAGGCGAGCGCGTTGTTTTCGATGCCGTTTATCGGATACCAGCCCGTCAACGTGTCCAACAGCGAACCCGCCGTCACCGCCGCCAACCTCACCAAGCAGACCATCCTTGGAGCACCCTTCAAATGGGCATTCAATCGCAGCTCTATCAACTTTCCGACCGAGCCTGATACCCAGGACTATTTCCAAACCCTGAGCGACTTTGGTTTTCTCGAAAGGGTGACGCTGACCGACAGCAAAGGCAAGGTCAACGAGATTGAAATTATGCAAAGCCTGACCGCAGAGAGCGTACAGAAGAGACCGGGCAGCATAGCGGCAAACCTCATGGACGCGACCGAAGGCATCACCTTCAGGCTTAACACGATTCCACCGAACGGAGAGACCTACCAGATCGACGGCCTCTACCAGAAGGCTCCCATTCTTATGTCATCGATGGCGAACACATGGGCACCGATTCCCGATCATCTGGCATATATCTACGATTGGGGTTTTCTCTCCTTCGTCAGCCTACTTACGAAAGACGCTCGATTCCCCATCTTCGCGCAGCGGTTTACGGCGCATCTGCTAGGCGCACAGGAAGGTCTGACCGCGCTTGAGCGGAACATCTTCCTTGGCAACTTCCTCCAGGTGATGACAGCAAGCGAACGCGCACAGATGACGACCCAGCAAGGCGTCACCGCGAGGCAGCAATGAGGCTATTTGCTACAATTAAAAAAGAACTCCCCACGCGGCGGACACCGCGAGGGGAGGGTAGTTACAACAGTCTTAGCAATAAGGCTGCAAGTACAGCAAGTTTCAGGACGTTCTTTAGACGGATACGCCCTGAAAGCCTAAGCTCAAAATGCATTAGGCATCACCTCCTTTCTATGAAGCCGGGAGTTAACCAGAGATGGTTAACTCCCGGCTTTGTTTTTGTCGCCAAAAACATGCCGCCTAGAAAAGAAGTACCTCCAGTTTACATGGAGGTTGCCTGATGGCGAACGCGATCCAACAGGCGGGAGGAGCATCGGAGCCTAGCAGCTTCGCTCCACTCCACACCAATCGCATGTTTACCGGATTGTGGACCAACCGCAACCCGTTATCGGATGCTGGAATCAGCAGCAACATGGAGAAGTATGGCCTTGGCCGACAAGACTCCATCATCGCCGGACTCAATACCGAACTAAGTTCGCAACTCACCCTGAAGCGGAGACGCGGAACCAGCGTCTATAACTCGCAGACCTTTCCGCCGATCACTCGTTTCTATCCCTTCAACACCTTCACCCTCACCGATGAACTCATTCGCGTGATGGCTGATACCGATACGACTGTCTATGACGCCACCGGGCCGGATACGCAAACCCCCATATGGCAAAAATCAGCCGGAGCCGTAGGCAAGCCAACGTTCTTTTATGGTCTGGGAAACACGCTTTATTTCACGAACGGCGTGGACAATAAGCAATGGAACTATACGTCAGGCGCAGTCTCGAACTGGGGCATAACAGCCCCCACAACAGCCCCACTCGCAACCCAGGCACCGCGACCGAATCCTCCGCCGTCACGCCAGCCGGTCACCGTATATGAAGCCCATAGCCCCGCGCGTAGTGGCGTAATTATTCTGGGAGGTACTTACCTCCAGGTCTTCAACGGCGCCGCTCAAACAGGTACGCAAGAGCCGTCGTGGAATCCCGCACTCGGAGGGATAACGCCGGATGGAGGTGTGCAATGGACAAATCTAGGCTTCTATACGTGGACGCTTAACCATGCCTATGCGTTAGGCGATGTCGTCACAGGGATGTCCCTTCCTACGGATGTTCTTTATACCTTCGTTGCCACTACCGCCGGAACGAGTGGAATAAACACACCATCATGGCCAGCAAATCAAGGACTACAAGTTAGCGACGGCGGGGTTATATGGACGAATGTTGGCCGAACAATGAATTGGGCGAACATTGGCGCAACGACAAATATTACTTCGGTCGCAGCGATTCTCGATCCTAATGGAAACCTGCAAAATGTTTTACAGGCTGGCAAGACCGCCGATGTTTCTGCAACTCTGACGTGGGGAACGGAACTAGGCTCGTTTACCACGGATGGCACTGTTGTATGGGTGAACGCCGGACCGTGGGCCGTGGCCACTACCGCTGTAACGCAGTGGGGATATGCCTATAAAAACTCAGCCACAGGCGACATAAGCAACATGAGTCCGGCCAGTACGCCCATCACAATTCTGCTAGGCAATCAGGTAACGCTCCAGGGTGCGGGAAGCTCAGACCCGCAGGTGGATACCATCGTCCTCTACCGCATCGCGCAGGGGGGATCGACCTTTCTTTATCTCGATGAGATTCCCAACCCCGGCGCAGGTACGTGGACCTATGTCGATAACACACCCGACAGCGATTTAAACGTCACTATTCAGGCACAGAGAGCCGGAGAAGGAACCCCACTTCCCCAGGGTGCAACCTGCATCGCCTACCATCTGCAACGCTTCTTTGTTGCCGTGGGCAACGTTACCTATGTATCGAGCGGACCCGACGCCATCGCCAGCACGAGCAGCGGAAACGCGGGATTCATTACCACCTTTACCAGTCAATCGAAGATCACCCGCTATTGGGTATCGCCACTCGGTCTCGTCATTTTCACCGTGCGCGACAGCTACATCATCCTTGGCAGCGGAACCGCCGACGACCCGCTCTATCAGACCACCTTTGTCGATGGCCTTCCACTCCTTCATTACGACGCCTTCAGCACCCACCTAACCACGCCTTACATGATGCTTGGAAACGGTATGCTTGTGGCGCTCGATCCTTCAGCCGGAATCACCGAGGTTGGATTCCCCATTGCCGACAAGCTGGAGGCCGAGTTTGACCCGGCCACCGCCTATGTGACCTATCACACGCAATCGAGCAAGGAAAACGCGCTTTACGTCGATGACGGGATAGGTTCTTGGTACCGGATGAGCGCAACAACTGCGCCTGAAACGGGCCTGAATTGGTCGCCAAAAGCCACCCTTGGGACACCTTCGAGTGCAGTCCAATCGGTCGAAGTTTTGCCGGGAAGGAACCTGCTTTTGATAGGGCCGGGACCAGCCGGAGGGCCGATCCGAAAGCGCGATTTAAGTGTCAATACAGACCTTGGAATACCCTATGCTGCGCATACAACTTTCGGCTCGATTGTGTTGGCGCATCCCGGCGAATTAGCCGCCCTTGCGTTCTTCACTCTGGAGTCAAAAAAGATAGGAACCCGCGCCGCCTTATCTGTACTTTTGGGGGAGATTTATGGCACCTTCGAACCCCTTGGAAGGACACGCCAAGACCCCCCCAATTTGCCTCCCAGCGACACCCTCTACAGCGACCGTTATCACTTCCTCCAGAGCCAAGCTCCAGCATGGTGCAGACACTTCCAAATGGATATCGCATGGCCAGCCGAAGATGCTGCAAACGAGTTGCTAACCTTTACGATTTTCGGCCAGACATGGCAGGAGTACAGGAGCCAATAATGCCCAGCGTAAAAGCCTCTCAGATATCGAGCATGAATGGATGGACCTTACAGCCTCCAAAGACCGAGGCTCCGGACATTCAGCAGACCACCCAGGCGAGTGAGCCGCCAGCCTCCGGAGGCTACCCCAATATGAGTCCGTTCATGCTCTCTTCGATGCCCCTGATGGCGTCCACCAACGACGCGCTTTCACAGTTCTACAGCAACTGGAGCATCCCGCAATTCCGCACCGTTCCCGTACAGCATGGAGGCAATTCATGAGCAGCCAGCCTCAATTTCACTTTGATGACTATGTTGTAAGACCCATGAGCGAAAGCGACCGCGCTTATCTCGACACTCTTATAGAGGACGACGCCTTCCATAAGGGCCGGATGACCCCCGATTATTTCCTGAAGCTGATGCCGGGTGAGGATGCATGGGCATTGGAAGACGAACAGGGCAACGTTTTGCTCTATTTCAAGACCCAGGTCGCAGTCAGATTGAGTGTGCAGTTTGCCGCGTCCGAGACCAAGGTGGAAAGGCACCGCAACAGACTGGCTTTGCTGAAAGGCTTCGCTTGGATTGAGGCGATGCTCCGGCAAAACAGTTTCCGCCAGATCATCTTTGACACCCAAGGGCCGGAACTGACCGCTTTTGCCAAAAGGCGGCTTGGCTTCAGAGAGAGCCAGAGCGAATTGCTGAGAGAGATACCACCCTCAGCAGCGTCTACGACATTCGGACGCGACACGACTGATTGGGGACGCTACCCACAGCCATCACGTAAGGAAGGATAACCCCCATGTGCGGCTCAAATGACCAGCAAGGCGAGATTACCGACGAGCAACAGGCGTTCTATAGGAACCTCACTGCCCAATACAGCACCATCTTTGGGGAGAATCAGGCCATCACCGGAGCCTTGACCAGTGCCTTTACGCCGATCCTTCAGGCAGGGCCGAGCCAGACCGGATTTTCTTCAGCCGAGGACACCGCTCTGCGGACACAGAACACGGAAGGCGTGGCCACCAATTATGCGAACGCGCAAAAAGCAACGGCGGACATTCTGGCAGCTCGTGGAGGAGGCAACGCGCTCTTACCTTCAAGCGTTGATGCCAACCTTCTCGCGCAGAACGCGAACCAGGCCGCAGCTCAGAGGGCGGCGGGTGAAAACACGATTACCCAGGCTAACTACGCGCAGGGTTATCAAAACTGGCAACAGGCGGCGAGCGTTCTAGGTAATACGGCCAGCTTGCTCAATCCGACGACATTCGGAAGCACTGTCAACACAGCCGGAACGGATGCCTCTACCTCTGCCTACAACTTAGCCCAGGCGAGCAACAGCCCATGGAACGCCGCTTTTGGTGCAGTTGGAGGCATTCTTGGAGGCGCAACCGGGAGCAACGCCTTGAGCAAGTTATGGAAATAAGGGAGCAGATATGGCGACCGCAGCCGAAATTTTAGGTGTCCAACATACCCCCGTAGACCTTGCCGCCAACCCGCAAGCGACGGCGACTATACCGCTCCAAGACCCCGGCCAGACGGTCGATGTCAACGCTCCAAATCCCACCGCCGTCCAGACCGTCGATGCCCAGCCGGGAGCCACGATACAGCCGCAACCGATGGACGCCTACCAAGACCCCGAGATTCGCATGGCGGCAGAGCATCACAACTGGCTTGATAGGCTAATGAATACAGCGACCAATATTCTTGCTGGAGATACCAGCGTCCACGTAACCCGCGATCCGCAGGGAAATGTGACCGTCACCCATGATCCGGCAACAGGCGGAGAGAAGTGGGGACGCATCGCCGCCGCTGTGCTGGGAGGAGCAGCCAAAGGGATGGCCGCAGGACAAGGCCCAGGAGGAGCCGCCCGAGCCTTAGCAACAGGCTTTCAGACCGGGCAGGATATCCCGCAGCAGCAGCTTACCCAGGCAAACGCACAGGCTGCGAACATGAACGCGCAACAGCTTGCCATTGCTAATACAGCTCTAACTCACCAGAAACTTGTACAGACGATGTTAGCCAGCCGGGAGGCGGGTTTATCGCTGGGAACGCAAGAGGCGGCTCTATTGCAACAGACGGCGGATGCAATTGCGGCAGGTCCAAATACTAAAGACCTTGGAACTTTTACCGATATGCCGGGAATTATGAAAGCACTCGGTTCAAATCCCGATGCGATGGCCGGACTGACCAATCAGGCTCTAAAGGTAATCCCGACCGCAGATACCCAGGGCCATGTACAACTCCGCGCTTTTCTTGTAGACAAAGGAGCCGACAATCGCAAGAACGACAAGACGGAAAAAGCCCTATATATCGACGTAGACCCAACGACACAAGAACCACTTTTAAAATCCAGAGATATAAATCCTCAGTCTCAGCCCTTAGTCCAAATCCGTCAGGCCCAACAGACCACAACGGCACAGTTTGTCGATATGCACAACAAATATCGTCTAGCGGAGAGCACCGCCAATAAGAAGGAAGCCGCGCCATTTCCAAAGAGTGCAGAAGAAGCGCGGGGTATGGCCGCTGTTGAAACGGACCCCGTACTAAGACAGAAATATCTCGACGCAGTACCAGATTTGCAGCGACTAGCGGTGGAGCAGAAAGAAGCGGGACGCGCACCAGGCGGAGGGAGCGTCCCCTCATTAGGAGGAGGAGTTGGAGGGCCGGAAGCTTTGGCAGCTTTGCCGCCAGGAGACGCCGCCACCGTCAGAGCCATAGGCGAAGGCAGACAATCAGCACCCAGCCGCTTTACCAAAGAAGGCCAGCGCATCATGGGTATGGTCAATCAGGTCTACCCCGATTACGACGCCACACAGTTTCCCGCCTACCAGAAGATGCGAAATTACATGACCTCCGGAGCGGGAGGCGTAGGGCTGAATTTCATTGGCACAGCGCGGAACCATCTTGCCGAGTTGGAATCCACCATCCCCGACAACGTAACCGTACCCCTGATAGGCTCTGCAATTAATTGGGCGAAGAACACGGCCACCCGCGCTACCAGTCCACAACTCAAAGCGTTTGAATCGGCGCGGAGTGCGGTCAGTGACGAAGTTGCCAAGGCATATAAGGGAGGCGCACTGAGCGAAGGCGAACACAATCAAATGATGAGCCTGATAAATGAGAGTGATTCGCCAGGGGCATTGCGGGGAAGCATTGGAGAATTTCGCAGATTGCTTAATGGAAAACTTTCCAGCTATCAGACACAGTGGAACTCTGGAATGCCGCGAGGCACAGTCTCACCCAACGCCACCATAGAAAACCTTCTGGCAGGAACACCAGCAGCCGAATCGATAACGACGACAGCAGCACCAGCCGCCGCGCCAGCACGAGCACCAGCGTCCACCGCCGCGCCAGCAACGGGATATACCCCAGGGGTTAATTCAGCGCAGTTTCCAATCAACCAAAACGCGCAAGGCCACAGAATTCAATGGAATGGAAAAATATGGGCACCTCTTCCGTAATTCCGCCACCACCAGCCGGATTCGGCCCTATAGACAGCGGGAGCACCATTCCCCCGCCACCAGAGGGATTCACTCCCATTCCGCCACCGCCAGCGGGTTTTTCACCTGTTGACCAGACGGCAACTGCAACGCCGCCAGCTCCGGCACCGCGACCAGATGAAGTAATGCCGACCGTGGCTCAATCAACCTTGGCGGCAGCACCGCCGGGAACCGTAGTTGAAGGAGCATGGAAAGAACTAAAGACCCTTGCCGCAGGATTGATGGATTTAGCAAACAGGCCAATCCTGCCAGGATTGACGACAGACCCCGCCAGAAACGCCGCATTGGTTCCAGAAATACAAGCTTTGGATACGCACATTCGCCAGACCTCAGCACCACAAGGAACAAAAGAGAAGGCCGGAGCCTTTAGCACAGATGCACTCGCACTGGCTGACCCGGCAATGTGGGAAGGAGAAGCAGCCGCAGCGGGAATGTCAGTAGCTCAAAAAATTGCAGCCATTGGCAGGAACGCGGCAACGCTCGAAAAAAATCCCGGACTATTCAACATGCTCAAACGTCTCAGCGTGGACACGGCAACCGGAGCCGCAGAAGCAGCCGTACCAAACGCAACTCTGGAAGCAGTTAAAAGCGGAGGAGACCCCACAGCAACCGCGATAGGTGGCGGAACGGGAGCGATAGTAGGAGGTCTACTAGGAGGAGGAGCCGGAGTCGTGCGCGAAGTGGGGCAAACGGTAGCCTCCAAAGTTGGCCGGATTCTATCCGAAAGAGCAGCGAATGAAGCCGCCCCAGCGGACTTTGCAACCTCAGCCACAAACACACTGCAACGCGCACTGGACCGCTTAGGTGGAGACAAAGTAGCTACGCCCGTAGCCGACTACGGACAGGCAGCAAAGCAACTGGAGGAACATGCATCATCCATCTATGACGAAGCCGACCGCGTTACCGATGGAAGATGGAGAGACGCGAACGCAGCAGTCCAGACTGCAAAAAAAGCAGGAGACCGCGAGGCCGAAGCCGCAGCGCAATCAAAACTAGATGCTCTATCAACGGGCTTCGATGACGCCAACTATGGACAGGCGGTAAAAGAGGCAACAGACCGCGCACGTGACGTCTTCCACGATAAATTTACATTGGAAAACATTCACGACGGCCTTGTAAATTCCTTTGACTTTGGAACGCCGGAGACCGCAGCAGCACGAGGGAGCGATAACACCTTCGATGGCGCACAGCTAGGCAAGCAACTAAAGAACCTTGAGACGGATAGGAGAGTTGGTCGTCAGCGAATGGTGGACCTGATGGGCGAAGCCGGACTGAACTCGCTTTATGACCTTGCAGAGACGGCGAAGAACCCCGCACAAAATCAACGACTCATGGATGTATTGAAGGAAATAGCCACACGCGCACACCAGACAGGCTCCAAGACCTCATGGGCATCCGGCATGTTAGGGACGTTTCTACCTACAGGGTGGGCAAAGACAGCGGGAATGGGTTATGCCGCAGGATCGGCAATAGGAGGCGCAAATGCGACTGCTGAAAATCTGTTGAAGTATGTCGCCACCAAGCCCCGGCTGGTAAAGATGGCGGTCTATGCAGCTAAGGGCAACGTATCGACGCGCTACGCCGCTACGCTGATGGCCGCAGCGATCAATCACGAGATGGAACGCGACCAGCCAGCAGTGCCAACACCCACCGACTTACTACCCGCCGAAACATGGCGCAGATAAAGGAGGGAAAACAATGAGCTATTTATCGCCCTTCCATACGCCTACATTCGGATCAGGGCCGGAGCGTCTAGCTGCTTTTTGCTTTTCTCTATACCGCTGCATCCTCGCTTTAGCGGTATGGTCTTTATCGCGATATTTAATGAAATTCAGAACTATAAACCCATCGTTGATTCGCGCTAAACGCCGACCCTCAAATTCCTGTGAGCGGCTTTTAGGGTCAGGATCAGTCAAAATACCCAAATTTTCCATCCCATCTTCCATGTCGGGCAGATTCATGCCATCCCCTAGAGCTTTGAGCACAAGATTGTCGGGTGCAATCCGCGCCAATCCATACCATCCAGGAGGAACAACAAAGCCAGTTTTGTCGAGACTGTTAACCTCTATCGCCTCAGTAGGCTCCGTCAATTCAAATGGCATGGCTAAGATCAAAGCGACCATAAAAATGTCGCGCATTTCCTTTCCCATCCACAGTGACGAGTCAAAAATTCGGCTGTCAATCTTCACATATCCCACGACTTATATCCTCCGCAACGGTGAAACGCCGTTGCGTTACTCTACAACACCGTCACGTTACAGTGCAACGGTGTTTCATTATGTAACGTTACGCAGGTCATTAAACATTAAACAGTTTAACGGATTACCACAGCCCAAAAGACGGGCTATGGAAATCCGTTAAAAGGGAGGAAACACAATGGCTAGACGAAAAGTAAAAGTCCCAGCATCGAGAGCCGCAGCCAGAGCGCGGAGACGGGCCAGCCGCAGACGCCGCAGAAGCTAACCAAAGGAGGGAAACACAATGGCATGGATCACGAGAGCGAAGCCGAGGAAGCAGAAAGTTCGCGCGGTAAAGCCCGAACCTAACGGAAAAAGCATAGGCGGAACAGGCAAGGCACTCCACAAAAAAGGACTTAGGCCAGGAAGCAGGAGAAGCTAAATGCCTCAAGCGGGACAAATCTTCTCGAACCTGAAACGAACCCCCCACAGCTATGACGAGGAGCTGTCACTTTCTGGGGAGGAGATGGATTATTACAACTCTCTCCCCAAAGATGGCGACTCCACACCGGAGATGGAGGACGCGGTAGACGAGGCGTATGCGAAAACCTACAACTCCGATCCTGTCCGCAAGAGCCGATGGAAAGGACAGGAGCGATGGATGGGCGAGGAGAATATCGCCCGTCGCATCGTCAACCTCATGCACCCGCATGAGGTTATGCGAAGGCTCCAGAGAGCAGGTGTGGATGCGCGAATCGAAGCCCCCGTCTACTACGTCACGATGGCCGACGATGTGACCGGACTCCCCGTCCAGGTGAAGAAGCCCCGCGCTATGGGACGTATCTGGCTAGGCGAGGACGTGATACGGGGACGCATCGCAATCTTTGGATGGGGGAAAGACCCGAAGACTCAGACCCGCCGCGTGAAGCTGCTAAGTTCACTTCAATATCCTTGCGGTCCGGAATGGAGTTTGATGAATTTCAACGAGTGGGACGTACCAACCACGGAACGATATAGAGGATGGCGCACAGCTTTGCTGCACCTGATTTTGAAGGATGTCATCACGGAGGAAGAAGTAGACCGAGCGTTTGGCCCGGTTGTGTTGAATCCGGCCAGTGAACTCTATCGCCAATATCTCCAGAGCCATCGCGCCAAGAGGAAGGGACTAATGCAATGACACTCGCGGTTATCCCATCCACGACGTCCGACCTTAAGATTCCGATAACACGCGCTATCGAGCGTATCGACGAGTGCGATTCCATTCTCATCATCATGCAGAAGAAGGAAGGCGGGATGCTCTGGTTTGCGCCGGATGCCGGACGCATCGAGACAGCAAGTTTTATGGCAACAGGATTTCTTCACTGGCTGCATTCAAGAAAGGAATCCGAATGAGCACTCTTGCTACAATAGGCAAGCGGCATCAACAAGTGGCATTGTTGACGCCGGGTTGTGAAGCACAGCTACTTGTAAAGTTTGCGTTTCACGAGCAGCACAACCAGAACGACGAGCATGTGAACAACGTGCCTGTATATCTGGAAGCTGAAGGCAATGAAGCCCCTCATGCGACCTCCTTTCAACGACCCCCAAGACGTCAGACTTGGGGGTTGGTCGCGTTAAGCGCAACCTGCGCTCAGGGGAGCCGAACAGCACTCCAACAAAAATCGCTACCAAAACCACTCTTTGAAAGAAGACTCTTCCAGAATACAGGACGGAGAAAGCACAGATGACACTGGATTCCATCATTGAAGATATTTTGGGCAAGGAAGGCGGCTTCGTTGACCATCCCGACGACAGGGGAGGAGCGACCAATTGGGGCATCACCGAGCGCGTAGCGCGTGACCACGGTTTTGAAGGCCACATGCGCGACCTTCCACGCAAAGAAGCCAAGCGCATCCTTGAGGCCGACTACTGGCATAAGCCGGGCTTCGCGCAGCTCTCCGCAATCTCCATGCCCATAGCCGTGAAGTTGACCGATATGGGAGTGAACATGGGACCATCCTTCGGAGGCCGGACGCTGCAACGCTGGCTTAACGTTTTCAATCGCAGAGAGCCGGAGCTTACCACCGACGGAATAATAGGTTTGCGCACATGCGAAGCACTGGCACTCTTCATTGCAGCGCGAGGCAAGGACGGCGAAGAGGTTTTATTGAAGGCGATCAACTGCACCCAGGGCGACCGCTATCTAGCGATTACAGAGAGCCGACGCGCCAATGAGAGCTTCATCTTTGGATGGGTGAAGAATCGGGTTCATCTATGACGTATGAAAACTATATCAAGGCGCAGCTCGTCCGCTTTTGCGTGGATGAGGCATACCACGAAGGCGCATCGAGCGCAGTCTTAGCCATAGCCCAGGTGCTGAAAAACCGCGTTGATGCGGGATGGCATGGAGGCGACTGGAAAAAGGTTATCGAGACCGCGCCGGACTACGTTGGCACCGTGCAGCAAAATCCGCCGACAATCGATCCGCGCGACGTTTTGTTTCGCAAAGTTCTGTTGGGCATTGACGATGTGTATTACGGAACCGCAGACGATGGCGACGTAAACAACGACGAATACAAATCGCTCTACTATGCCGAGCTGTACAACGTAAATCGGCAGTGGTTTAAAGACAACGTGTTGAGCGACCTTGAAAGCCACCCGCGTATAGCGAAGGTGGGGCAGTTCGATTTTTTTGCGTGAGGTAAAGAGACGTGGCTAATAATCCCAACGCAGCGTTGATCGGAAAACTGGACTACCTGTGGACATGGACAGGACTACCAATTCCCGCAGGCGGATTTTTTGTCAATTTTTCTCTATGTGGCTATGGTAGCCAGATTCCAAGAGTAGCCGGGGAAGCCCTGTTTGGTTCGGTTACATCGCAGGATATTGCAACAAATACGGAACCCTATCCAGGCCAATTTCAACTGGAGGTGTACAGCAACGACCTTATTATCCCAGCCGGAACCTATTATGTGCTGACGGTGAAGGACAATAACGGGGATGTTATCCAATGCAATGCTTACCGCTTCATCGGAGGCGGAACCTTTGACCTGACCATCTATCCACCCTATGACCCCAACCAGCCACCGCCGCCGTTGCCGCCGCTCATCACAAATTTGCTGGCGATTGTCGAGCCCTCGAATGACATGGTGTTTGATGGCTCAACCTACACCGCTTTCCAGACAACACTTCCCGGAGGCGTCGGAGACCCTGAGATGCAAAGCATGGTTCCCGGCAATCTCTACACCTTCATCATCATCCAGGACGGTGTAGGAGGGCATGATTTTCTGTGGTCAGCGAACGTCTACAACGCCGCCTATGTCAATCATGCACCGAACGGTAGATTGATTCAGACCTTTGTCGCAGATAACGACGGAAGTTTATGGGCAATCAGCGCGGGAACCTATTGGCCATGACGATGACACGACCTACACAAAATATCGAATCGGGTGGAGCCATCCTCTTTGATGGTCTTCAGGCCGTGTGTTGGTTCATTCACATGCGGTCGAGCATCACCGAACCGCGCATAGCCAACATAGCTCCCGGCCAGCTTTACAGCTTTGTCTTCTTTCAGGATGCGAACGGCAATCACGTTATGCATTGGCCAGTGAACTGTGTCAACGCTGCACCCATCGACTCCGCACCCAACACGACGACCGTACAACACTTTGTAGGTCTGACAGGCGGGAGGTTATATGCTCACATCGCACCGACAGGAGCAAGGCCATGACAAGAGACCGCGTAACTTTAGTTGAAGGCTTATGTTGGTTCACCGCAGGTCTGTTAGTTATGGGAGCCATCGCTAAATTAGCTTTTGAATATCGCTAGAAAAGGGAGTGTGTGAAATGTCAACGCAAACCGCATTAGGCCCAATTGGAGCGCGACAGATAAACCACAATCTCTATGTGGGTCAGAGCGACCTAACGACCATTCAGAGTGCCGTCACCGCCGCTGCGAGAATGGGTGGAAGCTACAACGTCTATGTTCCTGTTGACTATGCAGGAAGCGAATCCATACCCGCCATCACCGGAGGCAGCGTCAACATCTACATCGTTGACCTACGCGGCGGTCAGAGGCAAAGCTATCTCTGGTACAACAACGCTTTTCTGGCAGAGCCAATCTTTCCCGTTGGCGTATCCACGCCGCAACTGAATCACTATATTTACGTGGGCATCCAAGGGCGTTTCTCGACTATCCAGAGTGCCGTCGATAACGCTGTAGCGCAGGGCGGGAGCGACATTGTTGTTATCACAACGTCCTATCACGGCAGCGAGAGCATGGATGCTTTGGTGGGTGGAGAAACGGGTGTCTTCATCATCGACGAGCGCACACCGCAGATGCAGATATACGAATGGGACGGGACGAATTATGTACCGTCAGACTTCGAGCCGCTAGGCGCGATCATTGCAAACGAAATCACAGCGGACAGTATAAGCGCGGGCGATGCAACCTTCGATACCTGCGAAGTAGACAACTCTCCGGTACGAACCTTTGCCAACACCGCAGATGGTCCGGGAGAAGGCATGGTATGGCCGGATATAGGTATCCCGGTCTCGCTTGGCGATCACTGGCAAAACCCATCTATCGCCCCGACAACACTTGCCCGAACTAATATTGCAAATAATTTTGCTGGGACCAACGTCTTTAACGGTATCTGGACGTTATTCATTCAGGACGTTTTTATAACCGGAACCACAACGTTGGGAACCCAGAGCAGTCCAAATGCTACGGTTGTTCAACCAAATGGTGCACTCTCCGCGCCATCGGTCAACGTGGCAGGACTGCTTCAGGCAGGACTGTTTGAGACGATAGGCAATATAAGCGGTCCGGCGCAGGGAAGCGTAACCGCCCCGTTTGGCGGCCTGTTAATGGGATGGAACATGCATTATGGAGTTGGGGATACGTTTTTCATCAATGCCAGAGCAGGCGGGGGAGGCGGATTTTCGTGGTATAACGTGGCCTCAAATGCCGTTGTTGACAACACGACACCTTGGGTAATGAATCTCGATTCAAGCGGTAGATTAAACGTTGTCAATTCAATAGTCGTAGAGCCTACGACAACACAGCTAATCCTTGACTCTGTTATTTTAGTTCGCCCGAATGCACGGTTAATATCATTGAACACGGCCAGCACCACAATCAGGGGTGGCTTTCAGTTGGAGGGCTTTTCATCGGACTTCACACAGGGCGGAATATATCAAGAGATGTTCCAAGATGACAGCGGAACCCATGCATTGTTTAATATTGCCGATTTTGTGGTTGACGGCACTCTGACCTGCAACAATATTTATACATCCGGACTGGGTATCAACATAGCCGGATTCATATTAAGGACTGACGGCGGGTCCTCTTTTATCGACGGATATCCGGGTGGTAGGCTGCTCATCAATCAACAGATGGGTGCAGGTTCAATCGTCGCAATCACAGGCGATCTAACAGCTAGTGGTTTGATATCAGGATTCACTTTAGCCGCATCAAATAATGTGGATGTTGGAACCGGAGGTATTCACGCTACAGGCGCGATTGCTACTGACGGAGGTTTTTTTACCTCAGGAGCGAAAGCGTTCCGCATCACACACCCGCTGGACGAAGAAAAATATCTGACTCACGGTTCGCTGGAAGGCCCGGAGCTTGGCGTTTACTATCGCGGGGAAGGCGTGACCGCTGGAGGGTGGGCAGAGATAACCCTACCCGATTACTTTGAAGCATTGGCGAAACCGGATGACCGTACCGTATCGCTAACGCCACTCTTTGAAGAAGCTGAAGAACCAGTAGGACCGCTTGCAGCATCTCGGGTAAAGGACGGAAAATTCTTGGTATGGTCAGGACTTCCGACGCAAAAGTTTTACTGGCAGGTAACAGCCGTTCGCGGCGATATCGAACCCCTCATCATCGAAGAAACAAAGGAGGCTTTACGTGCACGTACAACACAACCCCCCGATGCTGACCGAAATGGAACGCCTGAAGATGGAGAATTACGCACTCCGCCATCACATTCTGCAACAGCAGATGCAGCAGATACAGGCCGAACGCGCCGCGCTGATAAGTCAAATAGAAGGTAATCACCAAGGCTATATATGGCGCGACCCGCAGGGACTTGTGAGCGAAGAAAGTATTGAACAGGAACTGGTAGAATCCGCAACTAAGTAGGCAAGGTATACCACTCCACATTCGGGCCGGGGAGAAAAACCCCCCGGCCCTTTTTTTGCGCTTGCAACCTCCGTCTTATTTGGTAATATATACATATTATGCAAATGAAGACGATCAGTTTTCGTATACCAGAGGGCGATTTAGAAGAGCTGGACACCATCGCGGGAAACCTTCAACGAGACCGAACCTACGTTTTAAATGAAGCCGTGCAGGACTATTTGCATTGGGTGAGAAATGAAATTGCTATCACTAACGAGGCTATTGCGGAAGCGGACCGAGAAGGATGGATTCCTCACGCTGAAGTTTTTGCCGAGTTTAACGAGAAACGCGCCAACGTTCGCGCTAAACAGAGGAAGGCAAGTTGAATCTTTTGACATTAGTGTGGTCTACCCAGGCACGGAGAGACCTTATAGCCATCTACAAATACAGCGCACAGGACAGCGAACAAAGCGCATTATCCGTGATTACTCGCATTCAGCAGCGCATGGAACGCATGGCAGCCTTTCCGAATAGCGGAAGGTTTGGCTTTCAGCCGGATACTCGTGAAGCTGTTATTTCCGGTTTGCCTTATATTGTGCGCTTCAGAGTAGAAAACAGAAACCTAAGAATCATTACCATCCGCCACGGAGCGCAGCGACTGAAAGAAGGAACACATTGACATTTGAAGAAAAAATATTAGCCGATGGTTGGGATATTCCTAAACCTCCCCTCGTCTGGATTTATATAAAGCTTGTTCTTAAAAGCGACGGCACATTTAAAGCTGTGACCTTCGTAGAAGCTGAAGGTTGGAATAAGGCAGTGGACGTAATTTTCGATAAACACTTAATCGATAATCCAGCGGAAACGGTCGCCTTCTATATAGAGGTTCCAAAAGACAAGTTGCCACCACCGGAATATCTCAACCGACGCTTGACCCGCAGTGAAGTTGAAACAGTTTGGCCGTGGATAAAACAGAAAGAGAGAGCGTAGATGGCAATGCGGATTATAGGATTTAAAGCCCAGGATTTTAAGCGGATCAAGGTTGTAGACATCACCCCGAACGAGTTTGTAAACCGCATCAGCGGAGCCAACGGCAGCGGGAAAACCAGCTTGCTCGATGCAATCGAGATGTGTTTGCGCGGAACCCGCAACGTACCATCGAGGCCCGTTCGCAAAGGTGCAACTAAATCCGTCATCGAGGTTGGACTAGGCAATAACGGAAAAGCGGAATGGATCGTCCGTCGCAGCTTTACCGAAGGTGGGAGTAAAAATGGATTCCTCACGGTCGAACCGACGGACGGCAAGAGCCGCCTGCAAGGCCCGCAGGAGTTTCTTAATAAACTGGTTGGCCCCAACAGTTTCGACCCGCTTGAGTTTATCCGCATGGAGCCGGAGCAGCAGTTTAAGACGCTCTACAAAATCGTGTTGCCGGACGTTGACCCCAACTCGCTCAACATCGAGAAGAATCCCGACTACCTGAAACGCCGCGAACTGAAGAAGGAAATCAAGGCACTGGAGACCCGCCGCGATGCCATCCAGATACCCGATAACCTACCCGCAGAGAAGCGCGACGAGGCCAAGCTACTGAAAGAGCTTGGCGAAGTGGGGGAATATAACGCGCGAATCGAGCGCGAGAAGCGGCAGCGCGAAGAGATAGAACAGCGCAGCAGCTTTGGCAAGGTAGCAATCCACGCCAAGCAAGTCACGATTGACCAGATGCGTGCCGATGCCGACCGTATGGAGAAGGAGTTAAAAGAGGAAACGAAAGAGTGGGAGCGTACCCAGCGGATCATCGAGAAGTGGGAGCCGCTTGCACAGCCGAAGGACGCGCAGCACTACACCGAAGCCATCACCGCCGCGAGGGTAATCAATGCAGCGATCGACAAGCGCGGACAGCGCGACGAGCTGCAAAAAGAGATGGATGCAATCACCAGGCGCGTAGACACGATATCCGATCAACTGGACGAACTGGAGGCCAAGCAGACCAAGGCCATCGAGGAGGCGAAGTTCCCCATCCCCGGCCTAGCGTTTGGCAATGAGGAGGTCATCTATGAAGGGTTGCCGTTTGGCCAGATATCGAACGCCGACCAGATACGCGCCAGCGTTGCTATCGGCATGGCCGACAATCCCGAATTGAGGGTGATGCGAATCAAGGATGGTAGTCTTTTGGACTCGTCCAGCATGAAAATTATTTCAGAAATGTGCATAGACCAAGATTTCCAGTTGTTTCTTGAGGTCGTCGATGAATCGGGAGATGTGGGCGTTTACCTTGAAGAGGGCGAAGTGAAAGCCGTGAACGATGAGCCGGAGCCACAGCACGGAGGCGACGACAAGCCCGTAGTGAAGAAAATGCGACAGAAGAGGCAGACGGCATGATTATTTACCGCTATATATGCGATGACGACGACTGCGGCCTGATATTCCACTATTCAGATGGAGGTTTTCATCAACCCAGCCCACCCCGGTATTGTCCTTGTTGCGGGAAAGCTGGAACGTTAACCCCCTATACCGCCGAGGAAAGCATAATCATCAGAGGATGAGCGCGATAAAGTGCGCGAGATTATGAAGGAATTGCGATGAACATTTCCAGCGAGGGAATAAACCCCGAGCTGGAGGCGTGGCGGATGTTTAGATATTGCTACGCTGGACTGGTGGGATGCTATGTGAAACTCCCAGGGGCATAGCGTCCCACCGCCTAAAAAGAAACACCAAAGGAGAAATAAATGTGCCTTCCCGCTACCCCCTTCAAAGTTGAGCGCGAGTGGGAACATGCCGGACTGAAGTGCGCTGTTGTACAGGCGCGGGAAGCATCCCACCGTTGCGCTTATGTGCGCGTCCCACCTACCCACCCCCTGCACGGCAAAGGCTACGATGATGACGGCGTGGACCTGAATGTGCACGGCGGCCTCACCTTCGCCCAGGAGGAGCCGTGCACCGAAGCGGATGGTAAAGGATGGTGGTTTGGATTCGACTTCTGCCATTGCTTCGATGAGATATACGATCCGAACCCCGACTTGGCTACTCTGACCCCCGAAGGCAAGGAATTTATCGAAACAATGAACAAGATTCGGGAAATCGTAGGACTAGAAATGCGCGTAAAGTTTAGCAGCTACGAGCGACCCGGAGAGCACTTCTGGACACAGGCCGAAGTAGAGCGCGAGTGCGAAGACCTAGCCGAACAGTTGGCCGCAGTGAGGTAAGCGTGAATGGGAATAACCGTGGGACGGGCCGAAGATGAGAAGGGCCGCGAACTTCTAGCCCACGAACTGACCGAGCGGATGGTTGTGATCCTGCACAAAGAAGGCAGTCAATATGCGGCGACAATTTGGGTGAAGTGGGTTTACAGCGACTACATAGCGTTTCTCGCCGGAGTAACCGGAATGGTGTTGCTATGCAAGCGCAATCCCGATGGAACATTGGAAGACGACAGCAAAACCAGAGTCAGAGTGTACGAGTACCTTGGAGAAATCTGACGATGACTAAAGACGAACATCTGGAGTGGGCAAAGAAACGAGCACTTGAATATCTGGATGCCGGAGACACCAGGAACGCTTTCACGTCGATGCTTAGTGACCTGTGCAAACATCCCGAACTAGAGAATCACCCAGGTACACGCATCGGCGCATCCTTCATGCTGTTGCCGGGCTGGATTGACAACAGACAAGAGGTTCGCCGCTGGATTGTGGGGTTCCATTGATGCCATTCCCCGCGACCAAGGCGGAGATGCTAGAGGACGGCTACACCTTCGCCGCCATGAAGACTTGCCCATGCGGGGAGCCGATGGAGCTGTGGAACACGCCGCGCGGAGCCGTAATGCCGATGAATCCGATGGCGGAGATGGACAGCCCAGCCGTATCGCATTGGGCCACATGTGCGAAAGCAGAGCAATTCAGGAGGAAAAAGCCCGATGCGATTCCCTAGTTTTGTGGATGTCTCACGCGGGAGTGAGGTTCCAGCCGGAAAACTGTTGCTTGCCGCAATCCGCTACATTGCGGAAAAAGAGAATGTCAACGACCCCGAAGCCTACATCCTGTTAGTCAAACGCACCAGCGATCCGCCACCGAACCCCAATCGAGAGGAAAATAATGAGTGAGCTACAGAATATAAGCGTCGAGGGAATTGTAGCTGCAAGGAACAACGAACCTTACGTTGTATTGTTCATTGGAGCAGCCAGAGCGCAAATAACAATAGCGGATGCGCGGAAAATAGCCGCCGACATCGTACAGATGGCGTCCCGCACTGAAGCCGACGCCATGATTGTTAAATTCTTCGCCAACCAAAAGTTGCCACAAGCCTCCGTGGTGAGGCTAATGAAGGATTTTAGAGACTTCAGACTCGCATTGGACGCGGAGCCAGTCGAAGGTTTTTATAGCGAACCCACCGGGGGCCAAGGAGTCCAATGACAGGCACAGAGATGCTGATGAAGCTGATGGCGGAGTGGAGCTGCGAAGGAGAACCGGAAGAGGTAATGGTTGTTTTTCTAGACCACCAATTGAACGCGGATTACAGAATTAATTGCGTCCACACCCGCGCCATCGGACTAGCAAGGTTCGCGCTTTTAGGATCGGAAGAGGCGATAAGCAAAGCATCGTATGTGCCGAGGCAGAAGGCGAAGGAAACAACGCAGTGACGGAATCCCTAAAGTTCACATGCCGGAAGTGCGGGGGAACGAACTTCAGCAAAGAAGACGAGCGTTGGGGATACTGCGAATACTGTGACGAATTTGTATGGAGGCCGTATGGAGACGAGCGACATAGCAGCAGCAGCACTCCAGCCGGACAGGAAAGGGAAATGCGGATGCCGACGAACAACGAAGATGGGAAAGCCCAGCCCGAAATGCCCGAAGTGCAAGGGGAAGGGGATTGTCCAGGCTTGCAACAGTTGCTTAGGGAGCGGATGGAACCCGAGCACAAACCACCCATGCCCACCATGCAACGGAATGGGATATCTGACCCCAAGGGAAAAAGCTGATAGCAATGTGGGATAACGGCGATTTTTTCAAACGCGATGATCGGCCTATTCCGTCGAAGGCAAAGCCGAAACGTAAACCCCCGCTGGCTGCGAATGATCGGCGCGTGGGCAAAAAGGCGTGGAACGCTCGACAGGAACCGACGAAAATTGACGACACAAGGTATATGGTGCATAAGGACATACGGAGGCTCGATGCGTAAGCGCGACCGCACTAACGAAGAACGGCGCGCCCAGGCATTGCGGAGCCAGATGCGGATAGTCAGGAAACCGCCCACAGCCGCGCCAGCGGACGCCGGAGGATATAAACCCACGCTCCAGACGCAGCGAAGGCTTGGGAAGCATCCCCAAGCCCATTATTCGCCAGATTAGAGTAGGACTCAGCTATTGCCGGAAGCCTCATCCGCAGATTCAGCCGCTACGTCAGCAGCATCCGCCGCCTGTTGTGCATAATCTCCAGCTTCGTCGGGATCGTCAGCAGCATCCGCCGCCTGTTGTGCCGCGTCAGCCGCTTCATGCGCCTTAGAGCTAGCCTCTTCCGCAGCCTGTTGACTGGTACTCAATTCGGACTGTAAATCCGCGACCTCAGTTTGAAGACCAGTTGCTTTATGTTCAGCACGCCAAAGCATGAAACCAAGGACAAGAATAATAACTACACGCATATCTAAAAACTCTCTTTCGATTAGTTGAGTAATTTACGGATGAAATTAACGATGGAGACCAAGAGCAGGAAAACACCACCCGCCAGCGACGGATAAAGCCAGAATTTAAAGAGCAGCAGTAACAACCTCCAAGCAAACTTTTTCAAATTTGAATAAATCGCAGTATTCACTTTTACCCAACTCTTCACGAGTGCCATAGTCGTAGACAGGTCTATAAAAAACGCATCCCATTGCAATTTTGGTTACAACGTATGTTTGTGGCGTTTTGCCGTCAAAAGCGAGTGTGCTAAGAACGCGACTATGCAGGAATCTCATTCCTTTGATAGGAGTAGAAGCCATTAAACAACCTCCCCATGACATGGACACGAGCACAGCCGGACGCTGGATGTTCCGTCAGGCCAAAGCGCGGACTCAGCACCTTCACAGTCCGAATGTGCCTTATACATGCAATCGGTAGAGACCACCGGACGCAACTTTGTTTCTTCGTTAGACTTCCATTCTTCCAGCGTCATATCGTTACCCTTTCCTAGGTGTTTTGCATTTTTTCCCGCAGGCGTCGCAGCCGATGATTTCTCCAGCTCCGAACGTATTCACGTCCCAGGCAATCTGTCCGCTAGGGGAGTGAATCTCGGCACCGCAATATGGACATAAGAGATCCATTGCGACGATCTTCTTTATGGCTGTTTTCAGCGCGCCCAATCTCCGTTGTTCTTCGAGCGTCATTAAAATCCTCTTTCGTTAGGTGAATACTGGTTAAGCGCATTGGCAATCCGCTTCGCCAGCGTCTTAGATTGGGCGACGGCTATACGATGAGCGCCCAGCAGAACATGAAAATCTTCAGCCGAGTAGGTTGCACGAGGAGGAAGGTCAGCGGGAAACGGCCAGTATCCCGCCGCCTCCATCGCCGCCTGTATGGTCTCACCGTAGCCTAGAACCTTGGCCGCAGAGAAGACATAGAAGCCGCCGCGACCAAGCCCAGGAACCACGGATGGCATGTAAACCTGCGCTTGATGCAGCAGCCGCATCGCATGGAAGTTGGTTTTGATTTCGTCAGCCATTGGCAACCTCGAAAGGGTACTGTTTTTCGAGGAAGGCATAAACGCGCCGTTGGTCATCGTGTGATGTGCAATCGATGTAACCCGTCCCGTCGGATGACTCCCGAACTATAAACGGCGAACAGTCATATTTTTCCTGTACCGTCTTTGCCGCCGCTATCATGGCCGCGACCGAATGAGAGCGATTCTCGAAGATGTATTTAGCCGATCCGTAAACGTTCGTAAACGGACTTCGCGAATAGTGATAAGAGTCGTCCATGCCGTCAAAATGGCCAGCTTCATATTTGCCAGTGAACTCCTTAACCGCGTCTGTCGTTGGCCCGTCGATCCATCCGATGCGAACGCTGTTGTAATCACTGCGGACGGTGAACTTGACGCCAGGAAACGCCGCCTTAAGTTCGATGCGAAGATTAGAGGCAACCAGTTTGCCGCCGCCATCACCATCACCCGTTTTCTTGAGCTTGGAATAGCGTGGATCAGAGCGGAGAGCTTCAACCTCAGCCGCGAACTTTTTAGCCGCAGCGTCAGCCTCCAGCTTTTTGCGCTCGTCTTCCGACCCTGCAAACTTGAGCATGTCCGCAATTTCCGCCGCGCTAACGATGTCCTCATAGATGCGCCACTGGACGCCCCGCAGAATGCATTCAGGGAGACCGCGCGACGTTGTACCGTTATCAAAAACGATGTCAAAGTGAGAGCCGCCGCCCGTCATCATCGCGCCGCCAAAAATGGAGCGGACGGAATCAGGAGATTGCTTTCCTTGGATGCCATAAACGACACCATCACGGCCACCATAAAGGATGCTGTGGATGCGTGTACCAATTTCGATATGAGTTGAGATTGTACGATTCAAAGTTGAAACCTCTTGGCCGGATGACGCGCCGACCCCGCGATTAGAGGATTAGGAGAAGCGCGGATATACCAGCGTTTCGACTAAATCAATCGATTCGAGTAGGACAGGGAGCGTCATTTCGTTTGCGATGCTAGACCGCAGCATCGTAAATAGGATTGTGGCGGAGTGATTATTTGCGTGGTACATCGCGGACGTAAGCAGGATGAAACCAGCTTTTTGCGCGGTTGCGGATGTGAGAGAGAGAGACATTCAAAACTCCTGTATGGCAATGGCCAAGGTTTAATAACTATAACTATACACAAAGACTACATCACTGCGCGAATCGTTAGCGAATCACATGCAAGTTGTTTCAAATAATCTCTACTACAATTGCAAGTAGATGAAGCATAGAGAGATAAAGCTTTACGGTAAAGAGGCTCATGGAGCCGTGGCGATAGTAGACGAAGCGGATTTTGCTTTAGTTTGCAGGTCCAGATGGTATTACTACGGTGGATATGCCGTCAGTCCACCGTGGAGGATGCACCGTCATGTGATGGGTTGCACCGACCCAGAATTAGTAGTGGATCACATCAATGGTGATCGCCTGAATAACCGCAGAGAAAATTTACGAATTGTGACGCGCCAAGAGAATAAGAGGAATAGGCGCATCCCCTATGAGATGACGGAACATGACGGAATCCGCTGGAATCGCTTTACGCGCAGATGGGTAGTCGTAATGTACAAGGAAATAGCCAAGTGCTATTTAGGTGAGTACCGACTACTAGATGAGGCAATGAGAGTGCGAGACGCTGAGGAGAGTTATGGCGGATTCACAGCCAATGGCCAGGGGATGTGCGAGAGAGGCCCATACTGGGCTGCACGTAGCACGACCATGATACTGAGTGACTAGATAGGTTGGGTAGCGTACCCAACGCCAATCATGTACGGATGATATGGGTGCGGAGCGGACTTGATCCGCCAATGGTCTGCGAGAGTCATGCAAATTATCCGCCAAAGGGTACGGGCAAGGCAATAAGCAGATAAGTATTGTGTCACTACCTTATAAAACAATCACAATAGAGACCCTAATAAACTATTTAGTGGGGTGCGGCTATACCTCTTGACATT
>Ga0193753_10001006_pt1 | contig 25284 bp, 19 predicted proteins | sample H1c2metaG_FD_144925 | JGI IMG/M metagenome (GOLD analysis project Ga0193753, IMG submission 144925) | Soil microbial communities from a riparian zone of the East river system, Colorado, United States - H1c2 | ecosystem: Environmental > Terrestrial > Soil > Riparian zone | place: USA: East... | reverse complement strand
GAAATCTCATGAGTATGGAGGAAGCTCATCAGCTGCTAAGAGAATGGGTGCCAAATGAACGGCTGCAACTGCATATGAAACAGGTGGCTGCATTGATGAAAGCATGGGCCATCGAAAAAGAGGGGGCGGACGCAGAAACCGCGCAGGCCTGGGAACTGGCGGGTCTGCTTCATGACGCGGACTGGGAAAGATATCCCGAGAACCATTGCAAAAAAATCATTGAAGAATTAGAGCAGCGGAATATTGATCCGGCTGTTATACATTGTATCGCATCGCATGGCCCGAAATATTTTGGCGTTGAGCCCGAGTCAAAAATGGATCATATGATTTATGTATTTGATGAGCTGTCGGGGTTTATACACGCCGCGTCGCTGATCAGGCCCCTGGGATATGATGGCATGGATACAAAATCTGTTTTGAAAAAGCTGAAGACCCTTTCTTTCGCTGCGCAGGTAAACCGGGAAGATATTACGGATGCGATCAGCCGGGTGGATCAAAGCCTGGAAGAAATTATCCTGTTTATATTGGAACATCAGAAAGATGTGAGATAAAAAATAAATCGGATAAGTTCCTGTGTTTAATCGGCCCTTTATTGTTTTTTTGTGATCACCCGATTTGATGGATAAATCGGATAGGTTCCCCTTTCTACTCCGATACTTCCCGATATGGAAAATGTTCTGGCATCATTGATATACATCAGGCCAATATCTACCCTCGAATTTAATCCGAAACCATAAGGATTTGTCATGTAGCCGCCCGGATAAGATTTATTGAATACCGGATCGGTGTATAAACTATTGTAGTTTAAAAATGTGGGCGCTGCTGCAATGCCGGCGAAAGCGATGAGATTATTATTTATTGGATGATTCAGTTGCAATCCGACAGGCGCGGATAAAAATGTTCCGCCTCCTCCGTTAAAAAAAACAGCACCGGTTGAGATGGCAGCATATTTAGTGAAATACCATTTCTGATTTACCTGATTACTGTCACCGATTGTTTGATAAGGAGGAAAAAAAAGTGATTGCGAAAAATTCAAACTGCTGACAGGCAAATGGAATTGGGCCTTTGGCGAAAGAAAAGAAAACAAGGCAAGTATCATCAATATTATACGCATCTCACGATTTCTAATCAAATTTACTGGTTCTGCCCCTATATATAACCAGATCTGCTTAAATTAACAACAGTAAAACGTAAATAAATAAAAAAGGTTGAAGTTATACTCGACATCCAAACATCGCCTGAAAGGGTTATTGAAGCTTTTACTGATCCTCTTGATGCTGAGTGCTTGGTGGGATGTTGAGCGGACTTTAATTGAAAAAAAAATCGGGGGATTGTATACTTTGGTTTGGAACATCGCCGATAAAGGCTTTGGGTTTATTTCTACGGGTATAATAAAGAATTATATACCGGAATCAGTGCTGGAAATTGATAATTTTATTTACCTCAATCCGGGCATTTCAATCCTTGGCCCCATGAAACTGGCCATATGCGCAAAAGAGAAAAACGGCGGCGCGGAAATGTACTTATGCCAGGACGGTTATCAAACGGGCCGCGATTGGAATTGGTACTATGAAGCCGTTCAACAGGCATGGCTTGTCGTTGCGAATAAATTGAAGGGATATCTGGAAAACAATATCTAATAATATGACAGGTGCCTGTAATCTTTAGTATATCCGATTCAATCAAATTTGAAAAAAACGACAATGAAAAAATACCTGCTGCCGATTTGTCTGATACATTTGTGTACTGTCCACATCCGGGCCCAGGATTCTGTATCTACCGCACAAATTGAAACCGCGGAAAAAATGGCCGCGCTGCATTTTACGGAGGTCAAACGGGATTCAATGGTCAGCGTTTTATCGGACAGGATAAAGACATATCATTACCTGCATGCGCAGAATTTCACGAATGATATGCCGCTGTCGCTGTGGTTTAATCCTGTTTTACCGGGCATGACAGTTCCCCATAAACAACTGCCGGTTCAGTTCAGGATTCCCGATCAGGTGCAGCTGCCTACCGACAGGAACCAACTGGCTTTTTATAGTATTCCACAGCTGGCTTCCCTGATTAAACACAAAAAAATAAGTTCCGAACAGCTGACACGTTTTTATATTGACAGATTGAAAAAATATGGTCCGGGTTTGCATTGCGTGATTGAATTAACAGAGAACCTGGCCATCAGTCAGGCGAAAAAAGCGGATGCCGAGATCGCTGCCGGCAAATACCGAGGTCCGCTTCACGGCATTCCTTATGGTATCAAAGATCTTTTTGCAGTGGAAGGCACGCATACAACCTGGGGCACACCACCATATAAAAACCAGATGATCCATCAAACCGCTTTTGTAGCCAGGCAACTTCAGGACGCCGGAGCCATCCTGGTGGCTAAGTTATCACTGGGCGAACTGGCACAAGATGATGTCTGGTTCGGAGGCCTTACCCGGAATCCATGGGACAGTACAAAGGGATCGGGTGGTTCATCAGCAGGCTCTTCTTCGGCGACAGCTGCGGGGCTTGTTCCATTCGCTATCGGAACAGAAACCTATGGTTCCATCGTGGACCCGGCGATGCGATGCGGGGTTACCGGTCTGAGACCCACTTACGGAAGTGTCGCCAGGACCGGTGGCATGACCCTGGCCTGGAGTTCCGACAAAATAGGACCTATATGCCGGTCGGCTGAAGACGCGGCCATCGTATTTTATTTTATTCATGGGGCCGACCAGGAAGATGCGTCTTCTATTTCCCGCGCTTTCAATTACAGCAGTTCGGTTGATATTAAAAAATTGAAAGTTGCCTATATCAGTAATTATATGGACACTCTGCCAACGAATAGTCCGGAGAAACAAACCCTGGCTGTACTCAAAGAAATGGGCGTTCAGCTGGTTCCTTTATTATTCCCTGACAGTCTGCATGGTGATGAAATATTGTCTCTGATCATTTGCGCAGAATCAGCCGCTGCCTTCGATCTGCTTACCCGTTCTTCAGCTGACGATGAAATGGTACAACAAAATAAGGACAGATGGCCTAACACATTCAGGGCCGCTCGTTTTGTACCCGCCGTTGAATACCTCAATGTCTGCAGGCTACGCTACCAGATCATGAAGAAAATGGATCCGCTGATCGACAGGTATGACGTGATCGTTACGCCGCCTGAAACTGGCGACCAGTTGGCCATTACGAACCTGACAGGTAATCCTTCAGTTACCCTGCCAAACGGTTTCTTACCAAATGGAATGCCATCCGGAATCAGTTTCATCGGTAAACATTTTGATGAAGCCGTTTTACTGGCCTTCGCAAAATCGTATCAGGAGCACACAGGGTTTCATTTAAAACATCCGTCTGCTTATACGAAATGATCATGCATTCAGTCGTCCTTAAAAGAAAAACGAAATGGTGGTTAGGCTCACCAAAAGAAAGAGAAATACTTTCCCCGGCAAATTTTCTGAATTAGATTTGATCAATCAATATCGGGACTATGAAAAAGCACCTGGCGGGATTCTTATTTAAAATCAGCGTTCTTATAATTTACTCCATGTCTGCATCGGCCCAATCTAAACTGGACAGCCTGTTGCCGGTACGCGGTTTTTGTATAGACGCGCCAAGGCCTTCCGGATTGGATACGTTTGTCCGGTTTATCGATCAGGAGCTTGCGCCGCGTAAGGTGAATACATTGGTCGTACAGATCGAATATCATTATCAGTTCAAATCACATCCGGAATTAACCGACAGCTTTGCATTGTCGAGATCCGATATCAAAAAAATTGTTTCTGTCTGTAAGAAAAACAATATCCGTGTTATTCCTCAGATCAACCTCCTGGGTCATCAGTCCTGGGCAAACCATACCGGCAAGTTATTGCGCGTTTATCCGCAGTTTAATGAAACACCCTATATCCAGATGCCGGAGAAATATGTATGGCCGAATGCAGACAACTTATACTGCCTGAGTTATTGTCCCCTGCATCCCGATTTGCATCCGGTACTGTTTGCTGTAATTGATGAGCTCTGCGATGTTTTTGAGAGCGATGCATTTCATGCCGGTATGGACGAAGTATTTATTATCGGCGATGACCGGTGTCCGCGTTGCGGTGGCAGGGATAAGGCTGAATTATTTGCGGGTGAAGTGCAGATCCTTCACGAACACCTGCAGCAGAAAGGAAAAGAAATGTGGATCTGGGGTGATCGCCTGCTGGATGGAAAAACAACCGGATTGGGTGAGTGGGAGGCTAGTTTTAATAACACATACCGTGCAATCGATTTGATCCCGAAAGATGTTGTGATATGCGACTGGCATTATGAGCGGCCGGATAAGACAGCGGTGTATTTTTCTATGAAAGGATTCCGGGTTATTACCTGTCCCTGGAAACAACCTGCTTTTGCTATTACACAGCTCAATGATATTCTTTCTTTCAAACGCGAATCAACACCAGAAATGAGTGAACGTTTTATGGGTGTCATGGAAACGACCTGGACGCGCAGCAGTTTATTTCTGAAAGGTTACTACACGAGTCAGTCAACGGTTGACCCGAATGAAAACACCGCCTGGAATTGTTTCAGGGTGCTGTATGATGCCATCGACAAGTTATGAGTTAAGGGTTAATAGTTACAGATTATAGAAGTCTTTTATCAGGATGGTTTTTCCTGATGATACATCTACGATCGGCATATTTTTTATCAGGGGCAGGCGCTGGTCATGTGGTAAAAAACTGAGATTACGTTTTGCATCCCTTGAATCCCGGTTGGCTGAAGGACGAAATCCTTCTTCCGCATTGTATTTTTTAAAAGGAGCTGACAGATCCTTGCGTACAAAAAAAGCATTCACACCCGGCTCTGCTGTCCCGATAAAGTCATATCCTTTTTCTTCGGCGAGATGACAAAATGCAGCCAGGGAAGCCCCGAAATACAGGTCCGAATAATGTGCTTTGCTTCTTTGAAAATTATCTGAATACGGAACAGATACTTTTTTTGCTGGTCCGAATGCTGAATTGTATTCACAGGTTACGATCCTTGGCTTTATTTTATCTATGGCTTCCCACACCCAATAATCATTTCCATCAATATCAACACTCAGCAATCCGATGTCCTCTGTACCTGTAAATTGACTGATAAGTCCGTTGATATTGTCCCTGGTAATAAAACTGTGACAGGCGGTGATATCATATTTCCAATAGATAAAATCCTTCTTTATGAAGTCGACATTATTTTTGTCGCCATCGATAACGAGCCCCGACCAGTTGTTATTGATCAACAGAAAACGGGTATTTGACTCAGTATAATTTTCGACTCCAAATTCTACAAAGATCTTATGTGGAATTTCTATTTTACTGATGATATACTGTAAAATGCCGTCTTCTCCTCTTTGTGAAAATACCTGGAACTCTACTTCGCCCAGGGAAGAAATGTTATTTTTTAAAGCATTATTGGCCGCCTGTATTTTGCCGAGGTTTATGAGTGTTTTAAAAGTATCGTAGTGGAATTTATTATAAAATTGGTGATAAATATCTTTCAGGGCTGCTCTGAACATGATGCTGTATTTATTTAAAAATTTGCTCCGGCAAGGTTACGTAAAAAGAATTTACGCCTGAACCTATTTTCCCGGATACCAGTTTCTCAGTCTGACGTCTATATTTTTGTCGCCCGCTTCCACAAGTTTTTTAAATTCCTTAATATCACTCAACCCGTCTTTACCGCGGTAATGATAAGGGTAAACAATTCTGGGTTTAAATGCCAGCACAGCATCTGCTGCTTCCTTTACGTCCATTGTATAAGGCAGGTTCATACATATGAAAGCGACATCGATATTTTGTAAGGATCGCATTTCGGGAATTCCCTGTGTATCACCAGAGATATAAATCAACTTGCCACCAATTCCGAGTATATAACCATTTCCTCTTCCTTTTGTATGCATGGCGGTAGGGCTCTCCGGCAGATTGTACATGGGAATTGCCCGGATCATAATAAAAGACTGGGTTGTTGCATCGCCGTTCTTCAGTACGACCAAACGGACTTTGTCGGCAGCGGGTAATTTATCAGCCACCACCTGTGGTACGATCAGCAGGGTACCCGTTTTTTGAACTGCTTCAATTGTTTTGATGTCGAAGTGGTCGCCATGGATATCTGTAATTAATATGATGTCCGGCGGTTTCTGTCCCTTAAAATTATCTGCACCGGAAGGATCCACGTAAATGGTCAGGCCATGCACCGTGAGGATCAGGCTGGCATGCTGAACCGGTTGAATGTTTAACGGACCCAGTTTGGTATACACGATATCAGGTGCACTGAGTTGGGCATTAGCCGAAAATAACACGAAAGAAAAAATCAGCGAGATCAGGAAGGATTTCATATCTGATGAATTAGACTGTAAATATAATACAAACAGTTGCCCCTTTCAGGGCAACTGTGTATGAAACCTTCAGTTTACATCAGGCTTTTGTCATCTCCTGCAGGATTTCCATTTCAGCATCATTACTCAATCGTAAAATCTTGATGTTTGATTTGTCCTCCAGATGTACAATATATACCATGCCGTTGTTGGTATGTACTTCTTCAATCAGGGTGATGGCCAAATCGAAATATCTGGATTTCACGGCTGCCCTGAGATCTACGGGTAGCTGGTCTTCTGCATAAAGAATCAATGAAAACTGCCAGTGTCCTTTTTTGTCATAGAACACCCTGTTTCCATAACCGTTTTTAATAAAGTAGGACACAAAACCACTCCGATCGGAGAACCATATGGCGTTGTCTACTTTTTGGAATCGGACCTGGAAATCCCTGATTGCTTTGGAATTAAAATCCTTTCCTTCCGGCGCATCATTGAGTAAGGAGACCCGTTTGGCGAGGTCGGCTACGTGACGAACGGATGAGTGAAAGGTTTTCGTTTCAAGAAATGCAACGGGACCAGTAGAATTTTGCGCCCGGGCGCAATTGCTAAGTGCTAAGATGGACATAAATCCAAATGTCAGCACGGACATTGTTTTTTTCATTTTGTAAGGTTTTATTTTTATTAGGCTGCAAAGGTAATGTCTGATCAAAGTCAGGGAGTTGTCTGAAGAGTCCAATGATTTGACTGTACAGACGCCGGTCTATCTTTCAGTTTAATGCATCCATCCATACCCTTTGAGAAATGAAATCAGGCGTGGATCATTCACTGACATGGCAGGGATCCAGTCGTCTGAAATCCTTTCGCGATTCCAATAATGTCCGTCCGGGCTGCCGGGCTTTGCAAATGAGTAACGGTATAAAACTGCCCGCACAAAACGGGGCGGTTTGTCCGGAAAAGGATTACCGGCGAAAAGGCCGATGGCGGCGGGGTCGTTGTGAAGGAGTTTCGACAGCAGGTTCAGTGTCCATGGATATTCATCAGCAGTGGACATGGATGCGAACCAGATTTGCCAGTCCAGGCGCAACTGATAGGGAGCGATCTGCGGTGGTCGTTTATCCTGCGCTACAGGAAGCCCCTTATAAGGATAGGCTTTCCAATTTGTTTTTTCATCCGGGACTTCGTCATCTGTTCCTTCGAAAATCACATTCAAACGCTCGCGTCCCACCGATCCGAATGCGCCATAGGTATTCACAAGATCCAGGGGATCGAATGAAGTGTTCATAATCTGCCGGGGAGACAAAATATTGAACAGGGGTTGTATGCTAAGGATAGCGATGATGATTGTAATGATCCATGACGTGATCACCATGGGCCTTGATGGCTCCGCGTTGCGAATGGCATCTGTTGCGCGTTGCACCAGTGGACGTGGAAGTATTTTTGACCAGAAGCTATCATCAAAACAGGCCAGCGTGGGAACGATGGTTAACCAGTTCAGGAAAGACAAATTACCACTGGCAATCAGGATGATTTGTAAAAGCAGGATTACGATGCCCGAGATATGACGTGCCGCCCGCGGCCAGAATACAAACCAGGGTGCAACGAGTTCCGCCAGAAAATTATACCAGACACCGGCTTTTAAAATGGCGCGTGGCAGAAAATGAAACCATCGGCTCAGTGGTCCGGCCAGTGGCTGAGTTTCAAAATGATAATAGAGCGCAGTTCCGTTCCGCCATACTTCGTCACCGCGTATCTTGATGAGCCCGGCACCCAGCATAATTCGAAAGATCAGCCATCGGAACAACCCGATGATAAAAATTGGCGGGCCCCGTTTTGGAAAGGGACGCATGTCAAGCAGGGGACAGAGGAAGATCGCAAGAAATCCGGTTTCGAGTAGCTGGATTTCCCATCCGTATCCATACCAATCCTGTCCGACATGCACGAAGGACATATAGAGAAACCAGAGAACAGCGAGCAGTATCGCGTTCGAATAACCAGCTATCACGACGCAGGAAAGCACAAGGCCCATCCATGCTGCTATCAGGAGATTTGAATCGGAATGACCGAACCAAAAAAACGAGGGCAGACGTAGAAAACCGGCGCTGCGGGAGCCGAGAGCATCAGCCACACGGTCCAGAAACATGCCCACAGGCAGCAGCCCATTCTTACCGATCAGTGGTAAGATCTGGTGGATCGCCACCAGGAAAGCGACGGCATATATCAATCCCAACAAACGAAGAATGAGAAAACGGGTAAGCCAGTAAGTTGGATGGGCGGCCGGCGCCGGGGTAACCATTCGCGATAAACTGTCCATCTTGATTTCGTTCAGGAATTCGTCACAAAGCTACCGCTTATCATAATTGGCTTTTAGTTGGAGGAATATTTATGGAACTTAATATGGATCTTTTGATCGCCTTGTACCCGCATCATTTCCGGCAATTTTTATCCATTCGGATTCACATGGAGAATAAAATTATTAAATAATAATTAAATGATTTATCCATGTTCCGCAATTACCTGCTAATCGCCTTTCGCAATTTCAAACGTCAGAAACTTTTCTCACTACTGAATATTTTCGGTCTGTCACTTGGCCTCACCAGTGCCATTCTCATTTTCCTGTATGTGAGCGATGAACTTCGTTATGATACCATGCAACCGTATTTTAAAGATACATACCGCATCGGATGTACTTTTACAAACCCCGGCGGTCAACGCTTTGATAATACAGTCTCTCCTGGATTTTTCATGCGATACCTGAAAGACAATCGCAGTGAAGTGTTGTATAGCACCCGGATAGACAATATTGGTTACCCCACTTCGCTCAACTATAAGCCTACCGATAAGATTGTACTGACAGAAAAGATTGTCTGGGCCGAACCTGGATTCAATAAGATTCTCTACTTCGATATGCTGAAAGGAAACAGAGAACAAATGTTCGGTAATTATAACAGTATAGTGATCAGTGAAACCGGCGCGCGAAATTTATTCGGGAAAGAAGATCCGATGGGTAAAGTGATTACACTAAAGCATGTATTTGCCACGCAGGGTAAGGAAGTGAATGTGATGGTAACCGGCATTTACCGGGACTATCCTGCCAATTCACATTTTAAGCCCGATTATATTATTAACATGAATGCCCTCCATACTGTGTATGGTGAGCACTTTGCTGAATACCAGGAGGGCGATCACTTCAGCCAGTACGAACAGTTTTTTGAAAATTATATTGTGCTGAAACCGGGGGCAGATATCAAGCCGATCAATGCTATTTTAAATACACTCGCAGCCCAAATTCTGAAATCCAGCGCCGCAAATGTGCCTGCGGGATCAAAATTTGAGGGCTTCACGATCAAGCTGGCTGACATACATTTCGATTCCAAAAGTTTATGGGAGGATAATTCCAATTCGCATGGAGACAAAGTCTACCTCACCATTTTCAGCGTGATTGCCATCATGATCATGGTGATTGCCTGTATTAATTATACCAATCTGGCCACCGCGCGTTCAGTAAAAAGAGCGAAGGAAGTGGGTCTGCGTAAATCCTTTGGAAGCATGCGCTTTGAAATAGCCACCCAGTTTTTTCTTGAATCTTTCTTAATGACGATCTGCGCCTTGCTGATGTCGGTATTGCTGGTATTTATCTTCCTGCATCCGTTTAACCAGGTGGCTCATAAGTCCTTCACCATGGAATCACTGTTGGATCCCTATATGTTGACGGTGATCGGGATCATAGTGCTCTTTATGACTTTCATAGCCGGGTTTTATCCCGCCTTATATCTGTCGGCTTTTCAGCCGGTCAAAGTGTTGAAGGGACAGATCATAAAAGGAAAGGGCGCTGAATTTTTGCGCAAAACATTGGTCACCATTCAATATACGGTTTCATTGGGTTTGATCATTTACACAATGATCGTGATACAGCAGATGGATCAGCTGAAAACGACTAAACTAAATGAACAGGGCAGCCAGCTCATGGCGATACGATTTGGCGGGATCGCCCAGCAGGAACGATTTGAAACATTTAAACGTTCGGTGCTGGAAGATCCGCAGATTGAACATGTGACGATGGCAAATCATTTACCAAGACTGGATTATTTTGGATTTATCGGCCGCACATTTAAATTTCCTGCGCTGGCAGATAAGGATATGCAATGGAACCAACTGAGCGTGGAATATGATTTTCCTAAAACCTTTAACCTCGAATTTATTACAGGACGCGATTTTCAAATGGGCAACCTGAATGACAGTAATTCTCTTATACTGAATGAAGCGGCTATTCAGGCTTTAAACAAACCCGCCGCCGATGTGATGGGTACAATGGTAAAAGATACCCGTGATACAAACCGGATTTACCGGGTGATCGGGGTCGTGAAAAATTTTCCTTTCCGGTCCATGCACCAACCCATTGAGCCTCTGGTACTGAATCCGCATCTTGACCAGATCGACAAGATCACATATATCAAATTACCCGTTGGTAAATTCCAGGAAAAGATTTCAGATATTGAGAAAAAATGGAAGGCTTCTTTTCCGGGCGCGGGATTCGATCACTGGTTTGTAAGCGATGAATTTAACCGTATGTACCAGGTGGAAAGCACGATATCTTCACTGGCAAAAATATTTGCCGTACTGGCGATCCTCATAACGATTTTAGGCGTATTAAGTCTGGCCTCCTACACAGCGGAACAGAGAACCAAAGAAATAGGAATCAGAAAAGTACTGGGAGCCGGGGATAAACAGGTGGTTGCCCTTTTTGCATCTGTCTTCGTCAGAATATTTATTGTATCGAGTCTGATCGCAATACCTGTCTCCTGGTATTTTGCATATAAATGGCTGCAGGGATTTGCTTACCGGATTACCATCAGTCCGATGATTTTTATCTTCAGTCTGATCGGATTAATAATGGTTACGTTGCTGACGGTCAGTTATGAAATCTGGAAATCCGCCCGGGCTAATCCCGTTACGGCCTTACGTACGGAGTAATGCGAAAAAGGGGAGCCACTGATTCCCAATACTGGACTCTGGTACCGAACCGCAGATATACAAGTTCATATCGATACTGAGAATGAGGCTAATACAAACAAAAGCGCGCGCTTTCAGGTTTCAGATTTAGACGGAGCGAAGCAACATTTGACGCGTCATGGCGTTATTTTACAGAAGGAAATACAAATTCCCGGACAAAATACGTTTTTCATTTTTTGACCCTTTTAGTAACTGGATAGAACTATTGCAAATAATCTGATTGGAATCTAGATTTACCTATATGAAATACTTTTTGTGCCTGGTTTTTCTCATTGCCGGTTTCTTCAGTCATGGCCAGTCTGCCGCTTCTGATCATTATGTGATTCTTCCATTTGATACGGCGGTTTACACATCCCTGCCCCAGGATTGTACACAGGCTACTCTTAACAATGATGATTTTGCCAATATTGACCGGGTGCTTTCTTATTGTGTTAATAAATACAACCACTCGCAGAACACGGCGTACAGGGAAATAGTTAAAAAACTTCCTGATCAGGATCTCAAGATCGATGATTATGTTATTGACCTGAAACGCTATTACCGCCAGTACATCGTGGTATATAACAAGCGGGGCGAAAAAGAAGTGTGGGTCAATTGTTTTTGTAATATCCAGTCGCTGGACTACTGGCGTGAAAAAACTGTCGTCGTCATGGGTGGCGGCAACTGTTTTTTTAACGTGCGCATTAACCTGACCAGGAAGTCTTTTTCTGATTTTATGGTCAATGGGCTAGCATAATTCTTCTGTTGGTAAAAGGAGTGAAAGAAGGAAATATTTTAAGCCGGAAGAAGAATGATAAATTCGGCAAACTCACCTTCTTCAGAATGGACGCTGATATCACCGGCGTTTGCTTTAATGATATCATAACTTAATGACAATCCAAGTCCCGTTCCCTGTCCGGTTGGTTTGGTAGTGAAGAATGGCTGATATATTTTATCCAGCTGTTTTTGTTTTATGCCGATGCCATTATCTTTTATCCTGATTTCTATTTTATGGCCAGACATTTTTGTAGTAACTGACATTTCCGGATGATAGCTATTTGGAACCTGTTTCCTTTTTTCATTCATTGCATAAAATGAATTATTGAAAATATTTAAGAATACCCTTCCCAAATCGGAAGGGACTACCCGGATGCTTCCGATTTCCTTATCATATTCGGTATGAATAATGGCATTAAAGGAATTCTCCTTTGCGCGAAACCCATGATAACTGAGTCTGAGGTATTCTTCCGAGAGGGTGTTGACATCTGTAAGTTCTTTCTGACCGGAGTTACTGCGGCTATGCTGTAACATTCCTTTGATGATAACATCTGCTCTTTTACCATGTTGATTTATTTTCAATTCGTTGTCCCTGACCTCTTTTAAAACAGCCCTGGTAGTTTCCAGATTTCCGTTATTTAATTCCAGCTCCATCTCGTCCAGGAGTTCTGTATTAATCTCAGAAAAATTGTTGACGAAGTTCAGCGGGTTTTGAATTTCATGTGCTATACCGGCAGTGAGCTCTCCCAGGGAAGCCATTTTTTCTCTTTGTACCAACTGGGCCTGAGTCAGTTTCAATTCATCATACGCTTTTTCAATTTTTATCTTGTCCTTTTGTTTCTGGCGGTTATTCCGGTAAAGAAGAAAAGCCAGCAACAGGAAAAAAGCCAATGCGCTCAGTAAAGTATAGATTTTTGTACGATTCCGGTTTCTCTCTTCTGCCGCGCTGATTTCCTGCTGACGCTGAATCTCATTGAATGCAAACTGCTGGAATTGCTGGCCTTTGCTCTGGTTGAAAACGCTGTCTTTTGCCGCTACCATGATCTTCAAATATTTCAGGGTGCTGTCGGGATTATTTTCAGATTCATACACGTGGGTGAGAATCCGGCTGGCATCCAGTGTATATTCACCATAGTTATGATCCAGGCACAAACGGAGTGAAATCTTTCCGTAATAGATAGCTGAATCTTTGAGATTCAATTTATCAAACAGATTAGCGAGGTAGTTGTAGTTTTTTGTCAGAAAATATATGTTATTATATTTCTGACTGTAGGCGATACCCAAGCGGAAATAACTTTTGGCCAGTTCATATTTTTGTAGTTTCTGATAAACACTGCCGATCGCCCCGCAGGCCAGGGAAAAAAATCTCTGGACATCTTTTCTTGAATGCAACCCGAGCTCAAATCCCCGGGTGGCATACCACAGGGCTGAATCATTTTGATTTAAAACAATGTAGAGATTGGCCATCTGCGAATAGGTAAAATATAAATCAAACTGGGGCAGGCCGGCTTCGCGCTGGCTCGACATGGCCTGATAAAATAAATCCCGTGCCTTTTGATAATCACGCATTTCCAGATTGAGCAAACCAAGAAAATAATACGGAACAGTCACTCTGGCCCTTGCATCTTTAGAATCTTCAACCAGTTTTTTGATATTCAGCGATGCCTCCAGGGCTTTCGGATAATTACCCTGGCAATTAAAAGCAAAAAACATACTTCTGTACCCAAGGTATTTTCCAAAAGAAAATTTTATTTTCTCTGACAGACGGAGTACCTGAGTGGCATACAACAGACTGCTGTCAAATTGAAGAAATCCATAATAATCTGCTATGGAACTGAGCGCCTTCACTCTGAAAGTATCTTCAGCAACCGTCTTTTTCAGCTGATCTTCGAGGCTGTCCAGATAACGGTTTTGACCTAATGAATAAGCATATGCTGAAAGGAATAATAAGCAACAGAAAAAAGATTTCATCCAATAAGTTTAAAAGATGCCATCCAATTTTCCAACGGGTATGTCATGCGGGTTGTTAACAGGTTATATTTCATGTATATTTATATGGTTCACTCACTGAAAACGTACTCTTAAATTACTACATTAGTGTTATTCTACGCTAAACATAAGCGATTTAGCCCGACCTATTTCTCCCTGGCCTGACCGGGATATTTTGAAAACTCTTTAAAGTAAGAAGTAAGCACTGAATTGGATGGGGTGTTCGTATGTGTATTTTAACCTGCAATCATATGAAAAGATTCATTTTCACGCTGATCGTCTCACTAGGGATCGTTATGGCATTTGCCCAGGCTGATATAGGTTCTGCTTTTGTAAATGATAATTATGCGGACAGCCTGATAAGTCAAGTACAACAAAGCAGGGACGACACAAATAAGGTCAAATTATTCATTTCGTTGGGCGATTACTATACATTCATAAGACAGGATAGTTCGATTTTTTATTTCGTGCAGAGTATCGAGCTGTCGGAAAAAATAAACTATCCTGTTGGCAGCTATTCCGGGTATGCGAAGCTGGCATTTGTACTGAATACTGCCAGTAATTATGGGAAGGCGCTGGAGATGGCATTAAAGAGTCTCCGGATTGCGGAGAAATTTCAGCATAACCGGCAGGAAAATATGGCCAGGAGTTACAATCTGATGGGGCTTATTAACCGAAGAAATGGTTATGATACGATCGCCCGGGATCAATGCAGACAATCGATACGATTGTATGAAGAAGCGGGTATTACGATCGGAGGGGGCAGAATGAATTTCGGCCCCTTTTTAAATCTGGCGATTGTTTATTTGAAATGGAAGAATTGGGATTCAGCTTTTTATTTTGCCAAAAATGGTTATGATATCGTGGCGCACTATCCTTCCCGGGCGCAGGCGCAGATATCGGTTGCTTCATCGTCCCTTGCGAATGTTTACGAGCGAACGGGTAAGATTCAACTCGCCAGAGAATACTATCTGCGCGGAATTGAAAGCGATAAGAAATTTAATGTGCCCCTGTTGAGGGTCAGGCTGTTTAATAATTACGCGGAGTTTTTTAAAAATACCGGACAGTCAGATTCCTGTATCTATTACGCAAAATTGGCTTTAGAGTTATGCAGAAATCACCAGTTTGGCGAACAGGCTACAGACGCTGCGGATCTTGTGGCTAAATCTTATGAATCGCTCCGTAATTCAGACAGTGCATTAAAATATACGAAAATCTTTATGGCAGCCAAGGATACGATTTTTAACCAATCGAAACTGACACAGATACAATTATTGAATTTTGATGAAGGGCAACGCCAAAAAGATATACAGAGAGAAATCGATGCGGCCAGGGAGAGATATACGAACCAGGTCAGGTATTATGTATTGATTGCGACGGCCGCCATATTTCTCCTGCTCAGTATTATTCTTTACAGAAACAATAGAAACAAACAAATCGCCAATAGGGCGCTTGAATTGCAGAAAAAAGAGGTTGACCAGCAAAAGACTAAAGCTGAAAATACGCTCCATGAATTAAGGTCCACCCAGGCTCAATTGATTCAGTCAGAGAAAATGGCTTCATTGGGAGAACTCACCGCAGGCATTGCGCACGAAATTCAAAACCCACTGAACTTTGTCAACAATTTTTCGGAGATAAATAAAGAGTTGCTGGTTGAAATGAGAGATGAAATAGAAAAGGGGAATATGATCCAGGCGAAACATCTGACGGCTGATATCATTGATAATGAGGACAAGATTATGCATCATGGTAAAAGAGCGGACGCGATCGTAAAAGGAATGTTGCTACACTCGCGAACCGGTTCCGGCCAGAAGGAGATGACTGATATCAATGCGCTGGCAGATGAATATCTGCGGCTGGCCTATCATGGATTAAAAGCAAAAGACAAGACCCTTCATGTGACTATTCAAACAGAGTTTGACCCTTCCGCCGGGAACATTCAGGTTGTTACACAGGACATGGGCCGCGTATTTTTGAATCTGTACAATAATGCGTTTTATGCTGTCTCGGAGAAAAATAAACAACGGCCGGAGGGCTTTGAGCCAACCGTTTCAATCAGGACAAAACGAATCGGAGACAAATTGGAAATACAAATAAAAGACAATGGGAATGGGATTCCCCCAAAGCTGATCGAAAAGATCTTCCAACCATTTTTTACTACTAAGCCAACGGGACAGGGGACGGGGCTCGGCCTAAGTATGAGTTATGATATCATCAAAGCACATGGTGGTAATCTGATCGCGCATGCCAATGAGGGAGCAGGAGCTGAATTTGTTATTCAAATTCCGGTAGCCTAATGGAAAAGTCATTCAATCAATTGAATCATTTATATGAAACTACGCGTCATTGTACTGGGTGCCGGTTTTGGAGGGCTTGAGCTCAGCAGCATACTATCTGAAACCATCGGCAGCGATCTCGATCTGACATTGATAGATAAAAGCGATACTTTTTATTTTGGTTTTTCCAAACTCGATATAATGTTTGGACGTAAATCACCGGATTCGGTAAAAATCGCTTATCGAAACATTATAAAGCCCGGGGTACGTTTTCTTCAGGAAACAATCAGGTCTATTGATCCGGGTGAAAAAAAAATCACTACAGAAAAAGGAAATTATGAGGCGGATGTGCTGGTCATTGCATTGGGTGCTGACTACGATTTGGCTGCTACACCGGGACTTTCTGAAGGAGGCAACGAATTCTATACATTTGAAGGCGCCGCTAAGTTGAGCAAATTGATTCCTCATTTTACAAAAGGCCATGCCATTGTCGGGGTCACGTCAGCACCCTTCAAATGTCCGCCCGCTCCAAGCGAAGCCGCGTTACTCCTGCACGATTATCTAATTGAAAAGGGCGTGCGGAAATCCTGTAAAATCAGTATCGTCATGCCTTTCAGCGTTCCGATTCCGCCATCTCCTGATACTTCGCAGGCATTACTCGCGGCATTTAAGGAGAGGGACATTGAATTTATTCCTAAGCACCTGGTGCGCGCCATCGACACGGAACGGCATACCGCCATTCTCGATGATGAAACCGGGCTGCCCTTTAATTTGTTTCTCGGCATTCCAAAGCATTGTGCGCCCGAAGTATTAAAGGATAGCGGTCTCCTGCTAAACGGATGGATACCCGTTGACAAGAACAACCTGAAAACGGCGTTTCCGAATGTGTATGCCATTGGAGATGTCACCAGCGTAGGTACTCCGAAAGCCGGTGTATTTGCTGAAGGTGCAGCGAGGGTTGCTGCTGCTTCGATCATTGCAGAATGGAAAGGCGACTCTTCTCATTCGCCATATACCGGTGCCGGCTCCTGTTATGTAGAATTTGGCCAGGATCTTGTCGGGCGCGTGGATGTGGACTTTTTTTCAGGACCTAAACCAACGGGTACATTTTCAGAGCCTTCCGGGGAGCTGGTTATAGACAAACAATATTTTGGATCCAGCCGTGCGGCCCGCTGGTTCGGCGTTTAATATTTCATGGACGATCATGCGCAACCCCTTAACTACTTCAGGGCTACATCATTTTTATCAGGAAGTCATTTTTGCTACATCATTGCTACAACAGGGCAGGAATTTGTTTTATTTAGCAGGAATCGGAGACATATAGTTAGTAACTTTTCTGATGCTTAAAACACTCATCATGTATTTACAGAAATCATTTTTCGCATTCATATTTTGTATAACAACCTATCAGGTTTCAGCCCAGAATGAAGCCGCGAAAGTGGTAGTGCCGGATTGGGCCCTTCCGGGATCTGCAACACATAAACAGGTGCCGCCACCCGCCGATTTTCATCGTGCGACCCGCACCGAAAATGTGCCCATTGGCATATTCCAGGGACAGAGCGATGTAGGCGCTGCGCTGGTTCCGGGATCTTCTGGTTATAATAAAACGACCAGTCAGTATACGATTGTTTCGGCCGGTTACAATGTTTGGTACCAACGGGATGAATTCCGCTATGTCTGGAAGAAAATGTCAGGCGACGTATCGTTGGCGGCCGATATCAATTTTCCTGATACAGCAGGATATGATGACCGTAAGGCATTTGTTATTATACGACAGAGCCTGGATGATGATTCCAAAGAAGCTGTTGTTGCCCTTCATGGAGGTGGTTTATTACACCTGGCCTGGCGCCCTGAAAAGGGACAACAAATGAAAGAAGTGCGGGCCAACAACCGTAAGGGACTTCCAGACCTGGTAAGTAAGCATGTCGCCCGGATTGGAATTGAAAAACGTGGAGATGACTTTGTATTATTTGTAAGTAATAACGGCGAACCCATGCATCAGGTGGGTGATCCGATTCAGTTGCATATAGATGGTCCTTTCTATGTCGGAATTGGTTTCTGTTCACATCTTCCCGCTAAAACAGATACGGCCATATTTTCCAATGTGGTTTTGGAGAATAAAGCCGGCAAGTTGTAATCGGATATTGGGTATATTGTATAGGTCATGAAACAAACGAATACCCTCATTATTGGAGCAAGTATTTCCGGTTTGGCTTCAGCTGCCTGTTTACAAACGAAAGGGATCGGGTATACTATTATTGAAAAAGAAACTCAGATAGCTACACCCTGGCGTACTCATTACGACCGGTTACACCTGCATACGAATAAAGGGTTGTCCAACCTGCCCTATAAAGAATTTGACAAAACAATCCCCCGCTATCCATCACGTCAACAGGTAGTTGAATACCTGGAAGACTATCGGCGCGCGTTTGATATTCATCCGATTTTCAACAGCAGGGCAGAATCAATAAAGAGGGAATCAAATTACTGGATCACCGAAACAAACAATGGAACATTCAGATCGAGATTCCTGATCCTTGCCACAGGACCTTATGGTAAACCGAAGCCATTCAGTTTAAAAGGTATTGAAACGTTTTCCGGGAAGATATTACACAGTTGCAGGTATAAAACAGGACGGGATTTCACCGGGCAAAAAATACTGGTCGTTGGCTTTGGCAACTCAGCCTGCGAAATTGCGATCGACCTATACGAACAGGGAGCCATGCCTTCTATGTCGGTTCGCTCCCCGGTGAATATCATACCGCGTGATATTTTGGGTGTTCCTGTACTTCGTTTAAGTCTGCTATTGTCAAAAATACCTCCGCGTTTGGCAGATGCCATCAATGCCCCTTTGCTGCGTTTATTATTCGGGGACATCACAAAGCTGGGCCTAAAAAAAATGCCCTACGGGGTATTTGAACAAATTCAAAAGGACAGACGCATTCCGCTGTTAGACATTGGCACCGTAAATCATATACGAAAGGGACATATCCGTGTTTGTGATAACATAGATTATGTGGAAGGCAATACAGTTCATTTTACAGACGCGAAAAAAGAAGATTTTGATGCCATTGTTGCCGCCATTGGATATTACCCTGATTTCGCAGAATTCATACATGTTGACAAAGAGCGTGCGGAGGATCTAAAGAGGAGGGCTGACAGGCAAAAATATTTTGGTAATGATGGATTATATTCCTGTGGATTTTGGATTGGTCCGACAGGCGTTATCCGGGAAATTTCCCTCGACGCGCAAAAGATTGCCGGGGACATTGCACGGAGAGAGCAATTACCAGTCATTGGCTGATGATAACCTTTAGTATATCCATACCTGCCGGAGAGAAGACGACGGTAGAAAAATATCTCTGTTTTTACTTACTTGCGGCTGCCTTCAGGGCACTGCTCATGTGACAGGGCTGTTAAAATAGATTTATCGGGTAGAAAAAATGAAAATCAATCACTTTCTAATATCAGCTATTCTTTTGTTCATTGTTGTATCCTGTAAAAAAGACCAGCAGAATGCAAAAACAAATCCAATGCGGAAAGTCCGGTACGAACTGTATACCAATGAAGATTTTTCCGACGACCAGAAAAATATCTTATTCAGTATTTTTATAAGAGATGGTATAAAGACGATTTTCGATTCTCCGCTGGCGACGATGAAAATTAAAGATATCCCCGACTCAATTCACAGAATAATAATAGAGAAGCTGGCACCGGACAATACTTCATCGACGCTCGTAGTCGGATTTAATTATCAGATCGAAAACGTGGGCATATCCTGGTACCTGGATACTTTTCCTTCATCTGATACTTTTAAAGTGCTCAGTTATCCTTTCCGCTAATCCTTTCATTTTATCATTTATATTAAAGCTTCCCTTCATTGTAATATGGTATTTCGTCATGGGATAATTTATCCCGCTGATACCAATACGCCAAAGTAACTACGTGGTCATCTGGCGCATGTAATAGTCTGCCAAAAATTGCATTGATGGGATTAAACATCATATCAGTCACTCCGACAGTGAATGTTTCAGGCATAGCTGGCGGAGGTGGGGCCGTTTCACCTTCTTTTACAGGAACCGGCGCGGCCGTTTTGGGTGGCGGTGATGCAGCGATTTCAACGATATATTTATTAAAAAGCAGCAGCTGCTTCAGAAAGGAGGCACGTTCTGCGGATACATTTTTCTCTACGATGGCGCATTTAACTCCATTCAATTCTTCCGACAGGTGATTTTGGTTTATGGCCATGAATTTTTTTTAAAATATAGTACTCATCGAAAATATATATTCATAAATGTAACTTACAAACCCGGTCATGATAATGCCTGTCGTACAGATGATCAATGCCAGTTTGGGGGAAGCAGGTGTTAATAATCTATTTATCGGATTTTCATTAGAGTCCATGAAGATGGCCTTAATAATTTTCAGATAGTAGTAGAGGGAGATTACCATATTCAGTGCTGCAATGGTAATTAACAAATAATTTCCCTGGCCCGCACCGGCCATCAGCAGAAAGAATTTACCAAAAAAACCGGCGGTCGGAGGAATGCCTGCCAGGGAAAATAATGAAATGGCGAGAACCCAGGACAAACGCGGATTGGTTTTATAAAATCCTTTATAATCTTCTATGTTCTCCCTGCCTGTATATGCGCTAACCAGGCTGATCACGCCAAATGCACCGAGATTTGAAAAGGTATAAATCAAAATGAAATATACCACGGATGCAGTTCCTGCCTGTGATTGCCCGGACATGCCAATCAAAATGAAACCAACCTGTGAAATGGAAGAGAAGGCGAGGAAGCGTTTTAAATTATTCTGACGAATTGCAAACAGATTACCGATCACCATGGTAAACACGGAAAGAATAAAGAGTATATGATTCCAGATTATGGCGTAAGTTTTAAATGCAGTATACAATACCGTCACAAATACGAACAACACCGATCCCTTGGAAATAACTGAAAAATAAGAGGTGACAGTAACGGGTGAGCCTTCATAAACATCCGCTGTCCATAGGTGAAATGGCACCGCGGAGATTTTAAAACCGAAACCGGAGATTAATAAAATGAAGGCAAACATTTGTAAGGGACTGCCGTCCAGATGTTCAGGAAGAGCTGATAATGTTAAGGTTCCTGTCGTACCGTAAACCAGTGATATGCCAAACAATAAAAGGCCGGATGAAAAAGCGGAAGAGATAATGAATTTAAAGGCAGCTTCGGCGGACTTCCTTTTTTCGAGGTCGAAGTTGGCGAGGGCGGCCAATGGAATACTGGATAACTCCAATCCTAAATAAAACATTAATAAGTTACCTGCCGAAATCATGAAAAACATGCCCAGCAGCGTAGACAGTAGGAGTAGATAAAACTCCAGGACCTGTTTATTGTTTTTAAGCCATGACCAGGATTGCAAACTGACAATAAAAGTTCCGAGGGAGAGAATATTTTTCTCTGTAACGATCAGATGATTTGTCTTAAACATTTCATTGAATAGAATACCATCCCTGTAACCAAAGAATCCCGTAATCAGATTCACAAATAAAAGAATGTTCACCAGTTTCAGGATATTTTCATTTTGCCAATCATTACTGGACACTTTTATGAATAACAGGATAAACAAGATCGCTATGACCATCCATTCCTGTTTCATTAAAACTAAAAAGTCAATTCCCATCATCTTTTGTTATTTCAGCGTAATGGCTTTTCCCACATGTTGAATAATATATTCAGTGCCAGGTGTGATCAGATCATATAACCAGAAAGGTGCGACTCCAATCGCAACAATTCCTGTAATTAATATTCCCGCGGCCAGTCTTTCATTCCAGCCAGCATCCGTTAAATGAATATACTGAGTGTTTCGAATGGGGCCCATCACCGACTTCCCGGCGGCGCGTAAAATATATACTGCCGTAATAACAATAGACGCGCATGCCAGTATCGTAGCCAGCCGGTACCACTGATCCGGGTTTTGCCAGCTACCCATAAATATGGTCATCTCAGCAACAAAACCGCTTAAACCTGGCAGGCCCAATGAACACAGGCCCGCGATGACAAAGACCGTCGATATGAACGGAAGCACTTTTAGTAAACCTCCCAACTGTTCTGTAAGTCTTGTATGTGTTCGGCTGTATATCATGCCGATGGCAGCAAAGAACAGGGCCGTCATTAGTCCGTGAGAAACCATTTGTAATACCGCACCGGTTATGGAAGTCTGCGTAAGCATACCAATGCCTAACAATACGAAACCGCAATGGCTGACCGAAGAGTAGGCGTTAATATATTTAAGATCCTTTTGCATCATGGTTGCAAAAGATCCATAGATAATGGCCACTGTTGACAATAGAATAATAACAGGAGCATAGTGATGCGCTGCGTCGGGCATCAGGTACGTAGCGACGCGCAGACAACCATAACCGCCCAGTTTCATGGATATTCCTGCTAAAAACATAGACGCCGCCGTCGGAGCAGATGAATGCCCATCAGGTACCCAGGTATGAAAGGGAAAGAGGGCAGCAAAAATTCCGAAACCAATAAAGGCGAGCGGAAAGAAAGTATTTTGAGCAGAAATACGTACGTGCATCTGTGATATTTCTACCAGGTCAAAGCTGTGCGCGCCGTTGATGCCGGTATTGAAATATAAGCCCATCAATCCTACAAATACCAAGGCGGATCCTGCCATTAACATCAGGGCCAGTTTCATGGCGCTGTATTCTTTTTTGCCGCTGCCCCAAATTCCAATTAACAGGAATTTGGGTATCACTGCCAATTCGAGGAAGAAAAACAGCGTGAACAGGTCGAGGGAAATAAAATAGCCATAGGCACCGGCACTTAAAATTAAAAGCAGGAAGAAAAATTCTTTATGGAGTGTTTCCTGTGTCCATGAAACCAGAATCCCCGCAATGACTACAAATGCTGTTAACAGGATCATCGAAAGCGAAATGCCATCTATACCTATGTGGTAGTGGATATGCAAAGGTTCAAACCAGCTGGCATTCATGTCAAATAGAAATTGGGCACTGTTAACCGAAGCGCGCTCTTTCCAATATTCAAATAAAAGACCGAATGAGAATATAAACTGAGTAGATCCCCCCATTAAAGAAACCATTCTTACCTGTTTGAATCCTTTGCAGAATAAAACGGCCAGCGCTGTAAGAAGGGGCAATATGATGAGGAGGGAAAGCAACATTAATTATTAGTTATTAATTATAAATTATTAATTATCTCATCAGGTAAATACATAAAGCGGCCAGGCCGATGATGCCTCCAAAAAAATAAAGGGCATAATTTTGAACTTTACCCGATTGTAATCCTTTGATTAATGCCGAGATTTTTGCCGTGGTAGTCGCCAGCCCATTCATAAAACCATCCACTATATTTTTATCGATCCAGGCCGCGGGCCTGCCTATTCCGTTGAAAATGATTTTCCGTGTTATAAATAAATACAGTTCATCAATATAAAATTTTCTATAGGCAACCTTGTACAGACGGCCAAATGCAGATATAATGATTTGCGGTTTGCTGTTTTCGGTTTTATATAAATAGGTCGCCAATGCAATGCCCCCGAAGGCCATCAAGACTGGGAATACAGAAAATCCGATATCAATATGAGATTCCAGCGGTGTGCCATCCGAAGTTATCCAGGATGAAACCGGAACAAAACCTGCAAACGCCGTACATACCGCCAGTATAACCAGGGGTATTTTCATCGACAGAGTGCCTTCTTCATGTGTCTTATCATGTAAGTGAATATCTCTTCTCCAGAAAACAGAGTAATATAACCGGAACATGTAAAAGGCAGTCAGGGCCGATGTCAGCACAGCAATAGCATATATAAATTTGTCTGAATGATAAGCTGCCATTAGAATATCCTCCTTGCTAAAGAATCCTGAAAAAGGAGGAATACCCGCGATGGCTAAACAGGCTATCAGAAAACTCATATGTGTTACCGGCATCAGCTTTCTCAAACCACCCAGGTCTTTTATATCATTGCTATGGGCAAAATGAATCACGGCTCCGGCACCGAGGAATAATAATGACTTAAAAAACGCATGTGTGAATAAATGAAACATGGAACCAGTATATCCCAGTCCGGATTCTCCACCATATTTCGAAACGCCCAGTGAGAACATCATAAATCCGATCTGCGACATGGTTGAAAATGCCAGTATTCTTTTGATATCTGTTTGTGTGCAGGCCACCACTGCGGCAAATAAAGCGGAGAATGCGCCTACCCAGGTTACTATTTGCAGAACTGTCAGATCAATGGAGAAAACAGGGAATAAGCGGGCGACTAAAAAGACGCCGGCGACCACCATTGTCGCTGCGTGGATCAGTGCTGACACCGGTGTCGGGCCCTCCATCGCATCGGGTAGCCAGATATGCAACGGGAACATAGCAGATTTACCAGCGCCCCCTATAAAGACCAATCCCAATCCCCAGGTCAGCATGGAAGCACCGAGCAAAGTCGCAGAATGAATTTCGATAAATTGGGATGAATTGGCGGACGTGAGTCTTTCAATCAGCTCACCAAAATCCAGGGTGCCACTATAAAAAGCCAGTATCAGGATGCCTATCAAAAAGCCAAAATCAGCAAAGCGGGTTACGATAAACGCTTTATTGGAAGCCATAACGGCGGACGGTCGTTCAAAATAAAATCCAATCAACAGAAATGAAGAAATACCCACCAGCTCCCAGAAAATATATATCTGAAATATATTGGAAGAAAGAACCAAACCCAGCATGGAAAATGTAAAAAGCGATAGGAAGGCGTAATACGTAGCGAACCTTTCTTCGCCCTTCATATAACCGAGACTGAAAATATGGACCATCAACGAAATAAAACTCACGATCACGATCATCATAACAGAAATGGGATCGAGCAGGATACCCATGTCAATAGAAACCCGGGGTGAGAACTGCAGCCAGGTATATTTAAGGACAA
>Ga0193753_10001005_pt1 | contig 25319 bp, 14 predicted proteins | sample H1c2metaG_FD_144925 | JGI IMG/M metagenome (GOLD analysis project Ga0193753, IMG submission 144925) | Soil microbial communities from a riparian zone of the East river system, Colorado, United States - H1c2 | ecosystem: Environmental > Terrestrial > Soil > Riparian zone | place: USA: East... | reverse complement strand
TTGTTGATGTTTGCGTTCAACCATTGCGAGAAATCCTTTTCGATGTCGTCAGACCATTTATTGTCTATTTGTCCGGGGGTATACTTTTGTTCCCGGAGACGCTGGTGACCGAACATATCCCGAAGTCTTACGATCTCTGAAGTTTTCACGACCTTTTCCGCCAGGTGCGGTGGAATGAATACGACGCCGTTATTTCTTCCCAATACAACATCTCCTGGCATTACAGTGGCAAGGCCGATGCGTGTAGGCGTGTTAATTCCAATAAGCGTTGTATTCAACTGACCTTTCGGATCGTTGAGGTGATGGGAGGGGTGGTATGTGCGGAAGAATGAAGTAAACGATCCAATTTCTTTTAATCCAACGATGTCGCGGATAGCGCCATCGTAAACAATACCATTACCGGTTTTGGTGTAAATAGAATTGCCAAGGTTGTCTCCGATTGTTGGTCCATCTTCATGCGCTCCGAATTGATCGACTACGTAAACGTCCCGTTTAGTGAGCATATCGATTGGCCAAGAGTTCTGTGACTTTACACGCTTGTCGCGGTTATGGCCCCGGTCGTCAATTACCTGATGAATGTCGGGTCTGCCCGGCATAAATGTGGCCGTTACTGCTCGTCCTACCAGAACGCTATCCGGATTGATCATCATCCACCCATCGTCATATTGATGTTTATAATTTTCATTTCGAAGCACTGCCCAGGCTTCTTCCAGCGTAACCAGTTTCATGCGGTTGAGTATCTCATCAGGCACTTTGGGACGACCATCGGGGAATCTTTCTCCCTTCCATTCAGGCGTAAGAAATAGCAATTCTTCTTTTGATATCTGTTGCGCCATTGCGTTCGCGCAACTGGCCAACAACACTGCAAACACTAGTAATCGCTTCAAGCAAATCATAAAACGTGGATTTAAAATTATTTAATGGCGTCGCTCGAGAGCTATCTCTGGCGAGTCTTCTGTCGGTTCGTTTTCCAAGGGACGAGCGCGCCACCAAAGTGCTAATGATGATCCAGTGATGTTCATCACGGGCGCAAAGATTGCCGGCGCTAATCCGACGGTCGATAGTTTTCCCAACGCCATCGCCAGACTGGAACCGAGACCGGCATTTTGTAAGCCGACCTCGATCGCGATCGTGCGACAGTCGCGATCATTCAGACGCAATAATTTTGCGCACCAATATCCAAGAAAGTAGCCGCTCATGTTGTGGAGGAGTACTGCAAAGACGAGCGATACGCCGACGACAAGCAAAGAGTCACGGCCCGCGGAAGTAATAATCACGATAATCAGCCCGATAGCGATCATCGACAGAAGGGGCATGACCTGATCCAGTAATTTGAACTTTCCGTGAAGGAAATAGTTGAATATAAGGCCCGCGGTAACTGGAATGATCACGATCTTGGTAATATCCCATGCCATCGTCCAGAAGTTAATTTCAACATACTGACCAGCGAACAGCTGCATGAACATCGGCGTGACAAACGGCGCAATGAAAGTTGAAATCGCTGTTAATGTTACAGACAATGCCAGGTTTGCACGAGCCAGGTAAGTCATAACATTTGATGCCATACCATTGGGACAACTTCCGATCAGAATAATGCCGGCCGAAACTTCCGGTGGAAATGAGAAGATTTTGGTGATGGTTAACGCCACGAGGGGCATGATCAGATAATGACAAAGTACGCCTGCAACGACTCCCTTAGGCATTTTTACGACGGCCGTAAAGTCCTGAATACTAAGGCCGGTACCCATGCCGAACATAAGGATCTGCATGAGTGGAACAATCAATTTTGACAATTTGAAATCACCAACGTTTACAAAATATTGTGGATAGTACATTGACAGGCTAACAGCGGCAAAGATCATGATGGTGAACGAGTATCCTTTCAACAATTCAAATTGCCGGAAGCCAAGCGCAACAAAAACAAAGAAGAGCATCAAAAGGCAACCAGCGTAAACGTGCTGACCCGTCAAAGTCGTAATCGCATAGGCGATCATAAACATTCCGGCGACAACAAATAGGATATTAGCTCGGCTCATACTTAGACTTTACAATCTTAACGCTCATATTACTGGTCGCACTTCGTGCTGCCTATGCCATACTTGATAAACCATAGATAATCTGTGGTGAACGGTTTTTTCTTAGGTGCTTAATGTACAGCCTTTAAAAAAATATAGACCTGGAATGAACCTCCAGGTCTATATGATTTTGTGAATTACTGCGCCCAGAACAATTTTGAGCCGAGCTCATCCTTGCCTCCGTATGACTGAAGCGCTTCCTCATAATTTGCCGTGTTTACCAGGCCCTCTGATGGCGGATAAGTAATGCGATTGATCCAATCCACAACTTTTCCCGAATAGGGATTGCTGAGAAATATCGGTGCAGCAACGGCAGGGTTAGGCGTTCTGTAACTTCTTTGCTCCATACCGACGCGACGGAAGTTTGCCCATGTTTCATTTCCATTAAGGAACGAAGCTATCCAATATTCGTAGTTAATCTCATTGACCCTGGAGTCGGTCAATGCTGCTCCAGTCGGCGCAGCCAGAAACGTTGCTGTTCTGGCGGCCACATAGGTCGCAATATCTGCGGGAGGAATGGTCGAAGCAGCGGTGTAAGAAGTCATCTGACTCATGTGAGCGGTGATACCTCCTGCGAAGTACTCTGAGGAAGTACCTGTGATACCAGCAAAGCCTCTCTCAACCGCTTCTGCGAGCAGCAGTTTGTTCATGGCGGCAGTAGCAAGAAACATAGGGGATGCGCGACTCACGACCCTCGTGCGATCAGCCTGGCTGAAGGCGTAACGATTTCCACCACCCGGAAGTGCAGCACCTGCTGCATCCGCTGTTGCATCCGTGCTTCCCATGGGCATACCGTACTGGTTAGCTGGAACAAAATTTGCGTTTGGAGTGCCCGTGGGAGCACCCGTATAAACCTGCGCAGGTCCGGAATTAGCACCAATATAACGGACGGCAATTGCGGTCAGTCGTGGATCACTGTTTGCCTTCAAAGCATTAACGAACGGCTGCGCTAAATAGAAGTTCGCAGCCTCCGTACCGTTCAACGTGTTACCAACGTTATTCACATAGTTGGCGTCATGTCTGATCACCGCGTTGTCTGCATTGTCGAGAATAACGCCACCATTAAATGCGGCGGCGGCGACAGTTGCCGCCCTGCTGGCATCTACGTTGACAAGTCTCATTCCCGCGCGAAGCAAAAGAGAATTACCAAACTTTTTCCACTTTGCGACGTCGCCTTTGTAGAGAACATCAGATGTTTCTATTCTTCCCGCTGCGTCAAGCGCGGCGACGGCGGCAGTCAACTCGCTGATGATACCGTCATAGACGACGGACTGCTTATCGTACTTGGGAAAGAACAAAACGTCTGTAAATCCCTGTCCGGCTTCGGTGTAAGGAATGTCACCATAAGTGTCAGTGAGCACCATGAATCCATACTGCTGAATGATCCGGGCCATATTGAACAGGTTGGAACGCAACGGATCATCTTGCGTATGCGAAATCACGTCAGAACAATACTTGATCAGGTTTTGATACGTGTTCGTCCAGTTTCCTGGCGTAGAGTTGATGTTCACCTGGTTGTAATTGGCACCTACGTTTACCCCGGAGTTGGAGGTGATGATCTGTTGCACTGCACCAAGTTCATATACCAGCGTCGCGCCAGGAGGTGAAGTAAAGATGACAGCGTTATTAAATGTGGCAATCGGATCAACACTTGTTGCACCAGATTTACTTTTATTGAGCTCGTCGAAGCCGTCGTCGCATGAAGCAGCGATGATCAACGACAGGCTGAGCAAAGTAATGTGATATATCTTTTTCATAACTCAGTCTGGATTAAAATTTAACATTCAGGTTGAAACCAGTGCTGCGCGTTGTGGGTACGCCAGGTGACTCCATTCCAACTATATTATCCGAAGTGTATCCGAATGATTCCGGATCAATATTGTCAACCCATTTCTTAAGCATTAAGACATTATTGGAAAAGATGCTCAGCTTAATGCCTTTAATAGGGATGGACTTAGGAAGAAATCTTGTGAAGTCGTAACCAAGCGTGATCTGTCTGATCTTCCAGAATCCTGAATTGTAGATAACGGGCTCAACAAGACCGGAACCGCGCACGACCGAATAATAGTCTTCCACCTTGGCGGCCTTGGTATTCGTAACCCCGTTGACGTCTACGCCATCGGTATTAAGCACCCATCCACCAGGATCGGTAACACCAAGGTCACTGACGAGATTGTCACGACCAACCAGCGTGTTCTGGTGGAGTCCATGCCGGTAAGCATTGAAGTTTGTGCCCGATAGCATTTTGCCACCCAACTTAAAGTCGATTAAAATAGACAGCGACAGTCCTTTAAAAGTGAAGCTGTTGGTAATACCACCCGTATATCTTGGGAGCGCACTACCAAATGGGATCTGTCTTGTTGTTGCTAATGGGATACCATTGCTACCAATAATGATCTTCCCGATATTCTCCGGGTTAGGAACCTCAGTTTCTAAAGGTTGGTTTGTACCAGGATCGTATCCGTATCGGCGATATCCAAATCCAACGATCTGCCCCACTTGCTCGCCAACGATCTGCTGAACACTTCCGTTGAAGACGTGGTTTCCGGTGGTGATGTTGGATCCAGGCGTAGAGTTAAGAAGGGTTAGTACTTTGGTGATGTTATATGCGCCTGCAAAGGTAAAGTCCCATGAAAAGTTTGCAGTTTCGACAGGTACCACATTCACCATGAGTTCAATGCCTTTGGTTTCGCTCTCGCCGCTGTTGATGAGCGTACTCACAAAAGCGGAACCATCGGAAATCTGTGCCTGAATGATCTGATCAATTGTAATCTTGCGGTAAGCGGCGACATCAACATTTAGGCGATTGCCAAACATCTTCGTCTCCAGGCCAATTTCCGTCTCCTTGGCGCGCATAGGCTTTAAGTTGGGATTGGGTACCACGGTCCCGAGGCTACCAACAGCTTGTCCCTGAAACTGGTTGGCGTTAACAGTATAAAGAAGTTGCTGGGAGTATGGTCCAACGTCAGTATCGCTACCTACTTCCGCATACGCCGCACGCAATCTTCCTGAGTTCAACCAACTTGGCATCTTGCCAAATGATTCGGTAAACACGTAGCTGGCAGACACTGACGGATATACAATGCTTCTGTTTTCAGGCGACAACGTTGAGAACCAGTCGTTGCGCACCGTGGCATTCAAGTACAACCACTCCTTGTAGTTAACTTCGGCGGAAGCATAAAGTGAATTCACTTTGCGTTCTGACAAACTGAAAGTAGGATCCTTTGCACGGCCGAAACCAACGTTGTAAAGTCCGCGTACGGAAAAATCAGTAACCTGCGTACTCGACGCTTCAATGCGGCGGAACATCTGATTTCCGCCAGCTGTTACGTTAAGGCCAAAATCTCCAAAGTCCTTAACAGCAGTCAACAGGAAATCGGAGTTGATTTCACGGAAGGTCCTGAATTCCTGCGTATAGAGTCCGTTGTAAAACGCAGGGGCTGACGAGGAGAAGATTGATCCGGCATTAATTGATGCTTTACCGGTTGGAAGATTGATGTAGTCTGAGGAACGTGAATAATAGTCCTGACCAACACGGGCTTGTAATGAAAGCCAACTGGTAAGATCATATTTTAAAGCCATGTTGCCGAAGATCCGGTCGCGGCGGATATTGCTCTTCACTTCAGCAAGCGCCCAGTATGGATTTGTTCTGTTGGTAAATCTCGAATAAAGGAATTCTCCACCGCCTGCATTGTATTTGTTTTCGTCAAGCACCGACAACGGCATAGTGGTAGCCATGGCGTACAATGACGTTGGTATCGAGTTGTCCTGATCAGCGATGATTGGCGGATTGGTATTCTTTTCGCTGGCGTAGTTAACCGTAGCTTTAAAATGCCACTTTGGGGCCAAGTCGTAGGACAGTCCTAGGTTGATCGTCTTTCTGTTGAAAGAGTTGTTTGGCGTTATCCCATCACTTTTGGCGTCCGCGATGGACATATTGAATCCCCCTTTATCACCGCCAGAAGAAAGCGTGATGGTATTTGTTATATTCTGACCATGCCGGTAAAAATCACTGATTATACCGTCTTGCGCTTCGTAAGGAACAGTCTGGTTGTTAAATAGGATTTGAGTCATGCCAGGCTGGATTAGTTCGCCGAATGACCACTGACCAGATTGTGGATTCGGAGTAGTTGGCCGAATTCCATACTCTCCTTGTCCGTATTGATGTTGATAGTCGGTATAATCAAGCGGCTTGTCGTTGGAGTAATTAAGGTTATAAGCAATTCCAATACCTTTGCCCGTACCTTTAGTTTTTGTGGTGATCATAATGACACCATCCTTTGCGCGTGAGCCGTACAATGCCGATGCAGTCGCACCTTTCAAGACCGTCATGCTCTCTATGTCATCGGGATTAAAGCTGCTAAATGAGTCACCACCGTCAAATGAAGCTCCACCACCTCGGTTTCCGACGGACGCATCAGATCCTGTGTTGCCTTGATTTGTTCCGTAGTTCGTGTTGTCGATGGGCACACCATTGACGACGATCAAAGGTGCGTTCTGACCTGAGATAGACGACTGACCGCGAATACGGATCTTCGACGTACCAGCGGGACCGGTTCCAAGTGATTGGATGTTTACACCAGCGATCTTACCCGCAAGAGCATTCATGGGATTCGGAGTTCTATTAATCGCTAGTTCATCGCCGTCAACCTTACTCGTGGAATATCCAAGACTCTTTGAGGCACGTTCGATACCGAGGGCGGTCACAACAACTTCATCCAGTGAAGTGATGTCAGCTACCATGGCCACGTCAATCTGCGTTCTGTTGGCGACAGATATTTCCTGATCCACGAAACCGATAAAAGTGAAGACTAGCGTTGCGTTGCCGTTCGCCAGGTTGATTGAATACCGCCCGTCGCTGTCCGATACGGCTCCGGTTGTCGTACCCTTTACCACAACGTTAACACCCGGGAGTGGGTCGTTTGTGTCATCCCTGATCATTCCAGAAACCGTGAGGCCCTGGCTAAGGGCAACATTAGCATAGCAGCATATGAGCATCAATATGCCGTAGAGCAAGTAGTGTTTTACCATAGTAGCTTGATTTAGTGAGCATTATTAACCGTGAAAGAATTGTGGCTGGCAATTGTGGACTACGAGGTCTTTACGCAATTGCAATCGATTGCTAATATTTCAAACGATTGAATGAACTTCTTCCAATAATCACCGCTGATGAATTTTAGACAAATTTGCGGGGTGTGTTTGTGCGCACACTGTCTGAAATGACCCTTGGAAATGAATGATGATTTTCTAATTCTGGATCCGCTCACGGACAGCACCTATCAAATACATTTACATTTTACATTCGATGTTTTACATTTTGCGGTTAAATTCCCAATGTAAAACTCTAAGTATAAGATGTAAAATTACTTCCCGCAGAGCCCCTGCAACAACGGGCTACTGTCTCTGGAGATTCGCCAACTCCTCAAATTCCGAATGCAGTTTTGTGCTGAGTTTTTCAAATACGGAGAAATATTTCTGATAAGATTTATTGTCTTCTCCGTTCGGCTGATAGGTTGTTGCCAATACCACCGAGCGGGCCGCCTCATCCAAAGATTTGTAAATACCCTGTTCTGTCGCTGCAAGGAGAAAGGCGCCTTGGGCAATGCTGTCCGGATTCCGACCGATGCTGACTGGTAAACGAAAAATGTTGGCGATAATCTTAGCGCAAAGCGGCACCGAAGCAAAACTGCCGTTAACGGTAAGGCTGTTGATGGTGCGGTATTCCTGTAACATCTTGCCTATACTATACATCTCATAAACGATGCCCTCAACTACAGCGCGCACGAAGTGCTTTTTCTCGTGCTTGATGTTGATTCCAAAAAAAGTCCCACGGGCATTGGCATTCCAGATCGGTGCGCGTTCACCCAGCAAGTATGGCAGGAATATTAGTCCGTCAGCACCGATGGAAACTTCCGCTGCCTCGTTGATAAGGCGCTGCATCGTATGTTCTATATCAAAGGGGCCATTGAAGTCGCCAAATTGCTTTGCATACCACTCGAAAATGATTCCACCGTTATTGGTGGGACCGCCTGAGACATAACAATTGTCAGTCAGTAGGTAATTAAAGACTCTTTGATTTGAATCGTGAACGACTTCTCGTCCGACTGTTCTCACCGCACCACTGTCTTCAATGGTGATAATGGCTTTACCTTCATCCCATACTCCGCCACCAAGCGTGGCCATACATCCGTCACTTGACCCGACAATTATTTTTACACTATCGTCAAGCCCAAGTGAAGTCTTGAACTCGTGCCGAAGTTTACCAGGTGAATTAAGTACAGTTACCAGCTCCGGCAACTTATCGGAAACTATGCCCGCATAGTCCAACGCAGCCTGTTCCCAACGGTGGGTATGGATGTTAAATAATCCCGTTGCAGAGGCCAGGCTATAATCCAGCACGTAATCGCTCGTCAGTTGCTGAAGAACATAGCTCTTGATCGACAAAAATTTGTGTGTCCTATTAAAACGCTCCCGCTCATGTTTTGCAAGCCAGGCTATTTTAACAAGTGGTGACATGGGGTGAATCGGAGTTCCGGTCGACTCATATAATTCTCTACCAAGCGATAAAACCTTAAGGTCCTGGGCCTCTTCCCTGGCCCGATTGTCAGCCCAGGTGATGGCATTACCCAATGGCGTACCACTTTTGTCAACCATGAGCAGACTGTGCATTGACGCGCTGAAACAGATTGAAATTACGGTGTGTCCAGATGGATGTATTTTCTCTGTCAGGAAATTCTTTAAAACGTAGAGCATAGTGATAAAGATCTGCTCCGGATCTTGCTCACTATAGTCGGCCTCGGAGTGAAATGTCGGATAGGTGCCCTTTGTTGTGCCAAGCACAGCGCCTCGCAGGTCGAACGCTATGACGCGTACAGCATTTGTGCCAAGCTCAATTGTCACGATACATTCCATCAAAATGGGCTAATTGCTTTCATAAAGTAGGTTCCGTTTTCTAAACTCACCCGGCGTATATCCCGTCAGTTTTTTGAAGGTGGTAGAGAAGTGTTGCGAGGAATAGAATCCTGTATTTAGGGCGACGTTCGTAAAATTCACGTCTGGTTGTTTTAACAACTTAATCGCCTCTGATATACGAATGTTGATGAGATAGTTGAGTGGTGAGAATCCAGTATAGTGTTTCACTTTTTCGGTGAATGCAGTACTGCCCAATCCAAACAGCGTAGCCATTTCTTCTACCGTCCACTGACGGGAAAGATCATGGCGCAATGCCTGCTCAAGCTTCATAAACGTTCTTGGAAAATCACGCCTTGAATCCGCCTGCCTCGTAGATTGACGCGCGATCATTATTAGTAACGAATCAATCAGGTGATTGACTCGCGTGATGCGACCTAATTCGAAGTTGGTCAACTCAATGTGTATTTGGTGCAGTACGTCCGTTGCTTCCTTAACCTGAAACAAAACAGCCATATTGTTCGATAGCAATTGTTTCTCGATCGCCACGCGTTCGCCCAGGGAAAGCGTGCTCCATTTACCCAAAGCTGAGTTATAAGTATTTGAAACCAGTAGTTCGATATGAAGTTTGAACAGCGTTCCGATGTCTAGAAATCGTTTTGAGCCCCCGATTTCTTGGCCAGGAAGGACAAAGGCTATATCACCTGGAAAGAGCACATATTCTCTATGATCTATAACCCATTCAAATTTACCATCGATTACACAACAGATCTGAAGATATTGCGAGGAGCACGGGATAAAGGAGTCTAGCTGTATGGTTGTATTTTTTGTGAGCGCGAATTCATTGATGTGCGGGAACTGTTCCAATTCCGGTGTAGTGCCTTGCAGAAGACAGAACTGATTCATGCTGCTGGTCGTAAAAGGTTACTTGTGGTTCACGGTTTGATAGAAGCGTTCAATACCCAAGATAAATGGAACGCAGGGAGAATCAAAACGATTAATTGCTCTTGAGCTTAAATAGCGTTTGTCGATAATTCTGATGCTGCTTGCACTATTTTAGTGATTTTAATTAATCTCAATTTTTGAGAAGCTCACTTGAACTTTGTGATCTGATCCAGGCTTGACCAAAATCCGCGCGTATTCGGAGCCCTTAATTCTTACGACAGTATAGTTAGTTTTTGTTCCGTTCAAGAGAACGTCAGTTACATTCAGATCATTGTACCGATACGGAATAAGGCACGCAAGGTTCCTTTCAAATGAAACTTTCGAATGAATTAAGAACATTAGCCGGTCGCCATTCCAGCCAATATCGTCAAACGATGCTTCACCTTTTGCCTGTAAAAACTCGAGCCATGAAAGCTCTGTCCATACCGGAATGTTGTTAGCCTTCGCATAATCGAGCATCTTCATTAACGGGATCTTAGAAAAGAAGTACTCATTGTTGTGGGCCTTCACGCTGATAGTGGAATACGCTTCATCGTGGATGCTGCGATCCATCAAGCCTTTAAACGCGTTGAAGTATCCGTCCTGATCCTTGTGCTCCATGTATTGCTGATCGTAGACGTTGTTCAATTGTTGATAAACGTTGATGATGCTTCCGTCGCCGTTCGCGAATTTCATGGTCAGGCCACTGCCAGTATAATTTCCTTGATTGAGTCCCATCTCTCCCAGGAAATGTCCCTGATCGGATCCATTGTCGTAATGGGCGTAGTTGCAATCCAGCCCGATGCCATGGTGTTCTTCGATCTTTGCCTGCGCTGCGAAGTTGGGTGACCCGTCGGCGTTATTGCCAACCCATACAAACCAATGGTTGGTGATGGTCTTCATGGATGAAATGCTATAGAGTTTTTTTAGTCGTTCCTCTATGTCCGTATAGACGCTATCCATGGTACGCCAATCCGGCTTGGCAGCCTGACGTGTGTCGTTAGGGTGGCCGGAGATCTCAAACCCTCTTTTCATCCACGTTGATATGCGATCAGCAGAAATGTATTCCGGCTCTTTGACGTAGAGTGTCATCGCGGCGCCGTGCTGCTCAACATCATCGAACTGAGCGAGAAACTCTTCTTCTTTTGAATCTTCGCCATCATTGTTCAATGTCACCACGCATTTTAACGAATCGGGAAAGTACCAGAAACGAGGTATTGGTTTGGTATGCTGACTCATTTGCTCTATCCCATGCGTTAGTAACCGCATCTGTTCGTCGGCTTGGTTCAGGGTATTTTTGGTAGGGTCGACAAATCCGTGCGTGAACAAATCCATCCCACGGAGTCCGAGAATGCCGTCTTTTTCTTTTCCCGCACTTTCGGGATTGCCCTGTCGGGTATAGACGATGCTTTCCGGCAGGTTGTAGGTGAAGGCCATGGCATGACCTTCTCCAAAGTTGTTGAACGCTACTGCAGGCATTCCAGTTAGCGTTTCACTGCTCGAGTACAGACGCGCGATTTCTTTAGCACCTGCCAGATCGTATTCATCGGCTTCGCCATGAAATTGGAGGCTTTCCCTTGTGAGGCCTCTGCCCATGCCGTTTTGGCCGATGATGGCAAGATAGCTGGAGCGTATGGTTGCGGCGATTTCTTTTAATCCAAAGACCTTTTGCAATTTCTTATCCGGACGGAATGCTATTAGGTTGCCACCTTCTTCTATGTACTGCGTTAATGTTTGTCGTTGATAAGCTGTGAGTTCCGTATGAGCGAGTATGACAATATCGAAACCCTTCAGATAATTCAGCGTTGTCTGTTCAGTAATAGAATCCATGACGAAATCATTGAATCCTTCAGTCTTAAGTATCTCGCCGGTGTATAGTCCAAAGTGATCGGCAGTTGCCAGGACGAGGATTGTATTGGTGTCTTGCGGTTGTGAACAAGAGATCGTTCCGACTAAAAGAAGAACATATAAAACAAAAGCGACAATTGTTTTCATTGCTAAGGTTGTAAAAATAAGTAAACCGCGCCACCTTCGCGAAGCGATCCGGCGGGCACAGGAAGACGCAAGGACGCTAAGAAAACGCAAAGAATTCTTAGCGCCTACTTTGCGTCTTAGCGCCTTTGCGGTGGAACGGGATTAATCGCGGAAGCTTCTCTCGCAATGACTTCGTAGATCTCACGCGCCTTGACGTATCGTTGTCGTACTAGCTCCTGATCCTTCGTGAAATACTTATTCCAGGGTCCACCTGAACCAATATTCTTCAGGATATTATCAATCCATGCTACAAAGTATTGCGCATCGTCTGCACTGGCACGAATAGGTTTGTTATTCACACTGACATAAATAGGTGCGGTATGCGTAACATGCCCTGTTCCATCCATGCGACGCGCACACACCCATCCGCTTGAGGTAAATGGTATTTGAGTTTTGAATTGAACAGGTACGCCCGGTTTCACAGCGCCCACATGGCTCGCCACCACCATTCCATTCTTCACGAGTTCGATAGTTCCTGATGACTCCGTTACGGCAGTCCAGGTAACGTCTACATCAACTGTTCCTTTATTTTTTAGTTTGACAACATCACCCGGTCGATATTGGCCATTGACGATCATGTTTAAGAATTCTGAGTGACCTTTTCTCGACACGACTGTTTTTCCATCTTTAATGCCTTTCACCCAGTCCATATACGACAATGGTTTGTCCTTGACCTGAACATAAGTAAGCAGCGTCCCTAGCGGTTCATGGTCATTGCATGGATAATCCGTTCCCGCTGCGAGTCCCAGTCGGAAACCGCAGTTCAGCAACTTATAATACGCATTCATAGCTGACTCACTATCAAACCATCCGGCGCCGGGTGAACCAACACCATAAACGTCTTCCGATACAAAATCGAATGTCCCCAACGCCGCTTCCACCGGATAGTCGATGGGGATACAACAGTTTAATTCATTTTGGACTTTGTCATTCAGGTATTGAAAGTGACAAAATCCTGTTACGGCACCTTGCTTGCGTGCCCAGTCCAGAATCTTGTACGGCGATTCTTCCCAGATCTGATGGGCCTCTTTCAGACCCAGCAATACTAAGTGTCCACCCAAGGCCTGGTGGTCGAAGTTTGAATACGTTGCATCAAAGTGCCACTCGGCATCCCACTGTATCGTGCGACCGGATTTCGATTGAGGGGCAAGTTTGCCATCGACCTTTAACAAGTCTTCTTTACTGTTCAGGACTTCGCCGTTGCCCATATCGGCCAAAAGAGAAATGACATCGAGATCGTTTTCTGCCATCATTTGAGGCAGCTCACTTTCAGGCAACACTTTTTTATCGCCACAGTTCCTGTGCACGTGTATGTCTCCGATGTACCAATCCTTTGGTTCCGGTCTGTTCAATGCGGCTGGCTTTCCGGTCTTGGAAATTCCGGTGATTGTAAAAATGGATAATGCGGGTATTTGCACGGAGAATTCCTTCCCCGTTACTGCAGTCTCTGCGACCTTCGAAACGTTGTGCGTTTCATCGGTGATATACAATTCCATTTTATCAACTGTGGGTAAACCCGCGAGTCCAACGTTAAGGCTGACTGCTCTACGCGTTGAGTTTACGCCTACGATCGTTACCTGCCGTGTCGTTGAATCATAGAATGCTGTTGTTCTGATCGTGTCACCCATATTCGACGTAAAGATCCGTCTCGCACCATGCTTCACGAATCGGGACACTTGTTGGATAGCGTAAAAGTTCTTCCGCGGCACATACGATTTTGTACCAGCATTGTAGGCGAGCATTCCCCAATAGCTGAAAGGTGATGGCGCGTGATGCTCGTAATAGCTGTCATAACCCTCCCATGCGATCGCCGCTTGCGCGCCATGTTGAATCAGGTCAAGCAGATAATTGACGGTTTTGCTGGCAAACGTGTAATTGTATTCGCCTAAGATCCCTTCATCACAACCCTGGCACCATGCGTTCCATTCCGTAATCCAATGAGACGTGTTTGGATATGCTGAGCCCGTGACGAAATCGGTGAATCCTTTATGATAGCCACCGTAGCTGTGTACTCCCAGATGCGCCAAATGCGACATAATTACAGGATCGCGCATCATGGAGGGAATGTATTCCTTGATGGCAATTTCAGTATTGGCATTGTCGGGTGCCACAATCCTGATGTTGCGCATGATCTTCAGACTTTCCATCCGGTCGATCAGTTTCCGGAGGATGCGCGCGTGTTGTTCACCGTTCAGGTGTGGTCCTTCCTTACAACAATGATGTTCTGTTTCGTTACTCGGCGCAATAAGACCGAACTTAAGGTGTTTTGTCTGCAGTGCGTAATGATAGAACGATACGATCATTTCGACGTATTCGTCCTCGAATTGAGGTTGAATCACTTTTACGCCCATCCATTCGGGTGCAAATCCCATAAAGTTGATCATGAGATTATCCGTAATACCCCGGCTGTTCAGGTAGCCCATCATATCCCACACCTTTTTGAACTTCGGAGTTTCATATAGAGCGTTGTAATATTTCCAGTTAAAGGAAAATGGATCGCTGTTGTCGTTTACGTCCTCCCATTTCTCAACGGTTTCAACAATCACGCGCCAGATCGTTGCGTGCATGGAATCGAGTAGCAGGTTAAGGGCCGGTTCCAGTTCTTTGCCGTTCCAACTGCGCGTATTGGCATTCACGCCAATACCATTGATAACCTGTAATTTTCGAGCACCGTCAATTTTAATGTATGTAACTGGGTTTTTGGTTTGCGCGTCCGTCACGATGGGCAGCAGCAGGGAAGTGAAAAACAAATAGTAGAATACGAGTCTTTTCATGATGTCAATAAAATCATTTCTCCGAAATGACAACCTTCCCTTTTGTCAGTCTATTGATGGTGACCGCATAGTCTCCATTATCGAGCTTTTTCACCCTGTATCCTGACTTACCCCGGTCGATCGAAGCCTTCACGGCCTTACCACCCAGCATGATCTTTTCAGGTTTAAAAGATATTTTGACATACTCAATTCCCTCCGCAACGGTAGGGGAGTAGGACATTCTTCCCTTAGCATACGCAACATCCTTGAGCACGCCGGCTGAATACAAGATATGATCTTCGCCAGGCGGAGCCCATTCGGGAATCGCAGCAAAAACGTGGTAGAACATCCGTGGGCCTTCGCCGTAACAATCGGACCACCAATTGGAAACATCTTTGCTCAAAGGGCTTTCGAAGGCCATTCCATGCTCATCGCTGCAATACGTAACCCAATTTAAAGAGCGATAGGCTTTTTCCCTGAATGCTTCGTCTCCGGAAATTGCGTACCACCTTGCGCACTCGGCAGCATATCGCGCGGTCTGATAATCCATCTTTACCAGGAATTCGTCCTGCTCGCTGACGATGTTAGCGCCCCACATATTACCAGGTTCGCCGCCAGCGCCGCGGGAAACAAAATTATCTTCCGTCCATTTTATTAGTTTAGGTATGTCTGACTTCCACTGTGGATCAAAATCGGGGAAATCAAAAAGAAACAGCTTAAAGTTACTGGCGCTGAGATTGCTTTTGTAGGTGTTGCTGTTCACTGGCGTATCGGAATGGCCGTCGGTCCAGTAGCCAGTCTGCAGTGGATAGTTAAGCACAAATTCCTTGATGATCTTTTGCGCCTGGATATAGTTTCTTGTTGATCCCGCTACGTCGCGAATCAAATGATCAAATAGCATGTAGGCCCCTGTCCAGTTGGCGCCATATTCTGACGTTATTGTCCCGCTCTCCATAACCACCCGATAGGGCCAGGGTGATTGTGATGATGTGCCTTTCCTGATCTTTGATACTAACGTATTGGCTATGCTAATGGCGGCATCTCTATATTTCACCTTGCCGTTGTATTGATAAAGCCGGTAAAATGTCAGCCCCATCTCAGCAGCGTGATCTACTTGAATTTCATGCTGGACAAATCTGCCTGCAGAAGTAAATCCTTTAAAGTCGATTTCGCCGGCGTTGGTTGCAGTATAGGGAAAACGTGGCCAGGTAAAAGTTGTCGGACTCATCCCGTGCTCAAGCGCATAATCCGCAAGTGCTTCAACGATGTTCATCACCGTGCTATCTCCCGAATAAGCGTAGTAAAGTCGCGCCGATTCGAACCAGTTCGGGACCTTCTCGCCGACGTCGTTCATCCAATGATCAGGGATCACCTCGTCGTTTTTAACCCGGAACGCGCAATAGAAATAATACATCGGATAGTCAGATCGTGGCGCGGGACCTGGACTATTCGGAACCTTGTTTTTGATGAAATTCCACCGTTGCCTTAAGAAATAGTCGTATGCGTTGGATGCAGGCTTAGTCCAGGGGACAATTTTAGCTTGTCCATCAAGTACGACGGTATGTGTGTTCTGCTGAAAACGGATCTTCATGGAATCTGCCGCCGCGCTCTCGGGAATGGTTTCTTGCGAGAGCCCCGCAAGTGAGATGCAGATCAGCGGAACGGTGAAAAAATTTCTCAAGGTCATGGAAAGAATTGTGGTCGTTCATCAAGATAGCTGCATTCAAGCCAACAAACCAACCCTTCTGACCTCAATGGCAATGGACATTGGCCCTCCGTCCGTGTCCTGCCCAATTCGATTTGTCAAAATATATTACACCGCTGACAGTCACCGCGAATTATTTTCGGGGATTTAGTATTTTTGAGTATTGCCCGAACCAAAGTTAGCCCAGCCGAATGACCAGGTCACTGCTTATTGTTTTGTTGTTCTCCACCTTGGGAATGCACGCCCAGCCATCCAGGCTATACGAGGGTGAATCGAAAAGACTGATAAAGACGTTGCACGAGCGACATGTGGCACCGCGCACCATCAACGATGATTTCTCCAAATATTTGTTTGACCATATAATACGCCAGGTTGATCCTGAGTCTTTATACTTCACAGCAATGGATATTGCATCCTTGTCCGCCCAGCGAGAGCGCTTAGACGATGAGTTGCTTGGTTCTTCTCCCTGGACATTTCTTCCCAGACTGAGCGCCTTATACAAGACTTGCCTCGAGCGATACAGGAACGGGATTGATGATGTTGCTAAAGTCTCCATCGACTTTAATCGTCGGGACGCCTTTACTTCAGATACGACCTGGGCGCCTGATTTGGTCAGGCTGAAGGAAAAATGGTCCCTTGAGTTTCGGCATAAAACTTTTAGCCGGTTGTACGATAAGCTATCCCGCAAGAAGGATCAATCAGAAAAAGAGTTCCTTTTAAAAAATGAACAGGTTACGCGTGAACAGGTCCATCGTGTGATGCTGAGAAACGCAGATAAATATCTGGCTTCTCCAAATGGCGTTGATGAGCATATTGCAATTGAATTTCTGAATAGCATAACTTCTTCCTTTGATCCGCACTCATCCTATTTTTCGCCGCAAATGGTTGCGGAGTTTATGGCTGCCCTCAGCAGTAAAGGTGCGTACTATGGCATCACGCTTGAAGAAAACGAAGATGGCGAGGTATGCATTACACAACTGATGCCTGGGGGATCGGCCTGGAAATCGGGAGAGATCTTTGTCGGGGATGTTATTACGGAAATACAATTTGAATCGCTGTCGCCCATTGACCTCTGGGGATTTTCTGTGGAAGACGTCGTAAAGATCCTGGACGAGAGTAACAAGAATTCAATGAATCTTGTCCTAAGAACAGCCGATGGTATCTCTAAATCGGTCGCCCTTCACAAGGAAGTTGTTGATGCTGAAGAGAACGTCGTAAAAAGCTTCGTGTTGTCTGGAAACAAAAAGATTGGATTCATTTCGTTGCCGGCATTCTATTCAACCTGGGGTGATGCTGATGGATCGCATTGCGCTAATGACGTAGCCCGCGAGATTGTTAAATTAAAGAGGGAAAACGTCGATGGGATTATTCTTGATCTACGCTTCAATGGTGGTGGGGTGATGGATGAGTCTATTGCGATGGCTGGCATATTCATCGATGCAGGCCCAATAGTAGCCGTTAGAAATAAGAATGGTGAAATAACAACCATGAAGGACGTGAACAGGGGAACGATCTATGATGGGCCACTTATTGTTATGGTCAACCGGGCGAGCGCATCGGCATCGGAACTGCTTGCAGCTGCGTTACAGGACTATCATCGCGCCGTGATCGTTGGTGCTACAACGTATGGCAAGGGTACTGCGCAGCAAATTATATCCACTAGTACTGCTAATGGCACCCCTACCGCGACAAAGACTTTGCACCGGGTAACGACCAAGGCAGAGGATACGGGGTTTGTGAGCATCACATTTGAAAGGTTCTATCGTGTAACGGGAAAAACAAATCAGTTTGTTGGCGTCGTCCCCGACGTTGTCATGCCTGATGCATTGGCTAAGATGGAGATTGGCGAGAAGTTCATGCCGGGAGCTTTTGCACCTGACTCTATTCAAAAGAAAATCTACTATCAGCCTCTTCGCGCATTGCCTGTTGATTCACTCGTCAGCAAAAGCGCGCGCAGGCAAGCCGCGAATTCCAGGTTTGAAGAGGTCAATGCGTATGGTGAATGGTTGTCCAAGGGTGAAAACAGAGCAACAGCCGCGTTGGATTGGACGGCATACAAGCAGCAGCGCGTGCAAGAGGGGAGTATGATGGCGGGATTGAAGAAAACTACGTCGGTTGCCGTTCCGTCATTCAAAGTGGCCCGACTGACACCACGTGAAAATGCAATTCAGGCGGACGCTTTTGCTGACGGCTATAATAACAGATGGATTTCCCACTTGGAACAAGATGTATTCCTCGATGAGAGCTTTAATATCATGTGTGACCTAATAAAAATTGTTGGAAAGTAATGACTGCGAAACATCTTATTCCCCTGATAAGCATTTGTCTTTTATCATTTCCTGGTTTACAGAATTGTCATGCCCAGGATAGCCCAGTTGAATACATGAATCAGTTCACTGCAAGGGAACAATTATTGTCTGAGAAGTATCTGAGTTACATGAGCGAGGTAGCACACCGCGGAAGAGCTCGTAAGATGGAAAAGCGTAGGGTGGAGGTTGTGAATGCCGTCAAGCAAAACCTCAAGGAAGCAGGAACGATCAAGCCTTTCAAGAGTGATGTTTCGTTGCGCGATGCGTATAAGGAATACTGGACGGTGCTGTACCATATTCTCAATGAAGATTACGCTAAGGTTGTAGATATGGAAGAAGTGGCGGAACAGTCATATGACGCCATGGAGGCGTATCTGCTTATTCAGGAAAAGGCAAGCGAGAAACTGCACACGTCATCCGAAAAGGTAGCACTTGCATATACTGAATTTGCCAAAAATCAGAATGTAAGGCTGGTTTCGAGTGGTGATTCGGAGCTATCCAAGAAATTGGGTAAGGCGGGACTTGTTAATCAGTACTCGAACCGCGTTTATCTTATTTTCTTCAAGAGCTTTGTGCAGGAAAATTCTCTCATGGCGGGGCTTAATGCACTCAATCTGAATTCAATAGAACAGGCTAAAGGCTCACTTAGAAAGTTCTCTTCTGAAGGTTTGGCAAAACTTGATACGTTGAAACCATTTCAGGGCGATGGTTCATTGGCGACAGCCTGTAAAAAAGTATTGGACTTTCATCAGAGTGAAGCGGATAAATCCGAACTGTTTACCTCCTTTCTAATCAAGAAAGAAGACTTTGAAAAGTTTAAGAAAACGGTCGAGGCCAAACCTGCTTCAAAGCGAACTCAAGCCGAACTGGATCAATACAATAAGCTTCTCAACGATTATAACAATTCTGTAAAAGACTACAATAAGGTCAACAATGAGCTAAATAGCACTCGCTCGAAGGCGCTGGATTATTGGGAGAAAGCAAGGGCAAAATTTATGGACACCCACGTGCCCAGAAGCTAAAATCCAACTGATTGAAAAGTGAAAAGTGAAAGAAGGGCCCTAATGGGTGTGAGACTGGTTTAAAGTTGGCAACACTGAACTTTTCGCTCATTTGACTTTCTTCCCGTCCATGTTCCTTCCATTCTGATGCAGGATTAGTTTTTCAATTTTCCCTTCCGTGTTGGCAACAAATTCCAGTTGGGCATCGACTACTTTCAGAAAGAATACGTTAGTCCCTTCCGCAAACAAATCCAACCTTGGTTGGCCGGTGGGCTCCACTTGTAGCGAGCTTCCTTGCTTTGTGATCACTAAACTGAATTGCGGGGCGATCTGATATTCGCCCACGTAGCTGGCAAGGACATTGTCAGGGACTGCGATAATCGTTTTTATTGTGGGATTATAAAAATCCTTCCACTGGTAAACGGTGGCAACGCTATTGACCAGTTCGTTCAGTATTTCACCATTGTCGGAATTCACCATCACCACCACGCCGTTGCCATTCTCCATGCTTCCGATGTAGTTACATCGGAAGCCCTGGTTTGAACCGCCATGCGTAAAATATTGCTCCGTTCCGTGCTTTTCAATGAACACGCCTAGCGCCGCCCCAGATTCGGGAAACGGCGTCAACCGGGTTTTTGTCGTTTCGCGGGAAAGCACCTTCGATGATTTGCCTTGCAAGGCAAGTTGGGTTTCGATGATGTATTTACAGAGGTCAGTTGGATTAGTCCACAACCCTGCCGCTGCAGCCTCCGGGTGAATCATAAAGTTCCCTTCGATCTCTTTGCCATCCGGCCGATACCCGGTAGCCAGTTGCGCCTTATCAGCAGGTGGCGGCTGCGTATAAAAACTTGAATGCATACCAAGGGGATCCAGGACATTTGTCTTCATGTACTTGTCGTATGGCTGACCCGTAGCGTCCATGACGAGCAGTTGTGAAATGGTGGTGCCGCCACCTGAATACTGGAATTTTAAACCAGGCTCAAACTCTGAACGAACGGCCTGGGTATTGGCCGGGTTCGCGCCATCAAGAATTTGGACAACAGTAGGTAATGTACTTGTCTTGGCATACCCTGGAAACCCATGGACGCTTAGACCTGCTGTGTGTGTCAAGAGGTTATATATCGTTATTTTTTTATTTTTTGACAGTGAGTCATATGGGAATTTCCAGGATTTCAGGTATTTATTGATGTCCTCGTTGAGGTTAATTTTTCCTTTCTGTACAAGGGCCAACACGCCCACGCTGTTTAGTGATTTGCTAATAGAGGCTGCCTGAAAGAGCGTTTCTGTCGAAACGGGTATTTTGCGGGCCTTGTCCATCCAACCGTAGCCTTTTGCCCATTCAATTTTATAATCCTTAACAATTGCGATGCTTAGTCCAGGCACATTGAAAAAGGTCATTCGGTCTTCCACAGTCCATTTGGGATCTCCGTCAACCCTTATGGACCCAGCGAGATTGTGTTCGACCTGGTAGATGCGATCGCTAATGTCTTTGGGATAGGTCTTTTGAGCCGACGCGATTGAAAATGTTGCAGCCAGGAGAATCGTTAGGATGCTAACGGATAGTATTTGCGGTTTCATGACAATTTTGTTGTTGAAACCAAGATAGGGACGCAGAGTGAATAGTGAATAGTGAAAAATGAAAAAAAGCAGTCTTCGGGAGGCGGCGCGTGAACCCTTTCACCTTTCACTATTCACTTTTCACTCTTATTTTTAACTCGGTTGTCCGGTTTTAAAACTCTCGATTGTCTTATTCAAAAAGACGGCGGGGCGAGACCCGTGAAAATCACCAAATCACTAAATTCTCTATCGCGATGGAAAAATTCATGTTAATTGTCCGGGAGGACCTGAAAAAAATTGGAAAGCTTACGCCTGAGGAACGATTTGCAAGCGGTCCTGACATGCTGGATTGGTTGAAGTCGCTGGCTGAGTCGGGCCACTACGTCACGGGCCAACCGTTGGCGATCACGGGTAAATATGTCACCAAGGACGGCGTCTTTTCGGACGGACCTTTTATTGAAGCAAAGGAAGGCGTGAGCGGATATGACATTATATTGGCAGAAAACATTAACCAGGCGGTGGCCATTGCCCAAACGTGTCCGATGGTGATGACCGGTTTTGCGGTGCGGGAGGTCAGGCCTTTTCAGGAACCATTGTTTCCGAGTAAAAAGCCTAAACCATCGTGACGACCTATTATCGAATTGGCTGAGTACAATGGATAAGATAGCGCAGGAGGTAGACGAACTGTATAAAGCAAACTTTGGAAAAATTGTCGCGTCACTGCTGTACGCCTCTTCGTCAATTGATCCTGAAACCGCAGAAGATCTCGTTCAGGATTCATTCGCATCAGCCTTGACAGATTGGAAGCAGAACGGCGTCCCTTCCAACAAGGTCGGTTGGATCTATAAGGTGTCTAAGAACAAGGCATTAAACAGGATCAAGCGCGACAAACGCGTTGAAGCGCTGTCGGAACGAACGAAGGTGGAATCTTTCGAGCTCCGTTTTTCTGATTCAGCAACGAACGATCAGCAATTGACACTGCTCTTCGCTTGCGCGCATCCAGACCTTTCTCCGAAATCGCAGGTAGTGATCACGTTGAAGTACGTGCTGAACCTGAAAGTTGACGCCATTGCCAAAGCGTTGTGCATGACAATCGACGGTATTGACAAGCTTCTTTTCCGGGCACGTCAAAAAATAAAGGAGGAGCGGATCCTGCTGCGGGAATCCCACGCGTTGGCGTTGATACCAAGACTGCCCATCGTTCATAAAATAATTTACCTCACGTTCAACGAGGGCTACAAGTCGCTGAGCAACGATCAAATTCTGAGAAATGAATTGTGTGAAGAAGCCTTGCTATTGAATAAAGCGCTTTTGGATAGCAGCCTGGCGAATAAGGATACACTTGCATTGTATGCATTGATGTTGTTTAACAGTGCCAGGTTCGAATCGCGATTTTCCGCTACGGGCGATTTGCTGGATCTGGAACAGCAGGATAGATCGCTTTGGAATCAGGATCTGATCTTTATGGCGAGTGATTTTTTGAGGAAGTCGAAGGACGACGCGGCGTCTTCTTATCACCTTGAGGCTGCTATTGCCTGTGTACATTGTACGTCCCGTAGTTTTGAATCAACGGACTGGCGAACAATAACCGGGCTATACGCGCGATTGTTAAAAGACTATCCCAGTCCATTCATTGAGTTGAATTATGCCATTGCGTTATACTATTATGGAGACAAGGAATCCGCCTTCAGCATTCTAAATGAACTGCAACGTCATCCATTTTTGAGTCAATATTACCTTTTGAATTCCGCCCTCGGGAAGTTGCATCGTTTGGAGGGAAATGTTGTGCTAGCGAGACAATATTTAGTCAAGGCTTTGGATCAAACGCATTTAACGAAGGAACGGGCTTTCATACAAAGAACGATTAATGAATTGTAGGTGGGGCTTAGGGCGTACCCAGACGTGTAACGCTAACGCCATTAACAGCCAATTTGCCGTCAATACAAGACACTCCGTTGTAGTTCAAGAACGTTAGTTATCGGGGTGAATTTCCGGGAAAAACGGGGTTAAGGGTGCTTACAAAACGGCCACAGCTGGTATATAGGTTTTATTAGCCATACCATGACAAAAAACCTGTTGTACCTGATGCTCCTCATGCCATTGGCTGCATTCTCGCAGCAAGGCCCACGGCCATTTGGATCAGTTTCCATCAATGAACTAAGAAATGAAAACTACGCCTCGGATACGTCGTCTGCAGTCATTCTGTTTGACAAAGGCGAAGTGGTAGTTGAACCAAACTCGACATCGCGCACTGTGTCCAAACGTCACGTACGCATTAAGATCTTGCGTCCCGAGGCACTCGATGTTTGGGGCAATTTTAAGTACTACATCAACATCGAAGGGCAGATGAAAGTGCAAGGCGCCACCTATAATCTAAACAATGGTGTTATCCAAAAATCTGATCTCGAAGAAAGTTCCGTTATGCGGGGCAAACACAACAAGTATACAGAGATAGTCAATATTGCTTTTCCCAATGTGAGAGTAGGGTCTGTTGTTGAATTCTCTTACGTTATCAAATACCCTGACCTGTACGCTCCGTCCTGGAAGTTCCAATATGCCATACCTGTTCGGTGGAGTGAGTACGCAATTTCAATACCAGTCGAAAAGATCGTGTATCACTTCAGCGGGTCGATACAACCAGCGCAGCATGAAGTTAAGTACAATGGTGAATATCATCATTGGGTGTTGAAAGACATTCCCGCTTTTAAACCCGAACCGTTCATGCCAGATCCAGATGTGTATACCTCGGGAGTTGATTTCGCTACACATTTTACATCCTGGGAAGGCGTTTACCATGAACTAACGCTGAGCGAAAAATTCGGCCCGGTAGTTCATCAATACAAGTATTTGAAAAATACCGTTGAAGAGCTTACTTCGGGAATGACCGATGAGAGACAAAAGATCAAAATCATTTCGGATTATGTAAAGCATCATGTGAAGTTCAATGGGGTAGACAATTACCTTGGCACCAACCTTACAGATCTGTTGCAAGAAAAATCAGGATCATCCGGTGACATCAATCTTTTGTTGGCGTCACTGCTTGAAAAGGCTGGTCTGCAGGTGAGCATGGTATTGTTAAGCACACGTGACAATGGGTTTTTGGTTGAAGACCTGCCTGTCCTGCATCAATTCAATTACGTGGTGTGTGAGGTTGCCACGAAGGCGGGACATATCCTCGTAGACGCAACAGAAGAGTTGTTGCCGTATGACATCCTTCCGCCAAGGTGCTTGAATCACAAGGGTTTCATCGTAGCTACCGGCCAATTCGGCTGGGTCGGAGTTGCTCCCAGTCAACGTGAGAAGATTACAATGGATGTAAATGTTACGCTTTCAGCCAATGGGGCTTTACAGGGGAAGGTAAAAACCTATAAAGACGGATATGCTGCCTTTAATGAGCGCAAGCGTTTCTTAAAAGAAGCTACTGGCAATGAATACAAGATCGATCTGGGCAACAAACTTTGTAAGATCGCTCAGCCAGATGTGCAAAATATGAAAGTGCTAGGGAAGCCGGTGGAGCAGAGTTGTGATGTCAGCATGGACGAGTTTGCTGTGTTGTCGAATGACCTGATATACTTTAATCCGCACATCTTTCTGCGTGAAGAGTTCAATCCGTTTACGGCCGAGAATAGGACGTACCCTGTTGATTTAGGAAAGCTTGTCGATCACACTGTAGTCTACACCATAGCATTGCCAGTTGGCTACAAAGTCGATGAGTTACCGGCGAACAAAGTTTTTGCGTTGCCTGACAATAGTGCGAAATGCACGATCAGCTTTTCACTGGTAGGGGAGAAGATCACGGTCATCACGAAGGTGCAGATCAACAAGATGCTTTTTCAGCCTTTGGAGTATCCTGGCCTGAAGGAGTTTTACGCAAAGCTGGTTGCCAAAAAATCGGAAAACATTGTTCTTAAAAAAACGAATAAGAGTGATGAGTTATGACTCATCATTAGCGTCCCGTTAAAATATTAAAATTGTTCTTTGACATACTGATTTACAGGTTATTAGGTCAATAAAGTGACCGTGACGATTTGATCCATAGATTCGCCAAAATC
>Ga0193753_10001004_pt1 | contig 25325 bp, 23 predicted proteins | sample H1c2metaG_FD_144925 | JGI IMG/M metagenome (GOLD analysis project Ga0193753, IMG submission 144925) | Soil microbial communities from a riparian zone of the East river system, Colorado, United States - H1c2 | ecosystem: Environmental > Terrestrial > Soil > Riparian zone | place: USA: East... | reverse complement strand
TGGAATAAGGAGATATGTCGGTTTCGGCTGTGCGGGTTTTCGTAGACTCCTTTATTTTCTCATCTTTCGAGGGAAATTCGAGAACTGATTGGCGGGTGGATATTTCGTCAACCCGTTATTTGCGGAGACCCCGGAACCGCCTCGGAAACCCGTAGACTAGCTGGGTGACTTCTAGCTTTGATGCCGATTCCCGGGCTGTTGTGCTGACGATCAGCGATCGCTGCTCGCGTGGGGAGCAGGTGGACCTGTCGGGACCTGCTGTCCGCAGGCTACTGGAAGGTGCTGGCATGGGGGTGGTTACGGCAGAGACGCTGCCGGATGAGATGGAGTTGATTGCGGCGGCCCTGAGACGTCATGCGGAAGGTGCTCAGTTGGTGGTGACGACCGGGGGGACGGGGTTGGCGGCGCGGGATGTTACGCCGGAGGCTACGCGGCTGGTGTGCGACCGGCTGGTGGACGGACTGGCAGAGAGGATGCGCGGGGATGGGCTGCGACACACACCGCTGGCCGCGCTGAGCCGAGGGGTGTGCGGGACAGTGGGGAGCACGCTGATTGTGAATTTACCGGGAAACCCGGGAGGGGCGCAGAGCTCGCTGGCGGCTATTCTTCCAGTGCTGCCGCATGCGCTGGATCTGCTGGCGGGGCGAACGGCGCATCCTGTCGCCGCCGCGGCACATGAGCAGGGGACATGAGCGGGACAGCCGGGCAGGCGGGTAAAATAAAGGTGACCCCGTGAAGATCTCTCCTGTTGCCCTATTTCATAAGCTGCACCTTGCGATGCTCGCCCTGCTGAAGCCACTGGGCGTGTGGGGCATTGGGGGACTGGCCATTGTGGACTCGTCTTCGATTCCTATGCCGATCGATGCCTTGTTAATCGACTATGTTGCGCATGACCATGGGCGATTTATTTTGTATTGCTTTGTGGCCGCGGCGGGTTCGGCCATTGGGAGCCTGTTGCCCTACTACCTGGGACGAGCCGGTGGGGAGCTGTTCCTGTTGAAGCGAATCAACCGGCGGCGCTATGAACAGTTGCGGGACCGGTTTGAGAAGCAGGAGTTTCTGGCGATCATGGTGCCGGCGATGATGCCGCCGCCGATGCCGGTGAAGCTGTTCGAGCTGGCGGCGGGTGTGTTCGAGATGAAGCCGCTGTGGTTCTTCAGCGCGATCATGGCGGGTAAGTTCGTCCGGTTTATGATTTGGGCGATCATCACGATTACATATGGGCCCGCCATTATCCATACGATTACGAGGACACTGCGTCATCACCTGGGTTACGTGATGGGGGCTGGGGGAATTGTCGTCGTGCTGGTGGTTGCGTACGTGGTGCGGAAGCTGTTCGACCGGCGTCGCGGGACTAGCTTTCCTGCGGAGGATGAGGAAGAGTCTGGTGGTTAGGGGAAGCAAAAGGAAAGGGCTGCGAGATTCGCAGCCCTTTCCTTTTTGCCCTGAGTTTTTCTGCTAGGCGAGACGGTTGCTCTGGGCTTCGCGCAGGCTGCCGGCGATATTGGCGGCTAAGGCGGGAAGGCCGAAGAGCGCTCCTACTGTGATCGCAGTGGACATGGCATCATTCGCATAGAAGGGGATGGCAGCGATGTAGCAGGTGGCGAGTCCGGCTGCGGTGTGGGGGTACATGGCGCTGCCGAACCAGACGACGAGATTGCTCAGGAGGAAGAAAGACGTGGAGGAGGCGAGGACGGCCCCGACTACGCGGAGGGCGGAGGGCTTGCCCCTAAGCATCTGGTGACCCATGAGGCAGACGGCTGCGTACCAGCCCCAGGTAACGAGATAGCTGCTGGCGTGGAAAGAGTATCCGTAGGCGTAGACGGTGAGGTAGTAGTCGGTCGCGATGAGGGCGAGGACGGCGATGATGACCTGCCAGCGACTGCGGCGTGCGCCGAAGAAGAGGAGACCGCCGCCGACGGCTGTAAAGCCCACGCTGGTCGTGCTGAAGGCATGCGGCAGAATGCGGCTAAGGACAGCGAAGAGAAGAACGAGATAGGCAGCCATGGTGACCTCAATGTCTTGGAGCCTTGTGAAAAAGCGTCCAGAGATGATTGTCGTGCTTTGGGGGGACGGGGTCAACTTTTAGATGCGTCAGTCAACAACGCAGACACGCAATAGAAGACACGCAATAGAACCGGGGACCTGAGCGGCTCCCCGTTCTATTTGCGGCAAGAAAGTTAGGCAGAAGAGGTTATCTGGAGGCTAAGAGACGGCGAGAGAACCCGACGATGCCGAGCAGGCCGGTACCGAAGAGGGCAAGGGAGGCCGGTTCGGGGACGGTTGAGACCGACCCATAGTAGTCGAGGCCCTCGTTCAACCCGTTGACCTGCTTGACGTCGAAGGTCAGCTCGTTCAATCCCTCGGCGATCCCGTAGAAAGAGAAGGTCAGGGGGGTGCGGCAGTTTGGCCCGGAGTCGGAGCAAAGGGAGTAGCTGTTGCTCGCTCCCATGGGGTCTGCCGACTGCAGGATCATGACGCCGTTTAGAAAGACGGAGACGGTGTCGTCAGCCAACACGGTCAGGGTGCCAACCTTGGTCGCTCCAGCATCTGCTGCGGACACATTGAAGGTGGTCTTGTACATGTAGTCGCCATTGGGGGTGGCGAAATTCCCGGTGGGCCCGGTTCCAGGGCTGAAGGACACGTAGCTGGAGCCTGCGACTGGCGCATGCCAAGTAGTGCCGGGACTGATGTTATAGGTTGCATCCGACCCGTTGTTGACGGTCGAAGTGAAGGGGGAGTAAGTGGTGGCCGTATTACCGACGCCGGGGTTGGCTGCGGTAGTGCCGTAGCTTGCAAGAAGAATAGTGGAAGCGTTTGCGGAGACCAGACCACTAAAAAACAATGTGGTGATGGCAAGATAACCACGATATTTTCTCAAGCGACCCTCGATTCACAATGCAGTGTTGCGATGAACTGAGGTGCATTTTCGAGGCCGTTCGAAGCGATATTGTGGCGGGGGTACTTGTTTGAAATCCAGTAGTTACAGCTTTTCATCTGGGGGTTGCATGATTCATGTTGCAAGCTCTTGCGCAAAAAAGGGAATGAAAGTGCCCTAATCCTTGACGAAAGCATGTCCGCTAACCCTTCTTATATGTTTATATGCCTGTGTCATGACGCTCCGCGCGACAAGACGTAAAATGAAATGGATTACGAAAAACGCATAAGGATAAGGCAGACAAGCATGGGAACGCAGGCAGTGTTGGCAGGACAGGTCGAAGCGACGGCGAAGGCGGCTGGGTTGGTTGTTATTTCGAGCGAAGTGGGCAAGGATTTTTCGGGTTATCCGACAACACGATTTATGCTCGGGCTCGCTGGCGATCCCGCGAAGACTGAGGTGCTGGAGTTAAGCGACAAGTTCGATTTCAGCGGTATGGAGCTGTTGGCCGACGTCACGGTATATCTGGGCGAAACAGCCAAGCGGTTGAAGAATCCGAGGCCGGACTGCTACCTGACCCTGCATGGCCTGCCGTTGAGCTTTGGTAAGTTTACGTGGCCGTTCCATGCTTCGAGCTCGGGCGCGGATACGTATCTGGTGCATGGTGAGGTTCGGTTGGAGGATGGCGAGGAGAGCGTGCTGCACGCGAAGGTCGCAGCCTCGATGACGGTGACGTTTGCCGAGATTGTGAAGGCTCCGGAGCAGCCGTTTGCCGAGAGCTTTATCTACAACGCGGTGCGGAAGACGATGGACCAGGGGCAGCTCGAACTGGTAAAGAGCGGCAACCGCCAGCCTGTGCCCGTGACGACGCGGTACTACAGCCCGTGGCAGAAGAAGTTCAACTTCAACGACACAACAGAGGCGCAGCGACAGGAGTATCTGGCGGCCAAGGTGTTCTGGCTGTCGGGTGTGCTGGGAGCGGGGCAGCCGGTATGGCTGCACGATCCGAGGGACGCGCAATATCTGAATACGACGGTGGCCGAGTTGAAGAAGACGACCGAGGCGCTGGCTGGCGAAGGCTTGATCCGGCTTGCGGCGGATACGGAGTTTGCTACGCCGACGGAGGCTCTGATGGGGCATCGCTCGCAGTACAAGGAAGAGGTGGCGCAGCAGCTTGCGTTTATCAAGCCTTCGTTCAACGAGGAGATGCGCGGCGGTCATACGAATATGTAGGGTTATCCCAGATCGGGCAGGGAAGCCGGGATGTTCAGCATGGTCAACTTCGGTAACGAAGATCGATCCGTGGTGAATGTCCCGGTTTCTTTGTGAAGACTTCGATCGCGTGAGGTGGCAGGTACGGGACGTGGGTTACGATCCCGAAACCCCTGCAAATGCAGGCTTTATGCTGTTTGGGTTCGGGGTGCGGATAGCTCGCTTGTTCTCGTTAATGTTAATGCGATTGTCACGGAAAGTTGCCAATAAATAGTCGTGTGTGATAGTGTCCCACTCGGCCTACAGGTAAATGTGCCTGTGAGGTAGCGAGGAACTATGAAAAAACTAATTCGGATTGCAACACCACTGATGGCAGTGGCGCTTATGACGAGTGCTCCAATTTTTGCACACGCCCAGAACTCCCAGACACAGAGCTCCGCAGCACAAACCCAGGACTGGAACACTCCGCCCGCAGGGACGGAACAGGCGCAACAGGGTTTCCGCGATGGAATCGAAGCAGCCAAGCTGGACCGGGCTGCGAAGCGGAAGATCGATGCCAAGGCATCGCACCTGTATGTTCATCCTCCAGTAAAGGGCGCGGCTCGCGATGAGTACCGCACAAACTTCGAGGCGGGATATCAGGCCGCTTTGAAGCACGACAATTCCGGTATCTAACGATTATTCCAATAGGGATGGTTGTCTGAAAAGATATCGCTGCAAGACAGAGAAAGGGTCCCCGATGCGGGACCCTTTCTCTGTCTGCAATATGGTTCAGATTATCTGGATTTCTAACCGCAAATGCTAGGTGGCTGGCTGGTTATTGAATTGGCTGCCGAGCGTTGCTCCACAGTGATTGCAGAAGATGGCGGCGGGATCGATTGCGCCGCCACATGCGGAGCATTGAGGCGAAGCGGACGGCGGCGTGGGCATCGTGAAATGGGGAGCGTCGCCGCGGATCTGGTTGGAGATGTACATGGCCTGGGCAGCGTTGTATTGACGGACGCGGCCGGACATGAAGAAAGCTTCGACCCAGCCGAAGATGGTGGGGATGCCGGTCCAGGAGAGCAGGAGATAGATGATACCGGCGGTGTTGCGTCCCAGGTAGAACTGATGAATTCCGAAGCCTCCCAGAAAGATGGCGAGGAGGATGCCGACGACCTCATCCTTGCGGGCTCGCTCGTACTCGGCGTAGAACCAGGCGCGCTGGTGGTCGGTCATGTTAGCGGTATAGAGGGGGTCGGCGAGTGGCATGGTCATTGGAAGCGTCTCCGTGTTTGCTGGAGAGAATACGCTTGGTGGAAGGATGTAGTTCCGTGAAGGCTGTCCTACGGTTCGTCTTTCAACTCGACGACGAATTCAGTCGCAATTTACAGGGCTCAGTGGAGGGTATACCGTTCTGCTACATCGTGACGTAGAGGCAACGACGTTTCGCGATTGCGACTCAAACTAGAGCAAGGAGGAATCATATGCAGGCAGTTCACAGCGGACAGTGCGGACTTTGCAATCATTTCGGGGAGCATCACGCGAAGAGCTCCGTTCTGGTGACGATTCTCTCGAGCAAGAAAGCGGATGAGGCGGTACTGGATGAATGCGGCCACCCCAAACATGCGGCGTTGCATTTGAAGGTGTCTCCGATCAGCGGATGCGATGGGTTTGTGCCGGCGGCGCAGGCTTAGCTCTTCCCTCAATGCCAGGCAAAAAATTCTTACAAAGACTAAGGGCGCAAGCCTTGCTTGCGCCCTTAGTTATTTAAGATGCGGGCGAGATGCACCCCTTCAGCTCTGCTGGGATAGAGATGCTGAATTCGAGGGAGGGAGGACGTACTTGCGCAGAGAGAGAGAGGGACGCTCGATCAGGTAATACGTCAGCAGTGACAATGCAACACTGACGCCAAGTACAGTGAAGAAGCGGATCTCGTATGCCGCGAGGTCACCCGGAGGCAGGGGGCCACGAAGGCGATCGTAGGCGATCAAGACATAAGTGTGGATCATATAGACGGCGTAGCTAATGAGGCCGAAGAAGGTGAACAGGCGAGAGCGGAAGGCAGCTAAATAGCGCGCTCCTGTATGTACGATGACGAAGGCCACGATGGAGCCAGCAAGAAGCGAGATTCCTGTCTGTTCTGAAGCGGCGAGGAAGGGAACCGCCCTCGCGCTGCTGTACGGCAGAAATCTCAATGCAAGGAAGACGGCTCCGGCGACGAATGCTGTTGCGATCCATGCGGTTTTGATCGGCACGGAGGACGCACCTTGGCCGCTTCTTTGGGAGTAGCGGCAGGCGATGAGAGCCCCAATGGCAAGTCCATCGCAATGCAGGAAGGTGACGTAGTAGTTGTAGTGGCCAAAATAGGCCGCGATGAGACGGAGAATGACGGCGCCGAGGGCGACGCCGATGCTCCAGCGAGTGAGCTTCTCAACTGAGCGGCGGCGGACGACGGTTGGCCAGATGAGATAGAACTGCTCTTCGATTGCGAGGGTCCAGAAGGGGCCTGTCGATACCACGTGGAAGACCTGGGCGAAGTTCACGATGAAAAGGGCTGACAACAGAACGTAAGCGTGCGAATTGGGAACAAACAGGAAGACGCCAACGAGGCAGAGAATATAAAGGGGCAGAATACGAAGGGCGCGCTTCCAGTAGAAGCTTTGATAGTAAGTGGAACTGCCGCGGTCCTGGATGAGAAGCGACGTGATGAGGAAGCCCGAGAGGACGAAGAACAGATCGACCCCGGTGTTGCCGTAGGCGGAGAGATGATAGAGCGCCTGAATGCCTGAGCCCCAATTTTGTGGCTGGATGGAGGTAAAACAGACATGGTGAAAGAGAACCGCGATGGCGGCAATCCCTCGAATCCCGTCAAGTTCGCGGATATGAGCAAGACGCTGGCCTTTGGGTCGGGGCGGTTGGCCAGGCGAGAGACTGCGGGGAGCTGTCTCGTCCACCGGAGAAGTCAATGCGGGTTGAACGGCTTCCATGACTTTCTCCCTGGCCCAGAAGATTCAATATCCATTGTAAAGGTAGGCGCCCAGCAATAGATTGTTGAACACGTGGCGAAAAATAAAGGTCGCGATTGCTCGCGACCTTTTGATAGGTGCTTCGTGATTTTTTACATATCTTTAACGCCGTCAACGAAGGCCTTCAGCTTGCGGCTGCGGCTAGGGTGACGGAGCTTGCGGAGTGCCTTCGCCTCTATCTGGCGGATGCGTTCGCGGGTGACCTGGAAGGACTGGCCAACCTCTTCGAGCGTGTGCTCGGAGCCGTCTTCGAGGCCGAAGCGCATCTTGATGACGCGCTCTTCGCGCGGCGTCAGGGTGCGGAGCACCTGCGAGGTGTACTCCTTCAGGTTGACCGAGATGACGGCGTCGGACGGGCTGACGGCCATGCGGTCTTCGATGAAGTCGCCAAGATGCGAATCTTCCTCTTCGCCGATGGGCGTTTCGAGAGAGATGGGCTCCTGTGCGATCTTGAGCACTTTGCGGACCTTCGCGACCGGGATATCCATGCGCTTGGCGATCTCTTCCGAGGAGGCTTCGCGGCCAAGCTCCTGCACCAGTTGACGTGAGGTACGGATGAGCTTGTTGATGGTCTCGATCATGTGCACCGGGATGCGGATCGTGCGGGCCTGGTCGGCGATGGCGCGGGTGATGGCCTGACGAATCCACCATGTTGCGTAGGTGGAGAATTTGTAACCGCGACGGTACTCGAACTTGTCGACCGCTTTCATCAGGCCGATGTTGCCCTCCTGAATCAGGTCGAGGAACTGGAGACCGCGATTGGTGTACTTCTTGGCGATGGAGACGACGAGGCGAAGGTTTGCTTCGATGAGCTCGCGCTTGGCGCGCTCGGCGTCCATGTCGCCCTGGATCATCTCGCGCTGGGTGCGCTTGAGATCGGCGATGGAGATGCCGGCGTCCTGCTCGACGCGCTCTAGGTCAGTGCGGCAGTTCTTCTGCTGTCGCTTGTACTCCTTGCGCAGCTCTTCGGACTTCGAAGCCTCGTACTTGTTGTCGAGGGTCTTGATCTGGCGCTCGAGGGTGCGCATGGCGTCGACGGTCTTGTTGACCTTGTCGAGCAGGCGCTTCTTCTCGCCGTTGGTGTACTTCAGCTCGCGAACGATCCGATTGATGTAGACGTGTTCGCGTCCGATCAGCCAGCGGACCTTGCGGACCTCCTTGGCCTTCGCCTTGGCATCCTTGCCACTTGCGGCGGCTAGCTTTTCTTCGAGAGCCTGCACCTTCTTCTGGTGCTTGACGATTACGTCGATGCGGCCGGCAGTGGCCCTGACCCGAGACTGCAGAATCTCTTCGGTCAGCTCTTCTTCGTCGAAGGTGACGACTTCCTTGATGTTGCGGACACCGCGGCGGAGGTCTTCGCCGAGCGCGACGATCTCGCGGATGACGATCGGAGAGCGCGAGATGGCCTTCATCACGCGGATCTGTCCGCGTTCAATGCGCTTGGCGATCTCGACCTCGCCCTCGCGGGTGAGCAGAGGGACAGTTCCCATCTCGCGCAGATACATGCGGACGGGGTCGTTGGTCTTTTCGAGCGTGCCGGGGGAGAGATCCAACTCTACGTCGTCGGACTCTTCTCCAGCTTCAGGCTCATACTTGTCGCGGTCGCCGCCAAACTTCGATTCACCGGAGAGAACATCGATGCCCTGGGTGTTGATCGTCGTGAGTAGATCGTCGAGATCGTCGGGCGTAGTGATGTCGCCGGGCAGGAGGTCGTTGACCTCGCCGTAGGTAAGATAGCCCTTTTCTTTCCCAGTATCGATGAGCTTATCTATGTCGTCTTCGTACTTGTCAATTTCTTCAGCCACGCTGTGCGCACTCCTGCTTTTAAATTCTTCTATAGGTTGGGATGCCGCTCATGGTGATGTTGGTACCCAGGCGGAGAAATCCCTTGGTTGTCGCGTAATGGGCAGGGAGCAGATTGCGGTTTAGACCGCGTTGGCAAGCCCGGTGACCTCTAAAGGTCGGGGCATTCGAAGGCACACTTCCCCAGCGAATCACAGGATATCACAATAGTTAGACGTTTTCAGACCGGAAAAAGATTCGGAGGGGCGTCTCGGAGCGGTTCTCCCTTAATTCCGTCCTGATGGTGCGGGCAACGGCGCAAGTGGATGTCTTTGCCGTTGGAGCCGTAATTGTGGCTGCAATGGCCGCAGCGAAGGTGGTAGATGGTCTGGCCGGGGAAGCTCTCCGAGGGAAAACCGGTTCTGGCGATCACGATCTGGCCGTGTTTGTTCTTGTATCCGGGGTCGGTGGTCTGGAATCGAGGCATTTTATGCAAGTTTTCTGCGGTTGTTTGATGTGAAGAGGACATAGTCTCAGAGTTCTGCTGAAAGCTAGTCGGCTAGTTCTATTTCGATTAGGTCACCCGCCGCCAGCCCCCGTAAAAGGTCAAGTAGCGGGCCTCCTGGGAGGCGTTGATGTCAACTCTCCAGCCCGGGCTTAGACCTCCTGACGCGGGCTAGCAGAGCGGCGGGGCGCAGCGATTGGGGGTAGTGCAGCATGCTCGCCAGGAAGGCCGGCAGGGTGTCGTGGGCGATGCGCAGGGAGGCCGGCACGACGTAGAGGTTCATGACGAACTCAGAGACCAACAGCGAGGCGGCTGCTCCGTACAGGCCGTAGACTCGGGCCAGGAAGTAGCACAAAATACAGGCGATACTGGTGCCAATGATGTAGTACATCGCGAGGCGCTGATGCTGGTTGGTTGAGGTCATCAGTGTGGAGCTGGTGGACCATAGGGCATAGAGGACAACCACGAGCAGCAAAATGCTGAGCAGAGGCCGGCTGGGTGGCACATGGCCCCCGGTCCAGTGGGTAAGGAACCACGGCCCAAGCGTCATCATGGCGAGGACGAGAACTGTTGCCACGATCAGCGCGAGCTGGCAGGCCCTGCGCAGGAGTGAGCGGACCAGGGGATAGTTTCGCGCCCCGTAGGCAATCGACATCTCCGGTTCGAAGGTGCTGTTCACCATCTGGACCATCTGCAGCGCGACCCGTGAGACGGTGCGGGCGGTGCCGAAGACCACGACAGCGGTGCCCCCCATCGCATAGCCCACAGCCAGCAGGGTTCCCTGCAGATTCAGGGCGTTGCCTAACGGAAAACCCATAAATGCAATCGCGGGCCGGGCGAGCTTGCGTATCTCGCCAAAGCTGGCGTGCTGCCACCCATATTTGATCCACGGCATATCCCGGCGCACCATGAGGCAGAGCAGAAGGGTACCGGTGATGTTGGCCGAGGCGAATACCAGAGCCGTCCTGCGGGGGCCGCTGCCGAGGGCCACGGCCCCAATCATGCAGCCAAAGGCGGTCAGCGAGATAAGGTTCTTGACGAAAGATCCATAGGGGTAACGGCCGACACAGCGGTACGCCGACTGCAGCAGCTGCTCGATCTGGCCGAGCAGCACAGAGACGCCGAGGTAAAAGATGATCCACTTGGTATCGGACTCGCCCAGGGTGGTGAGCTTGAGAAAGCGCGCCGCCGGAAGGTAGTAGAGCGCGCCGCTGAGCACGGCGATCGTGGTGGTGCAGATGATAACGATGAGCCACCAGCAGCTCTGGAAGACCCGGAGGGCGCCCTCACGGTCCTCGCGGGCCACCATCATCGTCATCTCGTTGCCGGCGACGCTGCCGAATCCGATGTTGCTGAAGCTGAGATAGGCCGGGATGGAGTTCACGATCATCCACTCTCCGTAGAGCGGGACGCTCCAGAAGTGAAGAAAGACCGGCACCTGGACAAGCTGAATTACCGTGGAGGAGAGTTTGCCGACCCAGTTGGTGATGAAGCCGAGGGTGAGGCGTCGCTTTGTGGCGCTGTCCATGCTCATTCGTGTGTCAATTGGCCCTAAGGAAAGTCTAACTGGGTTATCGGTGGCAGCCTAATGCGGTGTGTTTCTGGCGTGTCAATGTTCGCGAACCTTGCGGTCGATTAAAAGTTTTTCGGAGATGAGCTTTGTCACCATCTCTTGGTCGCTTCGGCGTTCGGCCTCTGCGATCAGTGAGCGGAGTTCGCGTTGGCGGCGTTCCAGTCCGCGGTGTTCCAGGGTGTGGAGCGCATTGCCCACCTGTTCGGCCATGGATTGTGCGTCTCTTGAATTCGCCTCGGCGGGGTCTTCAGCCTGCTGGAGCGCCCGGGCGAGCAAGGCGCGGCCCTGCTGGTCGGGAGCGGCGTCGAGCGGGTTGGGCGGCGCCGGAGCGTGGGCCAGAGCCTCGAGAACACCGGCGGCGGGGAGGCTGTCGTACCACTCCGGATGCTGCGAGAGCTGTTCGGCGGCGAGAATTCGGGCGGGGTCGTCTTCGGGCAGCACGAGAGCGCGCAGCAGGACACGCTCCGTCTCGCTGGCAGGATCCTCTGCATGAGCGCGGACGCTTTCGACGCGCTGGGCTGCGGCTTGTTTCAACTCCTGCCGCATAATGGCGGAGTCGATGCCCAGCTTCTGCGCGGCATCGGCGGCGAACTCGTCGCGATGGATCCGGTTCGGCATCCGGCGGATATGCGGCAGCAGGAAATTGAGCGCCTTTACCTTGGCGTCGGCCGTTCGGGCCGGGAAGAGTTGGCGAGCGCGGTCGATCAGGTAGTCGGAGTGGCGTTTGGCGGTTCGCAGCGCGGCCATATAGGCCTGGATGCCCTGTTCGCGGACGAAACGGTCCGGGTCCAGTCCGCCTTCGAGCGCGATCACCTTCACCTCGAAGTCCTCTTCGGTAAGCATTGCGATTGACTTCTCCGCTGCGTTGGCCCCGGCCTGGTCGGGATCGAAGTTCACGACCACGCGTTTGGTAAAACGGCTGAGCAGCCGAACCTGCATCTCGGTAAATGCTGTGCCCGAGGTGGCCAGCACGTTGTGGACTCCAGCCATATACACGGAGATGCAGTCCATCTGGCCCTCGACCAGCAGAGCGAAGTCGTGCGCGCGCATATCCGTCTTCGCTTTATCGAGGTTGAAGAGAACCTGGCCCTTGGTATACAGCGCAGTCTCAGGCGAGTTCATGTATTTGGGGCCTGACTTCTCGTCCGAGTCGAGGGCTCTCGCGGTAAATGCAATCGTCTTTCCTTGTTCGTTCGCGATAGGAAAGGTGATGCGTTTGCGGAAGCGCGCATACATGGAGCCCGGCTTGCCATCGGCCTGATCCTTTGCGGAGAACAGCCCGCTGGCGCGCATGCCCTCTTCGGTGAAGTGGGTCTTGAGGCGGTCGCGCATGTCGTTGAAGTCGTCGGGCGCATAGCCAATGCGGAACTTCGCAATCGTCTCTGCCCCGACGCCACGGCCGGTGAGGTACTCGCGTGCCCGTGCCGCTTCCGGGCTTTTCAGTTGGGCCTCGAAGTATTGCGTTGCCGCCTCGTGGATGTCGAGAAGTTGCCGCCGCAGCCCAGCGTCGCGCGCCTCCTCGGGAGAGCTGAACTCGCGCTTGGGCAGCGGAATGCCGCATTTGGCGGCGACCACGCGGATGGCCTCGGGGAAGCTGACGTTCTCCAGCTTCATCACGAAGGTAAAGACGTCGCCCTTCTCGTGGCAGCCGAAGCAGTAGAAGTAGCCATGGTTCGCGTTCACCGAGAAAGAGCCGGTCTTCTCCTTGTGGAAGGGGCACAGACCCGTGTAGTTCTGCGCGCCGGACTTCCGCAACTTCACGTAGTCGCCGATGATGCGGACGATGTCTGCCTGCTGCTTGACGGTTTGTGCGAAGTTCTCAGACATGGCAACGATGAAACTGGGCCGAACTATGAGTGTAGATGAGGTGAGGGTCTGAGATTAAGTGCGAGCCAAGAAGAGTCGGATGAGTCAAAAAAAATACGCTGCCACAAGACAACCTTATCGAGTACCGATTTATGAAATCGACGAAAAGGCTGAAACTTACCCCGCTATTGTGGGTTTCAACTGAGATGCATACAAGCAGGTGGCTAAAAACTGCCGGCTCAATATTTTGGGGCAGCGGGCTAGTAACGCCGTGGTGCCGCTATCGAGGTCAGAGTATATGCGATCGTCTGGTTCCATCGGGTTCAGCTCCATCCGTAAGGTTCTTGTGGCGGCTTCTTTAGCGCTTGTTCCCTCAGCCTCTTATGCGGGTGTGATTATCTCAGTCGGCATCGCCCCGCCCGCGCTGCCTGTTTATACGCAACCGCTATGCCCGGGCGACGGCTATCTCTGGACGCCGGGCTACTGGGCTTATGGGCCCGAAGGCTACTACTGGGTTCCCGGCGTGTGGGTGCAGCCACCGTCAGTCGGTGTGCTCTGGACGCCCGGCTACTGGGGCTGGGGCGGTAGTGCCTACATCTTCCACGCTGGATATTGGGGGCCGCACGTCGGATTTTACGGAGGTGTGAACTACGGCTTCGGCTATGGTGGCCGAGGCTACGAGGGCGGCTACTGGAACCACGGAGCCTTCGCCTATAACCGCAGTGTAAACAACATCAACATCGTCAATGTTCACAATGTCTATAACCGGACCCTCATCGTAAATAACAACTACAACCGAGTGAGCTACAACGGCGGTAACGGCGGCGTGCGCGCTGAGGCCAGTTCCCAGGAGCAGGCCGCGTTTCGCGAGCACCACTTCCAGGCTACGGTGAACCAACAGAGTCATGAGCAGGCCATGCGGCAGAATCGCGGACAGCTTGCCTCGGTCAACGGTGGTCGTCCACAGATCGCAGCGATGCCCAGAGTCGGTGTCCGTGCTGACAACCGTGCGGCCATGAATCGCACCGGCAATAGCGTGGTGGGTCAGCGGCAGAACAATCAGCAGCAGCGCATCGCCAACGGAATCCATAGTGGTCAGATGAACGCCAATGAAACTGCCCGGGCCGAGAATCGGCAACAGCAGATCAATCAGCAGGTGCATGCCGACCGGCAGGCCAACGGCGGTCATCTGAACCAGCAGGAGCACCAGCAGGTGAATCGCGAACAAAATCGTGCGAGTCAGCAGATTCGCAACGAGAACCACAACGCACACCGGTAACATTGCAGTCCTCCCACGACCTTGGCTCTGGTAGAAGGTGGAGCGAACGGGTGAACGACAGCCGGTCGCTCCACTTTTTTGCAGCTTAGAATGGATTACGGTGCTGGACCGCGAACATCTCGACCGAATATGCGTAGTGCTTGTGCGTGCGCGCAACCCGAACAATATTGGCGCGGTGGCACGGGCCATGCACGACTTCGGCTTCAGCCATCTGCGGGTGGTCAACGACTACGCGGTGCCGTTTGAGACAGCGCGGTCCGCGGTCGATGCCTCCGATGTAGTGCAGGCAGCCACAGTCTTTGGCAGCGTGGCGGCCGCAGTAGCCGACTGCACCCTCGTCGTAGGCACGACGGCAGTGGGGGAGCGGGCGTTGCAGCATCCGCTCCACGCTCTGCCGGAGGCGGCAGTCGAGATAGCCGCAGCCTTTGGGGATGACGCGGCTCGTGTAGCGCTACTCTTCGGGTCAGAAAAGACCGGCCTCAGCAACGACGAGCTGAGCCACTGCAACTGGTTGTTGACGATTCCGATGCAGGAGCACGAGGAGATTCGCCACCCATCGATGAATCTTGGCCAGGCAGTGGCCGTCTGCCTCTACGAACTGGTGCGGCAACCGGGAGCGTATGCGGGAACGGGATCTCCGGTGACTGCCGGGGCCGCAGAAACGGAACGGCTCACCGCTCTGCTGGTCGAGGTGCTGGAGCAGACCGGGTACACGAAGCGGCATCCAGCGAACTGCGACGAGGCCCAGATTCGCAGGCTGGTTCTGCGCATGGAACTAACAGCGAACGATGCGCCTGTATGGATGGGAATCCTGAGGCAGATGCTGTGGAAGGTAAACGGTTTTGGATCCGTCGACGAATAGATCCCCATGCCGGGCTGTTGCGAAACATTCGGTTGACTGTAGACTTGCCACATTCATTATCACGAAAGACTTTGAAAGCTGTCGGAGGCAAGAGCGATGTTTCTGGGTAAGGGTTTGTCAGCGGTTGCAGGTGTTTTAGCTGGATGTTTTTTTCTAACCTCCGGGGTAGCGCAGCAGGGGAAGCAACTCACGACGGAAGACTATGCCCACGCCGAAAAGTTCATGGCGTATAACCTCAATCCGCTGGTGTACCACGGCGTCGACCGGCCTATCTGGATGCCCGATGGCCGCTTCTGGTATCGCGACCGCGCCGCGGATGGCGTGACGTTTACGCTGGTCGATCCCGCCAAGGGAACTAAGGCTCCCGCATTCGATCATGCAAAACTGGCGGCTGCGCTGTCCGTTGCGTCTGCCGGCAAGACCTTTGATGCGCACCACCTCGCGATCACAGACTTTACGCTCGCCGATGCAGACCATACGGTGAACGTCAGCATAGGCGAGAGCAAGATGCGCTGCGACCTCAGCGGCTCAGGCCAATGCACCGCTGTCGATAAATCGGCCGCTGGCCTCCCAGCCGGCACTCGCGGCAGACCGTCGCCGGGACTCTCTCCCGATAAGACGAAGACCGCGTTCATCCGCGATTACAACCTGTGGGTTCGAGACATCGCCACCGGCAAAGAGACGCAGTTGACTACCGATGGCGTGAAAGACTTCGGGTACGCCACCGATAACGCGGGCTGGCAGATGAGCGACAATCCCATCCTGGTCTGGTCGCCCGACTCGAAGAAAATTGCAACCTTCCAGCAGGACCAGCGCAAGGTCAGCGAAATGTACCTGGTGCCGGTTACCAACGGCCATCCCAAGCTGACGGCGTGGAAGTATCCGCTGGTTGGCGATGCGGACGTGACCATGATTGAGCGCGTCATCATTGACGTCGATTCGCCTAAGGTGATTCGCCTGAAGATGCCGCCTGACCAGCATCGGTCAACCCTCTGCGACGACGTCAGCTGCCGCGGCGGCGGTGGGTGGGACGATGTACAGTGGAGCGAAGACGGCGCGCACCTGGCGTTCGTCTCCACGTCGCGCGACCATAAGCAGGAGTGGCTGCGTGTGGCCGACACCTCCACCGGCGAGATCCGCGAGGTGATGGGCGAGACCACGGCGAAGTTCTACGAGAGCGGTAATGACCGCGTGAACTGGAAGTACCTGTCCAAGTCGAATGAGATTCTGTGGTTCAGCGAACGCGACAATTGGGGCCAGATGTACCTCTATGACCTGACCACCGGTAAGCTGAAGAACCAGATCACGCATGGCGATGGCAATGTAACGCAGGTCCTGCGTGTGGATGAGGCAGGCCGCACGATCTACTTTCTCGCAGTTGGAAAAGAGAAGGGACGAGACCCATATTTCTCGCACTTCTACAGCATTAAGTTCGACGGCAAGGGCCAGCGGCTGCTGACGCCCGAGGACGCCGACCATGTCGTGACCCTGCCCCCCGACGGACGATACTTCCTCGACGTGTACTCTACCGCCACTCAGCCTCAGACGGCTATTGTCCGCGACCTCACTGGCAAGCTGACACTCGACGTAGCGAAACAGGACATCACAAAGTTGGTCGCTGCGGGCTGGATTCCTCCTACGCCCATCACCGTGAAAGCGCGCGACGGCAAGACCGACCTCTACGGCTTCATGTTCAAGCCAACCCAGTTGGATCCCGCGAAGAAATATCCCATCGTGAACCACGTCTATCCCGGACCGCAGACTGGTTCATGCGGTGGCCGCACATTCGCCACCTCCCACGGTGATATGCAGTCGCTGGCGGAGCTCGGCTTTGTCGTGGTTTGTATCGACGGCATGGGGACGCCGTGGAGGTCGAAGGCCTTCCACGAGTTCTACTATGGGGACCTCGGCGACAACACGATTCCCGACCAGGTCTCCGGCATGAAGGACCTCGCGGCGAAATACCCCTGGATCGATCTCAGCGCGGTCGGCATCTACGGCCACTCCGGCGGCGGCAACGCAACCGCAGCGGCGATGTTCCACTATCCCGACTTCTTCAAAGTAGGCATCGCGGAGAGTGGAAATCATGACCAGCGAGACTACGAAGATGACTGGGCGGAGAAGTGGGGCGGCCTCGTGGTGAAGAACCCCGACGGCACCAGCAATTACGACAGTCAGGCCAACCAGCTCACTGCCAAGAACCTGAAAGGCCATCTGTTGCTGGCGCATGGCTCCATGGACAACAACGTGCCGATGAACAACACACTGCTGGTCGTGGAGGCCCTGATCAAAGCCAATAAGGACTTCGACCTTCTCATCATTCCGAACGTCGCACACGGATACGGCGAAGCTTCCCAATACATGACGCGGCGTCGCTGGGACTATTTCGTGCGCTATCTCGCAGGCAATGTACCCCCGCATGAGTACGAGATGAAACCTTATGCGGCAGCTATGTCGACGATGCTTGGCCCTGGTGACGATGGCTCAGTCGAAAAACAATAGATACAAACACAAAGGGCCGGCGCGAAGGACATCTTCGCGCCGGCCCAATCTTTAACCAGCCTTACTCGACAATCTTGCCGTCTGCATTCGTGATCGCCCGTCGGCTGTTACCCGGCGCGCTGGACACCAGCCAGCCGGTGTTGGTGTTGGTCAGGGTCGCCTGGCCTGCCTGTGGGCTCGTCAAATCGGCATGGAGCTGAGGATACGCAGTCTGTGTCTCCGCCTCGGTGGCCCATGCGGGCGCGTCAGCCAGGGTGTAGTGATAGCTGACCTGTGTCGTGGCGCCCACTGCGTCCGTCGTCGGAATCGTGTTGTCGATGCTGCTCACCTTCCTATGGCCGTAGCAGAAGTTGCCATAGCCAGGCTGGTTCACGTCAGCCGTCCAGGCCGAGCGGCCCTTGTCGGAAAGATCGTAGTTGTTGACCTGCTTGCTCGCGATAATCAACTTCTTCTTTTCCGCAGTCGTGCGAACGAGCAGCCCCTGGTCGACAAGCGCGTCGTAGCCGGAGGTTTTACTTGCGTCCGATGTATCCGCCTGGACGGGAAACTTAATTGGGTCAGACCACAGGCACGCAGGATGCGCACCGTAGTAGGTGTTGATGGCGCTGGTGAAGTTCACAGTGTTGTCGGCTTTCTTATTGCAGCCGGTGGCCAGCAGAATGGCCGCGCCGCACAGGGTGGCGGTCCGAAGCGTAGTGCGAAGGTCATGGGCAGTCATGGTCTCTCCTCTTCCACCACATCGGATGCAGAAGAATCCGCTCGCGTCTAATCAGCATTGGAGTTGCCCGCCACGCAAATATTTTTTCAGCTCTTATAACCAGCCTTTGCCTCGCGCAATCCGTGCCGCATCCACGCGATTGGACGCGCCGAGCTTGGCAATCGCTTCCGAAAGATAGTTCCTCACCGTCCCCTCGGAGAGATGCAGCTCCATCGCGATCTCAATGCTGCTTCTGCCGTCGCCGGCGCGCTGCAGAATCTGCCGTTCCCGGTCCGTTAATGGGTCCATCTCCGCGCTCCACGCCTCGGTGGCGAGTGCGGGGTCCACGACGCGCAGTCCGCCATGCACTCGACGAACAGCCTCGGCAAGCTCGGCCGCGGGGCGGTCCTTCAGCAGATAGCCACGCGCGCCGGCATCCAGCGCGCGCCGCAGATACCCAGGCCGCGCAAACGTTGTCAGGATGATAGTGCGGACCGCAGGCTGGCTGCTGCGCAGGCTGGCCGCAAGCTCCAGCCCCGTCATGATCGGCATCTCGATATCCGTCACCAGGACATTGGGCGACAGCCGGGCGACCGCCTCCAGTGCCTCGCGACCATTGGCCGCGCGCGCCACAACGGAGATATCCGGCTCCAGCTCCAGCAAAGCCGACAACGCACCCAGCACCATCGCCTGGTCCTCCGCCAGCACAACGCGAATGGTCGCCATCACTGCACCACGGACGGCGACCGCGAGACCGTGTCTCTCCGGCTGGCAACCGGCAGCTCGATCAGCAGAGCCGTACCTTGGTGGTTGCTGATGGAGAACCGTCCGCCCAGCGCCTCCACGCGCTCGCGCATGCCGCGCAGACCGTTGCCCTCCTGTTGGATCGGATGTGTCCCATCGTCTTCGACCAGCATGGACTGGTAGTTCTCCTTCGTCGTGGCGAAGCTCAGGCGGCAGTGCGTCGCATCGGCGTGGCGCACGATATTCGTCACCGCCTCGCGCACAGCAAGGCACAGCACCGTCTCTTCCGCCGCGGTCAGCTTGGGCAGCGCGGACTCGCATGCCAGCGCAACACCAGCTGCACTCAGCGCGCTTCGGGCCAGCTCCATCTCGGCTGGTAGCCCCTGAGAGCGATAACCTCCGATTGCCTCGCGTACCTCTCCCAGCGCCATCCGCGCAGTCTTCTCAACATCTGCGATCTCCAGCGCCGCACGCTGCGGATCGCGATCAATCAGACGTCCCGCGAGCTCCGCCTTCAACACAATTACGGATAGCGTGTGGCCCAGCACATCGTGCAGGTCGCGCGCAATTCGCTCCCGTTCGGCCAGCGCTGCGAGCTGTTCGATCTCCTCGTTCGCCATCCACAGTTTACGGTTGGAACGCTTCGTCTGTGCGATGAAGATATTTCCCGTTCCCACAACAACGGTGAAGAATATCGTCACGCCGATATTGATCATATTCAGGTGCAACAGAAAACCTTCAGCCAGAAGACCTAGGCATTGAACCGTCATTAAAGTAACGACGGTCGGCACAGAAACGACGAGGAACGGCAGAAAAGCCGCGCTGTACACGAAGAAGCTCGACGCGCCTGAATTGACCGGAATCGTCGACACCCCAAGAAGGTAGAAGCAGGCCAGAAGAATGTACCGCCGTCTCGCTGTTCTGGCCCTCATGTAACCGACGTAGACCGCGAGGAAGACAGCGTAGATGGCCCAGCATTCGATCCAGAACCGCCGCTCGTGGCGCATCAGAGGGTCGATAAAGAAGAAGACCGAATACGCGAGCCAAATGTAGCCAGTCCCGCTCCGACTTCCGATATCGGGCCCATCCGACGAATTGTTCTCTCTGCTGCTCATGGCTTTCCCCGAAGTGTACCGCGCATAGAGCCACCCCGCATCGGCAACTCAGGCATTCTGCTGCGCACGATTGAAGATGAGCCAGCTCAGGCCCAGCATGAGCATTGTAAATCCGACGAGCCCGGTCCAGTGGCTTGCCATCGAGGCAGAGTTCGCATACCCGAAGATGTTCAGCATCAGCTGTGCGAGATGGTACGTTGGCAGCGCCGGCGCGATCTTCTGCAGCCAGTGAGGCAGATATTGAATCGGCATCCAGAGGCCGCTCATAAACGACATCGGCAGATAGATCAGGTTGACGATGCCGGGAGCGGCGTTCGCCGGCACCACCAGCGCAAGCAGCAGACCCATGCTCGCGAAGCAGATGGAGCCCACAATAGTCATCCCGAACATCCGGACGAGTTCGCCCGCAGTCAGCGTAACCCCGGCCATCGTCACGCCCACCGTGGTGAGTATGGTCACGATAATCAGCCCAAACGCAATCGCAGTCACGCACTTGGCGAACAGGTAGGCCATCGGCGGCATAGGGCTTGCGCGTTTCAGCTCAAGCCATCCCGCAGCCCGCTCCGAGGCAAGGCTTACGCCAATGCCGAACAGCGCCGCGCCCACCAGTCCGAAGCAGGCATAGCTGCCCAGCATGTACTTGGCAATATGCACATTGCCATTGCTGGCGTTGCGGTTGACCACGCCAAACAGCACGTAGAACATTACGGGGAAGCCGATGACAGAAAGCGAAAAAGACTTGGCGCGAAGCAGCTTCAGGAACTCGTACTTGGTCTCTCTGACATAAACCCCTATTGCGTATACGAGGATGGATGGCCGAGCTGTTGAATAGATAAGAGGCGTGGTGGACATGATGTTCTCCTGTGGCACGAACGTAGTGCCGAGCTGTGTTGAAGGATGAAGAAGCTTTCAACGTGTGGTAGTCAGCGCGAGGAACGCATCCTCAAGCGCCGGGCTGGCGATCTCCAGATTGCGGAGCGTCTCATCGCGCAGCAGCATCTCGCGGACGACGCTCTCTGCGTGGAGCGCGGTAACCACCACCGCATCGCGGTCCTGTTCCACACTTGTAACACTGGCCAGCGTGCGCAGATATTTGGGACTAAGGCTCGTCCGGCAGCTGATCTTGCGGCCCGCGCCACGGCTCTTGATCTCCGACGGCGTGCCCTCGCTGACGATCTTTCCCTTGTTGATCACGATGATGCGATGCGCCAGCGCGTCAGCCTCTTCGAGATAGTGCGTGGTCAGCAGAACCGTCTTGCCTCGCTCCGCCAGTGTGCGAATCTGTTGCCACAGCCCGCGTCGTGCCTCGATATCCATACCAACGGTCGGCTCGTCCAGAAAGACGAGGTCCGGGTCGCCGCACAGCGCGAGGCCAAACAGAACCCGCTGCTTCTGGCCTCCGCTTAACTGGCTGAACATGCGGCTCTCAATCCCATCGAGCTGCGCAATGCGGACGATCTCTTTCATCGCCAGTGGACGCGGGTAGTAGCTGCGGAAGAGGTCGAGATGCTCGCGAACCCGCAGAGTCTCCGGGATGCGAGCCACCTGCAGCATCGCCCCCACCCGCGCTCGCGTGACGGGGTTACAGGGGTCGCCGCCAAAGACGCGCGCCGTGCCGGAGGTTGGCGTAATCAATCCAAGCAGAAGACGCACGGCGGTCGATTTACCCGCACCGTTCGGTCCAAGCAGCGCGACGACCTCTCCCGGTCGCAGCGCCAGGCTCAGTCCATCGAGCGCGGTGGTCGCGCTGTAGCGTTTCGTGACGTTGGTCAGCGTGGCAATCGGTTGCGCCAACTGCACCGAATCAGCCACCCTGTCGGTCGTCGTCCTTGTCTCTTGCGCGAATGCGATAGCGGGCATTGGGCGTCTCCTCTGAACAGGAATTTCTTGCTTACATTCAGAAGCATGCGCGTCCCCGCCGCAGTGCAACAGTGTGGAACGTCACGGAACAAAAGTGACACTTGTCATGCCTTACATATAGTCGACGCCATACTGCACCGGAATCTGCGTAAACGCAATCCGGGTCGGTGCAGACTCCCGAGCCGGCAGCATCCCCCCGAAGTGCAGCGTCGTATGACCATATTTTAAGTTCAACTTATCCATGGTCGCGGAGAGTCCCGCGCGATTGCCTTCGTCCCCGAAGAGCCCCGCCTGGTACTCGTTCTCCGGTATAAGGTCGCGTAGCGTTACCCCCACAAAGAATGGCCTCTGAAAATTTGCGCCCTGCGGACGCTGCGCCCATATCCCGCGCAGCACATCCAGCAGCGTCAGCGTGTCCTGGCAATCGCGGAAGCGTGCCTCCATCCCCCAGCCGGAGTGCTTGATCCCGCTGAAGTGCTTCTTCGACTTCATCCTCTCGGCCTGCTCTCTCGTCAGTTGATACCGTATCGTCACGGCCATCGACCCCGTATAGAACTTCTCCATCCGCAGCCGCATCGCCGCCTTGTGGAGCAGCTTGTGCGCCACCGCCCACGAGCCCTCGGGCGACCGATGCTCCGGCGCCAGCACATGCGAGTGGCCAAGCGATTTTTGTATCCCCGTCGAAACTGGCGCGCCATCATCCCCGCTCTCCGCGCCGCGTAGCCAGTGGTACAGCCTGTCGCCCCACACGCTGTCCCAAAGCTTATGCATCCCCGTCCGGTCCAGCGCGAGCATCTGTTCCATCGTCGTGATACCCTTCGCATTCAGCCGTGCCTCGGTTCTCGCCCCCACCCCTGGCAGGTCGCGCAGCTCCAGATGCGCAATCGCCCGTGGAAGCTGCGAAGGCAGCAGCCCGATCAACCCATCCGGCTTCTGCATGTCGCTTGCAATCTTGGCGAGGTAGCGATTCGGAGCCATCCCAATCGAGCACCGCAGCGCCACGCCCACGTTCTTGTAGATGGACTGCTTGATCTCCAGCGCAATCTTCCTCGCCCGCGGAGGCTCCTGCTCCCTCCCCATCAGCTGGCAAGACATCTCATCGATTGAAGGATTATGTGCCACCTGGCAGATCAGGTCCACCGCCTTCGTAATCGCCGCCGAGTACTTCGCATACTCGGTATGGCTCCCCTCGATCAGCAGGATTCCTGGACACAGCCTCTTCGCCTCTCCTACCTGAGTTCCAGTCTTGACCCCGAACGCCTTCGCCTCATAGCTCGCCGCAATGCAGCAAGTCGTATCCCCTTGAGTAGGAACTACAGCAAGCGGCTTGCCGCGATATTCCTCATGCAACTGCTGCTCCACCGACGCGAAGAAGCTGTTCAGGTCGATATGCAGAAAGCCGAAGCGGTCGGGATGTACAGGGATGCTCATAGCGCGAACAAGCAAATTATATTCGCTTTTTCTTTGCCTTAATCATAAGATTTTTCAATGAATCATGCTGAACTGACTCGAACCTATATCTCTAACATTCGCAATGCAATAAGCGAATTAAGGATTTATCCTCGCACAGCGAAAGGGTGTGAGTTTGACCATGTCGCACTCGGATTGCTTTCGAAGGCGTTTAGACTCTCTGACGCATGCATGACACTGGTGGATGCTCAATTCTTCGACGAAGCATATGGGCTCTCTCGTTCATTGGTCGAGTGTGCAGCGACACTTCGGCATTTAACTGTAGGCCTGGATGAACGAGACGCGAGAACGAAAAAATACGTCGATTCCTTCTACGCTGAAAAAGTGTATTGGCTGCATCAGGCAAGGTCTTCCATCAAAGATCCACGGAGATTGCAGGAGATCGAACAATATGCCAGCGGGAAAAAACTTGAAGATTTTGGTATCGATCCAAAGCAGGCAGTAAAGCATTGGTCCGGGCTTTCGGGATTTTTATGGAAGGTAAACGAAAACGAACATCCTCTCGATTCGCCTGCAAACCCTCTAAAACTTCGCAAGAGCGCCTATGCAGTCGACTACCACCAGACATCCCAATACGTTCATTGCTCCATCTGGAGCCTATGGAACTATTATCCGGATACCAAGGAGACCTACGTCCCAAACTGTCGCGCGCAGCGATACGATCTAAATGCCCAGATGGTCCTTTTTACTACCATCAAATACCTGCATACTTGTTGTGGATATGTGCTATTTGGTCTTGGCATTGATCGGCCGAGCCAACTGGATCAATTGCTTTCTTCATTCGAAGATGAACTGGAGCCGATAATCCAGATGGAGGCCGAGCGCCTGATTCATGGTTCCTGATCTGAGCATCCGTACCTATGAGGTGCTTTGCTTGCTAAAATCACCCACTATGGCCGCTGCCGAACATCCCGCTCCTCCCCAGGCAAAACCCACTTCCCACCAACGCAACCTCGCCGAGCTCACCGCCCGTCACGCCATCGCCGAAGAGGGTGGCGGCCCCGAGCGTCGCGCCCGCGAGAGCAAAGCCGGCAAGCTCTCCGCCCGCGAACGCATCGACTTCCTCCTCGACGAAGGCACCTTCGAGGAGACCGACAAGTTCGTCACCCACCGCGCCACCGACTTCGGCATGGACTCGCAGCGCGTCCCCGGGGACGGCTTCATCACCGGCTACGGCCGCGTCCACGGCCGCGTCGTCTTCGTCTTCGCCCAGGACTTCACCGTCTTCGGCGGCTCCCTCTCCGAGTCCAACGCCGCCAAAATCGTCAAGATCATGGACATGGCCATGCGCGTCGGCGCACCCGTCGTCGGCCTCAACGACTCCGGCGGCGCCCGCATCCAGGAGGGCGTCGTCTCTCTCGCCGGCTACACCGACATCTTCCTCCGCAACACCCTCGCCAGCGGCGTCATCCCGCAAATCTCCGCCATCCTCGGACCCTGCGCCGGTGGAGCCGTCTACTCCCCCGCCATCACCGACTTTACGTTGATGACCGAGAAGACCAGCTACATGTTCGTCACCGGCCCCGATGTCATCAAGACCGTCACCCACGAGGACGTCACCAAGGCCGAACTCGGCGGCGCCGTCACCCACAACGAGATCTCCGGCGTTGCCCACTTCATGGCGCACGACGACCAGCAGTGCCTCGCCACCGTCCGTGAGCTCCTCGGCTTCCTCCCCTCCAACAACCTCGACGACCCACCTCGCCGCTCCACACAGGACGACCCCACTCGAGCCGACGCCGCCCTCGACACCATCATCCCCGCCGAATCCAACCAGCCCTACGACATGGTCGACGTCATCACCAAAATCGTGGACGACGGCTACCTCTTCCAGGTCCACGAGCACTACGCCCGCAACCTCGTCGTCGGCTTCGCCCGCATGAACGGCCGCCCCGTCGGCATCGTCGCCAACCAGCCCGCCTTCCTCGCCGGAGTCCTCGACATCAACGCCTCCGTCAAAGGCGCGCGCTTCGTCCGCTTCTGCGACGCCTTCAACATTCCCCTCATCACCTTCGAGGACGTCCCCGGCTTC
>Ga0193753_10001003_pt1 | contig 25338 bp, 21 predicted proteins | sample H1c2metaG_FD_144925 | JGI IMG/M metagenome (GOLD analysis project Ga0193753, IMG submission 144925) | Soil microbial communities from a riparian zone of the East river system, Colorado, United States - H1c2 | ecosystem: Environmental > Terrestrial > Soil > Riparian zone | place: USA: East... | reverse complement strand
GCTCGGTTTGGGCCTCGCGTTCGCGCTCGCTGGCTGGAGGCGCAAGCGGCGCCACCCAGCTCGCAACGGCGCCTGAACCGAGCGGACATGGTCTACGAACTCGACGCCACATATCTCTCCATCGTCGTCCCCATCTACAACGAAGCCGAGAGCGTCGAGTTGCTCGTACGCGAGGTTCACGCCGCGCTCGATCCGACCGGGCTCGACTACGAGTTGATCTGCGTCGACGACGGCTCGCGCGACAAGAGCTTCGAGCTGCTGGCCGAGATCGCGAAGAACGACCCGCGTTTGGTGGTCGGCACGTTTCGCCGCAACTTCGGCCAGACCGCTGCCATGCAGGCGGGGATCTCCGCGGCGCGCGGGCAAATCGTCGTCACCCTCGATGCCGACTTGCAGAACGACCCGGCCGACATCCCGCGCATGCTCGCAAAGCTCGACGAAGGCTTCGACATGGTCGCGGGCTGGCGCGCCGATCGCAAAGACACGTTCATCAACCGGCGGCTTCCTTCGATCCTCGCGAACTGGTTGATCAGCCGTACGACCAACGTCCGTTTGCACGACTACGGCTGCACGCTCAAGGTGATGCGCTCCGACGTCGCCAAGGAGTTGCGGCTCTATGGCGAGATGCACCGCTTCATTCCGGTGATGGCCTCGCTCGTCGGTGCGCGCATCACGGAGCTACCGGTCCATCACCGCGCGCGTCAGTTCGGCAAATCGAAGTACGGCATCGGTCGAACGTTGCGCGTGCTGCTCGATCTCGTGACCGTCTTGTTCTTGCGTTCGTATCTCGTGCGGCCGATGCAAGTGTTCGGACTCGCCGGGCTCGTCTCGCTATTTTCGGGCATGTGCATCAGCGCCTACCTGACCTGGGAAAAGTTCGCGCTGCGTGAGGACATCGGCACGCGCCCCCTGTTGCTCTTGGGCGTGATGCTGATCCTCGTCGGCATCCAACTCTTGTCACTCGGATTGGTCGCCGACGTCGCGAGCCGCACCTATCACGAGGCGCAGGGCAGGCCACCGTACTACGTCCGCACGTGGGTCAATCGCAGTGCCACGAAACCCGCGCCGCCGAATATCGTCGCCGGTAGTCGCGGCGTTTGATCGCCGTTGCATTGTGCTACAGAAGTCGCGCCGAAAGGAGGCGCGACCATGAAGAGCCACGACGTGGACTACGAAATCATTGGTGACGACCTACAGCTCGTCGAGATCGAGCTCGATCCAGGTGAGACCGTGATCGCTGAAGCCGGTTCCATGACGTACATGGAGGACGGCATCGCGTTCGAAACCAAAATGGGCGACGGCTCGGAACCGCAGCAAGGCTTCTTCGGCAAGCTGCTCGGTGCGGGCAAACGCATGCTCGTAGGCGAGTCATTGTTCATGACTCACTTTACGAACCAAGGTCAGAGCAAGAGCCGCGTCGCGTTTGCGGCGCCGTATCCCGGCAAGATCATTCCGATCGATCTCGGGTCCGTGGGCCAAGAGTTGATCTGTCAGAAAGATGCGTTTCTCGCGGCAGCACTCGGCACGAAGCTCTCGATCGCATTCAGTCAAAAGCTCGGCACGGGTTTGTTCGGCGGCGAAGGCTTCATCTTGCAGCGCTTGCAAGGCGACGGACGTGTGTTCGTTCACGCGGGTGGGACGGTCGTGAAGAAGGAGCTGCGTGGTCAGCGCTTACGTTTGGACACGGGCTGTCTGGTCGCGTTCACGCCGGGCGTCGACTACGACATCGAGCGCGCCGGCAATCTCAAGTCGATGGTTTTCGGTGGCGAAGGTATGTTCCTGGCGACGTTGCAAGGAACCGGCACCGTGTGGGTGCAGTCGATGCCGTTCTCGCGCCTCGCCGATCGCATCCTCGCGAACGCGCCGTCCGCGGGCGGCTCGCGCACGGAAGAGGGCTCGATGCTCGGCGGTTTGGGCGGATTGCTCGACGGCCACTGACGGATCCTGACTGGGATCCAACGTGTGCCACGTGCGCCTGGAGCGGAGATCCCGCTCCGCGCGCACACTCACGATGGCTGACAATCGCGTAAGCTTGGTTGGCGCAGTGCGCGTCGCGATATACTCGCGATCGATGTTCTCCGTACCTCCGCCGCGTTTGGATCGCGACGAATCTTGGCAGGGCGTCAATCCGTTCAGCCGCGTCCCCGAGATTCGCGACAACCCGTACCCAGAGCTCAAGTACGCGCGGGAGCACCACCCGGTGCACCGCACGGATGTCGGCGACTATCAACTGTTTCGTCACGCCGATGTCGTGCGCTTGCTCAAAGACACGAAGGTCGGCGTGCGCACGACGGATGGTGTGCTCCCGGGCGCGGACGAGGCGACCTATCCGCGCCGCTTCATGTTGCAGCAGGATCCGCCGAACCACGCGCGTTTGCGCCGGCTCGTGAGCCGCGGGTTTACGCCGCCGGCGATGGAACGGTTGCGTCCGCACGTGCAAGCGCTGGTCGACGACTTGCTCGATCGCGCGGCCAACGGTGTCGCGCATTTCGACGTCATCGACGACTTGGCGCGGCCGCTTCCGTCGACCGTGATTTGCCAGATGCTCGGCGTGCCGCTCTCGGACCGCGAGCTGTTTACCGACTGGACCGCGCAGATCACGCACCTGCTCGCGCCGCGCATCTTGAGCGAGCCGCAACGCTTGAAGTCGTACGATGCGGCTGCGAAGTTGATCGAGTACTTCAACGCGCTCGTGATCGAACGCAAGAGCACGCTCGGCGATGATCTGTTGAGCACGTTGATCCGCGCGGAAGAGGCGGGCGATCGGCTGACGGGCGAAGAGTTGATCGTCCAAGCGATCGGCCTCTTGATCGCCGGCTTCGAGACGACGATCGGGTTGATCGGCAACGGCGTGCGCGCGCTCCTGATGAATCCCGACGAGCTCGCGAAGCTGCGCGCGAAGCCGGACTTGATCGCGCCTGCGATCGAGGAGTGCTTACGTTACGACGGTCCGATCGCCGGCACGATGCGCGTCTTGCACGAAGACGCGGAGTTCGGCGGCATCACCATCGCTAAAAACACGCCGATGTTTGCGAGCATCGCGTCGGCCCACCGCGATCCGCGCGTGTTCAAGGAGCCCGACCGCTTTCTGATCCAGCGCGATCACAGCGCGCACTTGGCGTTCGGCGGCGGCCTTCACTTCTGCCTGGGAGCACACCTCGCGCGGATGGAGTCTCAAATCGCGATCGGAACGCTCGTCACGCGCTTTCCGAAGCTCGCGCTCGAGAGCGAAAAGCAGATCTGGGGCGACTCGCTGTTCCGAATCCAGGCGAACTTGCCGGTCCGAATCTGAGTGGTGTCGCTACAATGCGCCGGGTGCGGCGAGTTGTACGAACCACTGGACGATCATCCAGATCACGAGCGGCACGGCCGTGACAACGTACGAGAGCAGCGGCGTGATGCCGCACGCGAACCGTGCCGTTGCGCGCATCGAGAGCAGCAAGAGCGCGTTGAACGTCAGCTGAATCGTGAGAACGAACGGTAAAAATGGCGACGCCGTCTCAGGCGTTGGCCCGGGCGGCAGCAACCACAACGCGAGGAAGAACAGCAAGGTTGCGCCGGGCAGAAGCCAGATCCGGTAGAGCAGGGCGCGTAGGGCTGCCGGGCGCTTCGTTTCGTCCGTGTACGCGCGCACGAGGCTCGTGAACGGGAGAGCGAGCGCTGCAAAATCGAGCGCGAACAGCCCGAGCTGGATCAGCATCGCGCGGGCGACGTCGGTCGCGATGTCCGCAGAGCTGGGGTGCCCCTGGACCGTGACGGCGAGCGAGCTCCCGAACATCAAAGTCTTCGTGTACGGGATCACCCCCGCGAGTGCAGCCATCGGCAGCGCGCTCAACAGGAAAAACGTCACCGCCGGGCCGACCTGGGGCCGCGCGAATGCGGGCGCGCTTCGCACCGGGCGAAACGCGCTGCCGAGCGTACCGAAGTAGCGACCGATCCCGGTCCCGGTCCGGCCCTCCCATGCGAGTGGAGGTGCAGCGGCCGCTGGATCTCGTTTCAGGCAGGCATCGCAGCGAGACGAGAGGGCGTGCCAGCAAAAGATGCACGCATAATTGCCGCAGCGCGGGCACGTGAATGCCGCCGGTCGTCCTTGATGCTCGGCGCACACGGCGCCTTCGGGGGCGCTGTGATCAGGCTCGCTTTCCTCCATGCGGTCTTCTTGTCTATCGACGGCGTAAACGCAACCCAGTGCAAATGCAAAGCACCGACCGGGCGAGACTCAGCCGGACTGCCTACAACTCCATGAACATCAACGCGGGCTCTTCCAGGTACCGGATCACTTCGTACGCGAAGGCTGCGCCCACGTGGCCGTCGACGATGCGGTGATCGAGCGACAGCGACAGGAGCATGATCTGGCCGATCGCGATTTGGCCATCGCGAACGACCGGCCGCTCCTTGATCCGATGCACGCCGAGAATGCCGACGTTCGGTAAATTCAGGATCGGGACCGCGAACAGCCCGGCTTGTTTGCCGAGCGAAGTGATCGTGAACGTCGAGCCCGACAGCTCCGCGACCGACAGCTTTCCGTCGCGTGCTTGCACACCGAGCCGGTTGATCTCGGCGGCCAAGTCGAACAGAGGCAGCTGGTCGGCCTGATGCAATACCGGTACGACCAAACCTTGGTCGGTCGCGGCTGCGATCCCGATGTGACACGACCCGTGCATCACGAGCTCGTTCGTTTCGGTATCGAGGCTCGAGTTCAGCATCGGGTGCAGCCGCAGCGCGCTGCACACGGCCTTCACGATGAACGGCATGTACGTGAGCTCGATGCCGCGCGCCTGAGCCTCGGGCTTCAGCCGATCGCGCAGCGACATCAGCCGCGACGCATCGCACTCTTCCACGAAGGTGAAGTGCGCGGCCGTGTTCTTGCTCTGCGTCATGCGCTCGGCGATTTTCCGCCGGAGACCGACGAACGGAGCGCGCGTGTCTTTCCCGCTGTTGGCCGTGACAGGCTTGCGCGCCTGCTGGACTGGCCGCGCGACGGGCCGAGACGGCATCGCATGTACGCTCGCGCCGAGCCCGCCGCCGTAAGCAGCAACGGCTGGAGCGCCGGAAGCTGCGCGTAAGTCGTCTTGCGTCACGCGACCGCCGTCGCCCGTCGGGGGCACTGTCCGCAGATCGAGCCCCAGGTCGCGGGCGAGCTTGCGTGTCGCCGGAGTTGCGAGCGGCTTTTCAGTGAAGTGCTGTGCGGTGGCGTTGCCGTTGATGGCGGCGCTCGCGTTCGCTCGCTTCTCCGCGAAGTAGTTCGTCCCCGGCAGCGATTCCAAGATCTCGCCGGCGGCGCTCGCGGCCGGCATCTTCGAAGGATGGCCGCCGTGTGCACGCGAGCCGTTGCCGGTTTGGATCACGACCAGGACGTCGCCGACTTTGACCGTCGTGCCGACTTGCGCACGAAGCTCTTCGATCTTGCCCGCCTTCGGAGCGCCGATCGTCACGGTCGCCTTGTCGGTCATGACTTCGACCATCACCTGGTCTTCGGCGACGGGCTCGCCTTCACGTACGTGCCAGGCGACGATCTCGCCTTCTGCTACGCCTTCGCCGATGTCCGGCAGTCGAAACTCGAAGCGCGCCATGGTGCTTGCAGAATCTCCAACGCTCATCGGTTGTCGCTCGTCAGTAGCGTGCAGCTTCGATCAAAGCTGGCACGATCCGATGGGCGAGCGGTAGATATTCGTTCTCGAGGGTGTAGGGGAACGGCGTGTCGAAACCGGTCACGCGTTTGGGCGGAGATTCCAAATGCAAAAACGCCTTCTCGCAAATCTGCGCGACTAATTCTGCACCGAGCCCGCATGCACGCGCCGCTTCGTGAACGATCACGAGGCGACCGGTTTTTTTTACGCTTTCCACGACGGTGTCGGTGTCGACAGGCCACAAGGTGCGAAGGTCGATCACTTCGGCTTCCACGCCCTGCTCTTTGACTTCCTCTGCAGCCGCGATCGCTTCGAGCAACATCGCGCCCCACGCGACGAGTGTCACGTGTTGGCCTTCGCGCACGACCTTCGCGCTGCTGAGCGGCACCTCGTAGTCGCCTTCCGGTACATCGAGCTTGAGCGCGCGATACACACGCTTCGGCTCGAAGAACACCACCGGGTCGTTGTCGCGAATCGACGCGAGCATCAGACCTTTTGCATCGTACGGATTACTCGGGCAGACGACCTTCAAGCCCGCGGTGTGGATGAACATCGACTCGGGCGATTGCGAGTGATAGTGCCCGCCGCGGACTCCACCGCCGGTCGGCACGCGCACGACCATCGGGCAGGGAAACTCGCCGCTCGAACGGTACCGGTATTTCGCCGCTTCGTTGATCAGTTGATCGACCGCGGGGTAGATGAAGTCGGCGAACTGAATTTCCGGGACCGGGCGTAACCCGCCGAGCGCCATGCCGATCGCGGTGCCGAGAATCCCGGTCTCCGAGAGCGGCGTGTCGATCACGCGGTCTGCGCCGAACTCCTTCTGCAGCCCAGCAGTTACTCGGAACACGCCGCCGAGTTTGCCGACGTCTTCGCCGAGCAACACCACGCGGTCGTCGTTTCCGAGCTCGTAACGCAGCGCCGAGTTGATCGCGCTGACCATGTTCATTTGCGTCATACTGGCGACTCCTACTGGTTGACGTCAGTGCCGCTTGCGCACGCGCGGTCCGTTCACCGCTTCTGCCTGTTGCTCTACGAGATGCGGCGGCATGTGCTCGTAGACGTCTTCGAACATGCTCGCGATCGTCGGAGCGGGCGCACTCTCCGCGCGCTCGATGCACACGGACAACTCCGCTTGCACGCGCTCTTCGAAGGCCGTGGTGTCCGCTTCGGTGTAGCCGTGCTCGCGCTCGAGATAGCGGCGCAAGCGCCGAATCGGATCGCGCTTCACTTGTTCTTCGTGCTCGGCCGCGTCGCGGTAGACGGTCGGATCGTCGTTCGACGAATGGGCGCCGCTGCGGTAGGTCACGAGCTCGAGCAGGGTCGGCCCTTCGCCGCGCAGTGCGCGTTCGAGCGCTTGACGCGTGCACTCGTAGACCGCGAGCGCGTCGTTGCCATCGCAACGCGTCGCGGGAATGCCGTACCCGATGCCCTTGTCTGCGTAGGTGCGGGCATGCGTCTGTTGTTCCGACGGCACGCTGATCGCCCAGCCGTTGTTGCGCAGCAAAAACAGCGTGGGCACTTGGTAGACGCCCGCGAAGTTCATCCCGGCGTGAAAGTCGTTGCTGCTCGTCGCGCCATCCCCGAAGAACGTGACGGTCGCAACGTCTTGCCGGCGTAACTTCGCCGCCCAGGCGAAGCCGACGGCCTGCGTGATCTGAGTGCCGATCGGCGCCGTGATCGACCCGAAGCGGTACTCTCGCGCGGTGATGTGGTCCGGCATTTGCCGGCCTTTCACCATGTCGTTCGCGTTGCCGTACATGTTGTCGATGTAGGCTTGGAGCGGGAAGCCGCGGTACAGCGCTGCACCGATCTCGCGGTAGCAGGGGAAGATCCAGTCTTGATCGCGAAGCGCTGCGGTGGACGCGATGATCGCCGCCTCTTCGCCCTCAGAACCGACGTGAAACCCGACTCGGCCTTGGCGCTGCAACTTGAGCAGACGCGCGTCGATCACACGCGTGCGAACCATGCCCTCGTAGATGCGCTTCACCAGCGCTGCGTCGAGCCGCGGATCGGTATCCGGGTCGGCGCGGCCGTCGAGGTCGAGCACACTGAACAAACGCCGTTGGGGCGGCGCACTCGGCGGCTTGCTGCCTGACTTTGCGGTGACATCCATTACTGAACGACCTCCAAGCGACGTTTGCCGTAGCGGTCCGAATACGGAGCCGCGGCGAGCGGATCCCCCGACGAACCGCTAGTGGCACTCAAGCGACCGCGCAAGATGCCCTTCAAGAAGGCTTCGGCCGCTCGGTAACTCGAGCGTACGAGCGGACCAGCCGCGACGTACTTGAAGCCGAGGCGGAGCCCGGCTTCGCGATATCGATCGAACTCCGCCGGCTCCACATAGCGCACGACTGGCGCGTGTTTGGGAGTCGGACGCAAGTACTGGCCGATCGTGAGCACGTCGATGTCCGCCGCTCGTAGCTGCGCCATCGCTTCGTGCACTTCGGCTTCTTCTTCGCCGCAACCGACCATCAGCGAAGTTTTCGTGACGTTCGCGCCGGCATCGCGCGCGACGCGCAAGCTCTGGACCGAACGATCCCAGGAGCAGCGCGCGTCGCGCATGCGGCGTTGCAGGCTCGGTACGACTTCGACGTTGTGTGCGTAGACGTCGGGCCGGCCATCGCGGACGAGCTTTTCGACGTCTGCCATCTGGCCTGCGAAATCGCCGACGAGTGTCTCGAGCAGCAGGTCGGGACTGTGCTTCCGAATCTCTTGCACCGTGCGCGCGACGTGATCGGCGCCACCGTCCGGCAAATCATCGCGGTCGACCATGGTCAGCACGACGTACGCGAGGTCCATTTGCCCGAGCGCTTGCGCGACGTGGGCCGGCTCGTTGGCATCGACCACGCCCTTCGGGTTGCCGCTCGTCACGGCGCAGAACCGGCAACCGCGCGTGCAGACGTCGCCGAGGATCATGATCGTGGCCGTACCTTCGCGCCAACACTCACCGATGTTCGGGCAGCGTGCTTCCTCACACACGGTGTGAAGGTCGAGGCGCCTAAAGGTTTCCTTGAGTTGCGCGTGCCGTTCGCCGCCGGGCAGGCGGACCTTCAGCCACTCGGGTTTTCGTTCAGACAACCCCATTCGCGCTTCACTCCGCCCGGCGTCGCCGCGAGGGCAAACCGGGCGGTCTAGGCAAGACTATGGTAGCAGGCGCGTCGCTTCGGGACATCCCGACGCGCCTCTAAGGCGCCTGACTAGCACAGCTGGGCGACCTGGGGTCCGTAAAAGCTCTGCCGGGGGAGGGGCAGGTCAGGAAGCCAGCTCGAGCCAGTCCTTCAGCTCACCCCGTACGAGCTTCGGCGCCTTCTCGAGATCGCGAAGTGTGCGCGACCCTGTCAGAAGCATCACGGTCGACAACTCCCGCTCGACGCGGTCCAAATATGTCTCGGCGGCGTGTTCGCCACCCTCACGGAGCGCTTGCAAGAGCGGCCGGGCGATACCTGCGAGCTTGGCACCGAGAGCAATCGCGTGTGCGACGTCGACTCCAGTACGGATCCCGCCAGTCGCGATGACTTCATGGCCGGCGCGCCGCGCGTACACGACGCTCGCGGCGGTCGGCACGCCCCAATCCCAAAAACGTTCGCCGAGGTCGCGCGCATCACCAGTCGCGCGAAGCGTCTCGACGCCTACCCACGATGTTCCGCCTGCACCCGACACATCGACGTGCGTCACGCCGACGTCTCGCAAACGACGCGCGGTTCGAAAGCCGATGCCGTTGCCGGTCTCTTTCGCGACAACCGGAACGTGGAGTTCCTTCACCAGTCGCGCGAACGTCTCGACGCCGCCACGAAAGTCGCGATCGCCTTCCGGCTGCACGACTTCCATCGCCGGATTCATGTGCACGCACAAGGCATCGGCGCCGATGTCGCGCACGAGCTTATCGAGCGTCTCGGTCGTTTGATCGCGCGCTTGAATCACGCCGACGTTGCCGAGCACGAGCGCGGACGGCGCGTGCTTGCGAACTTCGTAGGTCCAGGCGGTGTCCGGCCGGCGCTGCATCGCGCGCTGCGAGCCGAGCCCGAACGCGTAGCCGCGCTTCTCCGCGATCTTCGCGAGTGTGTGATTCACTTCGGCCGCTTCTTGCGTACCACCCGTCATCGCCGCGATGAGCAGCGGAGCGCGCAGCGGCTTACCGAGAAACGTCCCCGACAGATCGACTTCGTCCATTGCGAAGTCGGGCAGGGATTCGTGCACGAGTTGAACGCATTCGAGCAGCGTCGTCCGCCCGCGAAACCCGACTTCTTCGTTGGCACAAATGGCGAGATGGTCGGCTTTTCGCTGTCGAATGTCCGTCATGGCGTCCTGGGCAGTGAAGCACGGGAGGGCTGTTCCGTCGAGCCTACCGCGCAAGTTGCGAACACTTGCGCAGGGTTGCGCAGTTACACAATTCCGCGGTGCGCTCGAGCCCGGTGGAGTCCCGACCGGACTCGGTGTAAAGACCCTGCACCGTCCGACTCAGCTGAGAGCGGCGGATTTACGAGGACAATTCGTGTCTCAATCATGGACTGGGCAGATCGTTGCGAGCGTCAACGAGCATCTGCGGACGTTGTTCGAAACCAAGCGCGCCCAAGTCACGGAAATGTCCCCGTACGCTGCCGAGCTTCTCGATGCAGCGGCCGAGCTCACGATGCGTGGTGGCAAACGCCTGCGTTGTTTGATCTTATATGCAGGGTATCGCGCCTCGGGTGGGCCGGCTGATACCGCGCGCATCCTCGAGCTTTCGGCTGCGATCGAGCTGCTTCAGACGTATCTGCTCATTCAAGACGACTGGATGGACGACGACGCTGAACGTCGCGGCGGTCCGTCGGTGCACGCTGCGCTCGCGCAAAAGCGTAACGACGCGAAGCTCGGGGCGAGTCTCGCGATCCTCGCGTCGGATCTGGCTGCGGGCTTTGCGCACGAAGCGCTGCAGCGCGGTGCGGTGGCTTCGAAACGCACGTCGGAGATCCTCGCGCGCTTCAGTCAGATGCACACCGAAGTCGTGTGCGGGCAACAGATGGATTTGCTCGAGCACACCGACGTCGAACGCATGCACGACTTGAAGACCGGTAGCTACACGGTGCGCGGGCCTTTGCAGATCGGCGCATTGCTCGCGGATGCGACGCCGGAGCAACTCGCGGCGCTCGACCGATTCGGGCGGCCCCTCGGAATTGCGTTTCAGCTTCGCGATGATCTGCTCGGTACGTACGGCGATCCAGCGGTGACGGGTAAGCCGGCAGGGCACGACCTGCGCGAAGGCAAGAACACGTCGCTGATTCGCGAAGCGCGCGCGCTACTCGATGGGCAAGCCTGGTCGCAGCTCGCGAGTGTGCTCGGAAATGCGAACGCGACTGCGCCGCAGCTATCAGAGGCGGCGCGCGTGCTCGAGACGTCGGGAGCGCGTGCGCGGGTGGAGGCGCATTTGGCGACGCTCGCGAACGAGGCCGAGTCGGCGCTCGTAGCGGCGCCGCTGGGAGCGGAGGGCGTGGCGATGCTTCGCGAGCTCCTGAACAAGCTGGTGCTTCGCGACCGGTGAGACTTCGTGGTACGCCTAAGCGCTGCATGTCGGCGCAAGGCACGGGCCACGGCAAGATCATCCTGCTCGGCGAGCACTCCGTCGTGTACGGGCGGCCGGCTTTGGCCGCCGCGATCGCGAGGGGGTGTCACGCTGTTGCCGAGCGCGCCGAGCGCGCAGCGGAAAGCACGCTCGCAGTCGAACCGTGGGGCGTGCGCGTGTTCGCGCAGCGCGAGGAAACAGACCCCGAGCGCGAGCTCCTGCGTCGCGCATTTGCGGTGATTTGCGAGCAGTACGGCGTGAGTCTTTCGGTGTCGGCGGTGATGGAAATCCCGGGTGGCGCAGGCCTCGGCGGCTCCGCCGCTCTGAGTGTCGCAGTCATTCGCGCCTGTGATGCCGCTCTCGGCGTCAGCCACACGCTCGATGAGATCATCGATCTCTCCCTCACTTGGGAGCGCGTGTTTCACGGCAATCCATCCGGTGTGGACAGCGCGATGGCGGCTCGTGGCGGCGTCGCGGTCTACCGCAAAGGTCAGTCGCTCGCGCCGCATCCGATCGGCGCTGCGTTTTCGTTCGTCGTCGCTCACAGCGGCGAGCACGGCAGCACCAAGCAGATGGTGGCGAGCGTGGCGCGCCAGCACGCTCGCGATCCGCAAAAGGCCGATCAACTGTTCGATGCGATCGCCGCCATCGTCGAAAACGGCATGAAGGCGATCGAACGCGGCGAGCGCGAAAATTTCGGCCAACTGATGGACCTGAATCAGAAGTTGTTGAGCAGCTTGCTGCTGTCGACATCGACGCTCGAAGAGATGTGCAAGAGCGCGCGCGAAGCCGGCGCGCTCGGTGCGAAACTCACGGGCGGTGGTGGCGGTGGCTGTATGATCGCGCTCGGCCGCGACCGCGCGCACGCTGAAGAGCTCGTGCAGGTGCTCGGCGGGCGAGGACACAAGCCATTCGTTGTGGAGGTTACGTGACGAGCTCGATCGCCAAAGCCCGCGCCCGCGCAAACATCGCGCTCGCGAAGTACTGGGGCAAAGCCGACGTGGAGTTGAACTTGCCCGCGGTGCCCAGCATCTCGGTCACGCTCGATCCGCTGACCACCGAGACGACGGTGGAGCTTCGCGCAAACCTCGCGCAAGACGAGTTCTTGCTGAATGGGACTGCCGCTCTGGGCGGCGAGTTGAAACGCGCGATCGAGTTGCTCGACCGCGTCCGCGCGCTCGCCGGCACGAAGCTGAAGGCCCACGTCGAGAGCAGAAACCACTTTCCGACTGCGAGTGGGCTCGCCTCGAGCGCGTCGGGATTTGCGGCGCTCGCAGCGGCGGCCCGCAAAGCGGCCGGGCTTCCGTTCGATGCGGATGCCACCTCGGCGTTGGCGCGGCAGTCGTCCGCGTCGGCGGCGCGTTCCGTGCTCGGAGGTTTCGTCGAGCTGCCGGCGGGTAAGCCGGGTGACGCGAGCTTGGCAGCGCATCAACTCGCACCGGCTGATCACTGGTCGATCGCGATCGTCGTCGCGGTCACGGCCGAAGGCCGAAAGTCCGTCGGCTCGACCGACGGCATGACGCACACGAAGGTGACCTCGCCTTATTACGAATCGTGGGTGAAGGCGGCCCCGGCGCTGGCAGACGAGGTTCGTGCGGGGTTACTCGCGCGCGACATCGCCCGGGTCGGCCGTGCGATGGAGCAGAGCACTCTGGCGTTCCACGCCTGCGCGCTCGCGGCGGACCCCGGGCTTTTGTACTTCCAGCCGGCGACGCTCGCGGCCTTTGCCAAAGTGCGGGAGCTCCGCGCGGAGGGTGTGACACCGGTCTACGCGACGATGGACGCCGGCCCGCACGTGAAGGCGCTCTGCCATGCATCGGACGCCGCCGCCGTCAGCCGCGCCCTGTCCGGCGTGCCGGGCGTGCTCCGAACGCTTCTGGCGGCACCCGGGCATGGCGTGGAGCTGCTGTAGGCGTCTCGCCCGACCTCGCGCTTACGACCACGCCGCTGTCCCAAATCTGGAATACGAGAACAGCGCGACACAGCCTGAGAGCGGGATTGCGGCCCCCCTCCCACTCAGCAACACTTCTCGCAGGTTCGCCTACATATTCGCATCTCAACAGATCGTATCGCGGGTCGCATTAACCCTTCACGGCCTTTGCGCAAGGAACGCACGCACGGTCCTTGGTCATCGTGCCGCCTGGGCAGGACCGGTTGAGCATCGCGTGGGGACGAGACCTTCGGAACACGTGATGCCCAAGTTGCCGAACCTGCTCGTGAGTGCACCCGGGAAGATGATGATCGCAGGTGAATACGCGGTATTGCACGGCGCAGAGGCACTCGTTGCCGCCGTGGATCGACGCGCATTCGCCCGGTTCCGGAGCGGCGCAGCGCCTGAAGCTTCACGGGAAGCTGCCGCCGCGTTTGCCGAAGCGCGCAAAGTTGTTGCCGCCGGCCCTAGTGCATCTGCGGAGGGTCCGACGGTCGACACGAGCAGCATGCAGATGTCCGGGACGAAGCTGGGTCTGGGCTCCTCGGCCGCAGCGGCCGCAGCGGCTGCCGGTCTGGCGTTCGCTGATTCGGGTATCGACATCGAGAGCTCGGATGGTCGCGCCCGCGTATTGGATGCGGCGCTGCGCGGCCACCGCGCAATCTCACCGCGAGGCAGCGGCGCGGACGTCGCTGCGTCCGTGCTCGGCGGCTTCGTTCGGTTCCGCAAGCTCGGTGAGACCATTGAAACGCACCCTGTCGACTGGCCGACAGGCTTGATCGCCCGTGTAATTTGGACCGGCAAGGCAGCGCGCACCAGCGACTACATCGCAAAGGTCGACGCACTCGCCGAACGTGATCCCGCCGAGCATCGCGCGGTGATGGCGGACCTCGGTCGCGAGGCCGATCGTTTTGTATCAGCCGTGCTCGCGGCTGAGCCGATCGACGTGATCGCCAGCACTGCGGCATACGGCGAGGCGATGGCAGCACTCGGCCGTGCGGCGGGTGCCGACATTGTGGACGACACGCTTGCTCAGGTGGCGAAGCTTGCCGCGCGTGTAGGTGGTGCAGCGAAGCCTTCAGGAGCGGGCGGCGGTGACGTCGCTCTCGCGCTCCTACCGGATCCCGACGCCGAAGCGCAGTTCGTTCGGCTCTGCTCTGAACAGAAGTTCTCTGTATTGTCGATTGGCTGGGGCGCACCCGGAGTCCGGGTCGAGCCTAGTGAACGTGACCGAGCCGCCTCCGGCGCTCGTAAGGACGACGTATGACCCGACGCAACTCGAGATGGCCAGGGTTCTACAAGCTGTCGGTCGAAGATCGACGACGCGTGGCGGCTGAAGCCCTCGGCATGGATGTCGCAGATTTGATTGCAGCCGTAGGCGACGGCGGTCTGGGCTGTGAGCGTGCGGACAAGATCATCGAAAACGTCGTCGGTACGTTTTCGCTCCCGTTCGCGCTCGCGCTGAACGTTCAAGTCAACGGTGAAGATTTCATCGCACCGATGGTGGTCGAAGAGCCGTCGGTCGTAGCTGCGGCGAGCAACGCGGCGAGAATGGTGCGCGAGGGCGGTGGGTTCACGGCAGAGGCCGACGACCCGATCATGATCGCTCAGGTGCAGCTCGATGAGGTGCACGACGGCGCCTACGCGTGCCAGCGCATCAAGCAGTGTGCGAACGAGCTGATCGCGCTCGGTAACTCCGCAGTGCGCGGCCTCGTGAAGCGCGGCGGTGGCGTGCGTGGCTTAGAGCCGCGCGACCTCGGCGACGGCCTGTTCGTCGTGCATCTACACGTCGATTGTCGCGACGCGATGGGCGCGAACCTCGTGAACAACGTCGCGGAAGCGGTCGCGGATCGGATTCAAGAGCTCGTGGGCGGCCGCATGGGCCTGCGCATTCTTTCCAACCTCTGCGATCGGCGCAAAGTGCGCGTGACGTGCGCGGTGCCGTCGTATGCCTTGGCCTCGGCGGAGTTCGACGGCGACGAAGTGCGCGATGGCATCGTGCGTGCGTCGCGCTTTGCCGAGCGCGATCCGTATCGCGCGACGACGCATAACAAGGGTTTGATGAACGGGCTCGACGCGGTGGTGATCGCGACGGGTAACGATTGGCGTGCGGTGGAATCGGGCGCGCACGCGTATGCAGCGCGCACCGGCAAATACAGTCCGCTGTGCGTGTGGCGCGCGGATGGTGACGACCTCGTGGGTAACCTCGAGATTCCGCTCTCGCTCGGTACGGTCGGTGGGCCATCACGCGTGCACCTGGGTGCCCGGATGGGTTTGCGCGTCGTGAACCCGAGCTCGGCGACAGAGCTCGCGATGGTTGCGGCGAGCGTCGGCATGGCGAGTAACCTCGCGGCGCTGCGTGCGCTTGCGACTGAAGGTATTCAGCGCGGTCACATGGCCTTGCATGCGCGCTCGGTCGCGATTGCGGCCGGTGCGATCGGTGCCGATGTCGAGCGAGTTGCGCAGCACATTCATGCGCTTGGCGACGTGTCGCTCGAAGCCGCGCGGCTCACGTTGATCGAGATGTCGAGTTCGCTCAGCAGCGCTGCGCCTCCGTCGGAGTGAGTTGCAGCGGCGCCGCTGGCGCGCCGCGTTAGTTCCGTGCTCATTTCTCGGGATGCTGTAAGCGGCCCCGAGGTTTCTGCTAACCTGGGGCTTCGCTCTCGAGTTGCACATGAGCTCATCGCCTACACCCCCTGGCGGGGTGCCACCTCTGCCTGCTTCGTCCGGCATCGTATCGCCGAGCGCGGGAGTTCCAGGGCCGGGTGAGGTGCTCGACGGTCGCTACGTGATCGAGGACGCGATCGGCGAGGGCGGCGTTGGCCTGATCTTTCGGGCGACGCAGTTCAAGGTGCAGCGAACCGTCGCGGTGAAGTTTCTTCAGCGCGAGGTCGTGGGTGAACACCAGTTGAAGCCGCGGTTCGAGCGCGAGGCGCTCGCGCTTGCCGCACTCGCGCATCCGAACATCGTGCGCTTGCAAGACTACGGCGTTGCGCGCGGGCATCCGTTTTTGATCATGGAGTTCGTCGAAGGGCGGACCTTGCGCGGCGTGCTGAACGACGAGGGCGGGCTTCTGCCGGTGGAGCGGGCGCTCGCGGTGACTCGGCAATTGCTGTACGCGCTCGCCTACGCGCATGAGCGCGGGATCGTGCATCGAGATTTGAAGCCGGCGAATCTGATCGTGCAGTCGCTGCCACATCAGCCCGAGCACGTGAAGATTTTGGATTTCGGATTTGCGAAGTTCATGCCGGGGAGCGATCTGCCGATCGGCGCGCAGCTCACGCGATCTGGGCATACGTTCGGATCGCCTTCGTACATGTCGCCGGAGCACGCGACGGGTGGGCAGGTCGACGGGCGTTCGGATCTGTACTCGGTCGGCGTGTTGTTGTTCGAGATGGTGACGGGGACGCGGCCGTTCGAGGGCGACATTCAACAGTTGCTGCGTCATCACTTGATCACGCCGGTGCCGCGGCTCGTGGAGCGGCGGCCCGAGTTGAAGGACCAGCCGCAGCTGCAGGTGATGTTGGATCGGGTGCTCGCGAAGAATCGCGACGAGCGATATGCGGATGCTTCGGCGTTCATTCGTGCTGTCGACGAGTTGGAGCGGCACGTCTCGGCCATGGCCGTGTCTTCGGGGCGTCGGTCGAGTGGGGGCGGGCTCGGGCTTTGGGAAGCGCGTGGGCGAGCGGCAGGTGGGTTTCTGGATCGCGTGAGTCGGCGGGTGCAGCCGATTCTGGAGCGGTCGTGGCACATCTTGCGAGTTCGGGTCTTGCCGCCAGTGGCTGCAAGCGTGCGGCGGGTGTTGAGTCGGCGTCACGTGCGTCACGCGCCGGTGTCGCCGAATACGCGGCGTCTGTTGGCAGACGTGGAGCCAACGCCAGAGTTGGTAATCACGCCGGTGCCGCCGAGTGGTGATCGAAAGGCGGCGGCAGTCGCGGCAGAGGCTAACAAATCGTCGCACTCGCCTGCGCGTAAGGGCTGAGGTCCGGCCCGCCCGTTCTGTGGGTGGCACACTCGGCTCGCTTCTTTTGATCCTCCGGGTTTGCTACAGATGGTTCGATGCGCGAGCGTCTGATCGCAGCAGTACTTCGCGTGCTGCGATTTCCTCGCCCTCACGAGTGGCTGCTGCTTGCCGTACTCGTGTTTTTCACCGACCGGTATCGCTGGATGATGGACGATGCCTTCGTCTACTTCCGCTATGCCGATAACCTTTTGTTCCTCGGGCGCGGGCTCGTTTACAACGCCGGTGAGTTCGTCGAAGGGTACTCCAGCCCACTTTGGATGCTGGTCTTACTGCCGCTTCGTGCACTCGGCCTCGACTACTACTTACTGGTTCGATTGCTCGCGTTCGCGTGTTCGCTCGGATATGGCGCTGCACTCATCTGGGTGAATCGACGCTTGTCGCCTGCGAACGTGACCGTCAACTTTCCACTGGCAGCTTCGGCTGCTCACTACGGCATTACGACGCACTTTTCGTCGGGGCTCGAGACACCACTCGTGCAGCTGCTCGCGCCGCTCTACGCCGCAGCACTGCTGTTGCCTGCGAACGCTGCACTTCAGTGCGTGGTCGCACTGGCTCCGCTGGTTCGCGCCGAGTGCGGGCTTCTCGCGGTTCTGTACTTGCCGTTCGTACTCGTTCGCACGCGGCGCATCCCGTGGTGGTTTCTCGGGAGTGGACTCGTCGCGAACGGAGGTTGGCTGTTGTTTCGCGTGATTTATTACGCGGATTTTCTGCCGAACACGTTCTATCTCAAGGATTCGGCGCACTGGCGGCTCGGCCTCGAGTACTGGGAGAACGTGATCACGACGCACCACTGGGGCGCCTGGTCGTTAGTCTTGATCAGCTGCGCCGTGCTGGGTCGAAGCCAGCTTCGACGTGAGCTCGGCCCTCGCGCGATCATGTTGGCCGGCACTCTGGCGTACGCGCTCTACGTCACTCGCATCGGCGGCGACATGCTGTATCACCGCTACGCAGCACTCCCGATCTGCCTCGGCTTGTGCGCAGTTGCGGGAGTCGTCGAAGCGGCGCTCGTAGCGGTTTCGACGTGGCGCCGGCTGCCGCGCCTGCAGCTGTGGGCTGCAGCGGTCGCGATCTTGATTTGTTTGCCATTCGGTCTCGCGTATCCGCCTCAGCTGCTGTCGCACCCGTTCTTCTTGGAGCGCGAGTCACGAAAATGGCGCGCAATCGCCGATCCAAACTGGCACCGGCGCCACAAAGATCTCGAATACACCGCGCTACGAGCGGACGAGGACGCGCGCCTGCGTGACGCGTACGCACGCTGGCGAGCGCAGGGCGAGCCGCCCGCTCCCAGGATCATCGTCGAGGGCTTTTGCGCAACCGCGTTCCGAAAGTTCGAGACGCTGGTGGTGCACGACTTCGGCCTCACCGACCCGGTCCTAGCGAGGTTGCCGCGACCGTTCGGCCGTCCAGGACACAAGCTCGTGCAAAACGAGGCCGCCCAGATGGCGCGACTAAAGATCTCGGCACGACTCAAGGGAACCGAGTGGTACGACGAACCCAAGGCCCCGCGTTGGGTGCTGAAAAACCGCGAAGTGCTCGTCCTGCTCGACCAGAAGCTCCACAATCAGCACGACCTGCTTCAAAACTCGAAGCTTGCGGCCGTGCGTTTGAAGCTCAAGTAGATCAGCCGCGAGCGCCGGACTTCACCGCAGCCGCAGCCTTCTCGATCCAGTCGATCACGATGCCGCTGTAGTTCACGCCATCCAACCGAGTCATCGATTGGATCCCGGTGGGCGAAGTGACGTTCACTTCGGTGAGCTTCCCCGCGATCAGATCGATCCCGACGAAGAACAACCCGTCTTCACGCAACTTGGGCGCCAGCCGATCGATGATCTTCTGCTCTTCAGGCTCGACCCCAGCAGCGACAGCCCGCCCACCCACGCGAAGGTTCGAGCGAATGTCATCACTCGCGGGAACCCGAAGCACGGCCCCGAGCAACTCGCCGTTCAAGAGCAGTACGCGCTTGTCGCCGATCTTCACTTCGGGCAAAAACACTTGGACCATCGCCGCGCGCCGGCCGGACTTCGTGGTCGTCTCGATGATCGCGTTCACGTTCGGGTCGCCTTCACGCAACACCAAAACGCCTTCGCCGCCGCGCCCATCGAGCGGCTTGATCACCGCGGTGCCACCGACCCGCGTCATGAATAGCTTGATGCGGTCTTTGTGGCTCGTGACGATCGTCTCCGGCATCAACTCCGGAAAGTACGTCGTGTAGAGCTTCTCGTTCGCACGTTGCAGCCCGCGCGGATCGTTCACGACCAGTGTGTCGCCGCGCAAAACCTCGAGCAGCTGCGTGCTCCATAGATAGTTGTCGTCGAACGGCGGATCGGTCCGCACGAACACCGCGTCGACGTCGTGCAAGCTCACCACTTCCGGCTCGCCCAGCTTCACCGCGGGCACCGTGTTCCGCGCCATCGTCGCAACTGCGACGCGCGCGGAGAGCCGCCCGCCGTCCAAAATCAAATCCGTGTTCAAGCAGTGGTCGACCCGATGGCCGCGCTTGCTCGCTTCTTCCATCAACGCGAACGTGGTGTCGGCCTCCGGTAGGATGGTCGCCACCGGATCCATGATCACGACGAATCGCATGCCGGCCTACAGCCCCTTTTCGCGAATCCAGCGGTTCATGAAGTCCGCGGACTTCGAATACTGGTCGCGGGTCTGCTGCTCGATGAACCCTTCGAGGATCGTCCCGAGCCCAAACACCTTCACGGTGTTGTCCACGAGCACGAGTCGTTCGCACCGCTTGTCGCCGCGCGCCTCAACCCAGGTCTCGCTCGTCGTTTTGATCTTTTCGGCGGCGACCTTCGGCACGACATCCGCGAAGTACTTCTTCTGAGTCGGGTCGTATCGCCCGATCTCCGTGTACCCCGCGGTATCGCCAAAGATTTTCCGCGCCGGAGCCGGCAACTCGATCTTGGGCGCGCACTCGACACGCTTCCGAACGACGCCGTTCGGCTCGTGCACGTCTTCGAGCACGTTGTACGTGATGAAGTGCAGCCCCTCTACGAACATCGTGCGGTTGAACTCCGCATCGAAGAAGAGCTTGTTCCAGAACGTGTCGACGTCCGTCTCGATGGTGTGCTTGATCGTGTAGCGCACACCGTCCGCCTATCACGGATCCAGCGCGACGACCACTACGGTGACGTTGTCTTCGCCACCCGCCTTGTTGGACTCTTCCACGAGACGTTTCGCAGCGCCCTCGAGCTCTTTTTCCTCGGTCATGATCTGGAGGATGTGCTCGTCCGCGACCTGGCCACTCAGGCCATCCGAACAGAGTACGAAGCGATCACCCTCGCGGAGATCCTCCGTGCCCAAATCGACGACCACCGAGTCCTGCATGCCGAGCGCGCGTGTGATCACGTTCTTCGGCAGGATGTCCATCGCCTCTTTCGGCATGTCGGGCATCATCATCAGGTAGTCGTTGACGAGAGAATGATCGCGCGTGAGCAGCTCGATCTTCCCGTCGCGAATGCGGTACGCGCGGCTGTCACCGACGTGGGCGACATGCGCGATACCTTTTTCCGGGCACAGCAGCAGTCCCACGATCGTCGTGCCCATGCCTTGCGTCGACCGATCGCTACACGAGCGATCGAAGATCTGCTTGTTCGCCATCTTGATCGATGCGGACAAGCGGTTCTCTTGCAGACTCAAGTTGGGATCGACGGGGAACGGCCACGTCGCGTCGTCCTTCTCCGTTGCATCGAAGAACGTACGCATACCCTCGGCTGCCATCGCACTTGCGATCTCGCCGCTATTGTGACCACCCATGCCGTCCGCTACGAGAAAAAGCTTGTAGCGATCGAGACACCGATAGGTGTCTTCATTGTGGTCACGCTGCAGACCTACGTCAGTCAACCCTGCGGCGGTGATGCGCATCGTCCGTGTCGCGCTAAGCAAAATGTCCCGCTTTTCGCGTGGACCAGCCAACTTTAGACTCAGCGGCTTGGAGTAAACCGCCCGTGTTTTCAACTAACTATACCCGCTTCTTTCTCGTATGTCCCCTGCTCATGCTCGGCTGTCGTACCTATGACGCGACAGATGTGCGTTCTGCGATGGCTGGAGCCGCCACGGCGCTCGAGTCAGGCGACGGAATCCGGCTGTTCTCGTACATCGACGAGCGCGCACGATTTGCACTCGGCTCGACCGTAAAATCCCGGGGTGACGCTCGGAAGCTCATCGAGGCCGATTATCCAGTGGCCGACCGGCCTGCCGCAGTGGCCGCTCTGGGGGATGCCGCCCAGGTCGCCACGCCTGACGAGCTCTTCGCGCGTCGTTGTGCCCTGGATTGCATGCACACCTTGGCTGGACAGGTAGGCGCCCCCGTATCGCAGACCGCGGAAGGTGACGAAGTGCGCGTTACGACCAGTCGCGGAACTACACTGCACATGTTTGCAGGCCACGACGGCCGCTACGGGATCGTCTGGAACACGAAGGCCTGTATGGCGGAGCGGGCCCAAGCCTCGCGCGATTTCCGGCAGATCGAAGAAAACGCCAAAATCTATCGGAAGCGGCGCGAACTCGAGCGATGACGTCAGCCGCTCCCGCGGGCGCCTGGCTTCGTCGTGAGCGTGAGCGGTAGATCGACCGGCCACTCGCCCGGGTGCTCGAGGTAGCGATAGCGCGCCCAGTTGCCGATCACGCGCCGCACGTAATTGCGCGTTTGATCGATCGGAATGTCTTCGACGAAGCGATCGAGCTCGACCGCGCCACCCTTCGCGAGACGCTTGAGCCAGGGATCTACGCGGTGCTCCCCCGCGTTATAGGCCGCGATCGCCGGCGCAGGCTGGCCCCGATACCGGCCGAGCAAGTTCGCGATGAAGTGCGAGCCGAGCATGACGTTGACGGTCGGATCGAACAGCATCGGCCGATTGAACTCCGTCCACTTGAGCTCTTCGGCCTGATCGCGCGCGGTTCGCTCGAGCATCTGCATCAAGCCGATCGCGTTGGCATACGAAACCACGGTCGGGTTGTACGCGCTCTCCTTACGCATGATCGCGTAGACGAGGTCGACCGGAACTTCGGCGTCCTCGGCCGCATATTGGACGGACTCCGCGTAAGGCCGAGGAAACAGCGTGTCCCAGACCGCACGGGTGGTGCCGACCGGGGGATCCTTCAAGGCGTTGTCGCGTTCGCGCTCGGCCAGAATGTACGGTCGGTTGAACTCTCCGAGAGACTGATACAGCGTCGAGAGCGCCACCAGGCTATCGCCCGGCATGCCTTCGCGGATCGAGACTTCTTGCGCCTGCATCGCGGTGAGCGCATCGGACCGCAGCCCGAGCCGGAGATAGAATTGCACGTCGTCCGGGAGCTTCACCGGATCCATCATCGCGGCACCGGCCGCGGCCGAGGTCGCCTGCTCCGCAACGATGCCGAACGGGAGCCCAGGGTCGACGCCGATCGACAAGAGCCGTGAGCGCGAGAGCAGCGAGTACCAGTGCAGCGGCTCGACCGCGAGCGCGCTCTTCAAATACTCGATGCCCAGCGTGCGCTTCTTCGCGATCAACGCGCAGCGCCCGGCCCAGTACAACCCGCGCGCTTTGACCATCGCGAACGGCGATGTCTGCGAGTACTTCTCGAACATCGGAATCGCTTTGTCGCACTGCTTTTTCGTAAACGAGAAGAACGCCAGCTCCCACAGCGCCGAGGTCGCGAGCTCGCGCTCCTTGCGCTTCTCGGCGTCCTTCAAGAACTCTTTCATATGGGCTTCGCCGCCCTTCAGATCGTGGCGAAGCTCGAGCCAGGCTGCGTCGTGAAGCGCTTCTTGCGCGTTGCGATGCTTCGGGTTCGCCTTTGCAAACGCGCGATAGGCTTTCACTGCGAGCGCGTCTTTATCGGCGCGCGCGAGCGCTTGCGCGGCCATGTAGGCGTCGTCCGCGCGCGGTGCGCCGCCGAGAACGGCAGCTTGCGTGAGCAGCTTCGATGCTTCGTCGTAATTGGAGCGCGTGCGAAACATCACCAGCCCGCGCATGTGGAGGACGCGCGCTTTCAGACGCTTGTCGTCTTTCGCCGGTTTGACGAGCTCGATCTCCGCGAGCGCTGCGTCCGTCTCGTGGGCTTCCAGCCAGTTCTCCGCGCGATCGAGCCGCTCGTCATCCGTGAACTGAAAGTTCGGAACGAGCGTTCGCAGCAGATCCTCGACCTCGGCGCTGCGCGAGTGCTCCGGCTGCTCGATGTAGAGCGACCGCAAATCTTTGATCGCAGACGTTCGATCGCCCGTCTGCGCGAGCAGCTTCGCGAGCGAGAAGCGCACCGCGAAACGGCGACCCGCGTTGCCCTTCACGCTGCGCAGCAACGCGAGCGCGCTCGCCGAGTCACCTTGATTGATCGCGCAATCGGCCGCCCGCTGCGTCAGCTCGGCATCGGGGCCATCGCGCTCGGCGAGCACGGGTAACATCAGCCGCGCTTCGGCGCAGCGACCCGTCCGAGCGAGCCAGCGCGCGCGGCGCTCCGCGATGTCGCGGATCACACGCGTCGGAAGCCCGGTCGCCTCCTTGGGCAGTGCCGCGAGCGCTTCTAAATACTGGTCTTGGTCCTCGTAAAGGCGGGCCGTCAGGTATTTGACGTCGGGCCGACCTGCGAGCTCCGGCGGCAATTGAGTCACCAGCGCCAGCGCACCCGCGTAGTCTTTGGCCTCGACCCGCGCGCGAACCGCCTCGAGCGCGGCCTGAGCACTGGCGCGAAGCGGTGCAAATGCCGCGATTAGCAGCACTAAGGACACTGCAGACGAGAGCGTTGCAAAAGCCCGCGAGAGTCTCGTTCGTGCTGCGATTCGGCTCGGAACGTTCGGCGGCACCGGACCTACGAGGCTGACACAAGAGTGCTGGCACGCCCAGAAGCGATTGACTATGCTGCGCCGCCATGCCGTCGTACCGGCCGGAAATTTCCGTGCTTACTCGCTTTACGTCTGCGCTCTCGTATCTACGTGGGTGGGGCCTCGTCGCGCTCGTCGCAGCGCTGCTTCCCGCCTGCTCGCCGGAGATCGGCGACGACTGCGCGACCGCGCTCGATTGCTCGGCCTCCGGCACGCGCCTGTGCGACATGACCCAGCGCGGCGGCTACTGCACGCTCGAAGGCTGCGAGGAAAATACCTGTCCCGAAGAAGCAGTGTGCGTATCGTTTGGGCGCCGCTTCGAAGGGCAGTCGGTCGAGCGGTTGGCGCGCCCCTTCTGCATGTTGAAGTGCGATAGCGACAGTGATTGCCGCACCGACGACAACTACGGCTGCTTCGCAGCGCGATCCTCGGACCCGAAAGCCAAAACGTTTGGCGCGGGAGACGAGGCCCAAATCCTGGGCAACTCCAAGCAGAAGTTCTGCGCGCAGAACGCATCGACATTTGTGCTTCCGGACGCTGGGATGAGCGAAATGCCGGAACCGGATGCTGCGATGAGCCTGCCGCCCGAGGAAGACGACGCAGGTGCCGCGTCCGAAGACGACGCGGGCTCAGCGGCGCCGTAGCGAGCACTTCGTCGCAAACCAGCGGGCGGTGCGCGCAGCCAACAACTGCCATGTTCCGGCGGGTCCCGTGTAGGATGCGGCCGTCGGCAGAATGGACGGCTTCGCGCGATATCTGCTGGCTCGCTTGCTGCGAGCGGTCCTGACCATCGCGTGTGTGGTCAGCCTGGTGTTCTTGCTGGTTCACGCGATCCCGGGCGATCCGGTTCAAGCGATCTTGGGCGACCAAGCGTCCCCGGAAGATCGCGCAGCGCTGCGCTCGGTGCTTCGCCTCGATCGACCACTGCCCGAGCAGTACGCGCTGTTTCTCGGGGACCTCGCGGCGGGCACGTTCGGTCATTCTTTTCGCGCACAGAGCCGCACCGTCGCCTCGCTCGTGTTCGAAGTGCTTCCTGACACGCTGACGCTCGCAGCGGCAGCGATGCTGATCGCGCTGGCCTTGTCGCTCCCGCTCGGCACGATCGCTGCGCTGCGTCGCGGGACTCGCTGGGATGACGCAGCCACCGGGATCGCGCTCGTCGGGCTCGTCGTTCCCAACATCTGGCTCGGCCCCTTGCTCGTGCTGGTATTCGGCGTCTGGCTGCGTGTGCTTCCGATGCCGGGTGACGATCCGAGCTTCGCCAGCCTGATCTTGCCTGCGTTCACGGTCGGCGCTGCGCTGAGCGCGATCCTGACGCGACAAACGCGCGCTTCACTCGCGGACGTTCTCGGTGAGCCCTACATCCGCGCCGCGCGTGCTCGCGGCGTCTCGGAGCTGCGCCTC
>Ga0193753_10001002_pt1 | contig 25343 bp, 29 predicted proteins | sample H1c2metaG_FD_144925 | JGI IMG/M metagenome (GOLD analysis project Ga0193753, IMG submission 144925) | Soil microbial communities from a riparian zone of the East river system, Colorado, United States - H1c2 | ecosystem: Environmental > Terrestrial > Soil > Riparian zone | place: USA: East... | reverse complement strand
GAGGTGATTCGCCTTGCTGCCGTCGGCGATCTGCGTCTTCTTGAGTTCCACGAAATTGCCGATGTGCACGCCGGCGCCGAGCTTCGAACCCGGCCGCACGCGCGCGAACGGCCCGATGATGCAGCCCACGCCGAGCTCGCTCTGCTCGAGAACCGAATTGGGGTGAACGACGGTGTCCGCGCCAATGGACACATCGCGCAGCACGGTGTTCGGACCAATGCGCACGCGATCGCCCAGCGTGACCTTGCCTTCGAGCAGTACGTTGGCGTCGAGGAACACATCGCGTCCGAGGCTCACTTCGCCGCGAACATCGATGCGCGCGGGATCCGCAAGCGTGGCTCCCGCGAGCATGAGCTCGCGCGCACGATCGGCGCGATGCAGCGCTTCGAGCTCGGCGAGCTGCGCCTTGTCGTTGACGCCGAGCACTTCGGCCACCGTGGGCGCGATCAGTGGCGTGACCTTCACCTTGTCTTTCACCGCCATGGCGATGACGTCGGTGAGGTAGTACTCGCCCTGCGAGTTGACGTTCTTGAGTTTACCCAGCCATTTTCGCAGTAGTTTGGCGGGCACGGCCATGATGCCGCTGTTGCCTTCGCGAATCTTGAGCTGGGCCGGGCTTGCGTCTTTCTGTTCGACGATTTTCTGGATGGCGCCGCGTTGACGAACGATGCGGCCGTAGCCAGCCGGGTTTTCGAGCATCACGGTGAGCAGGCTCATGGCCTTCGTGCCGGCGGCGGCGATGAGCAGCCGCAGGGTTTCGACACGGATCAGCGGCACGTCGCCGTACAACACCAGCACCAGCTCATCGTCGGTGACATTGGGCATGGCCTGCATGACCGCATGGCCGGTGCCGAGCTGCTTGGCCTGCAACGCCCACTGGAGATCCTGTTGGGGCAGCGCCGTGCGCACCGCGTCGCCGCCGTGGCCATAGACCACGTGCATCGACGAGGGATTCAGCGTGCGCGCCCGGCTAACAACGTGGCCGAGCAGCGGTACGCCGGCGAGCGGCTGCAGGACCTTGGGGAGATCGGATTTCATTCGCTTGCCTTGACCGGCAGCGAGAATGACAACGGCGAGCTTCATGTGGCCGCGAGTTTAGCGGCCCCCGTTTAAATAGACACGCGATCGACGCGAATCAGCGGCGGAACTGCCTGCCGGTTGCGTTGTAGGGATCGGCGCCGCCGGCATCGATGGCCGCGAGATCGTTCTTGCCCAGCAGCGTGTCCATGACATTGCGCTTGGTTTGGGGGAGAACGCGTGCCCCGGCTTTGCGCCCGAGACTGGGAACAACGGCTTCCCCGTTCGGCGTTGAGGCGGCGGTCCAATCGACCTGGTTGTCGTTTCCTGGGTTCATGAGGTGGAAATATACGCGCGCAATCTTTGCAGTGGTATGTCCGCGGTCGGCCCCTCATGGCCGCTCGTCGGGACGGGTGCCGGTCGTCGGGTGCTATCTACCGCTCGTCGGTGCCTGGAAGTCCATCACTCGCCTTTGCCCATGAGGGCGTGAATCTTGTTGAGCGTGGCCCAGTTGCGCGTGGTGCCGGTACCCTTCAGCCCTTTCAGCAGCGCATCCGCCGCCTTGCTCTCGAGGATGCCGTTGGCGCACCACAGGTACGCGGCGTGTTTGCCGACATGAATCCTCTCATCGCCCCACTCGGCCTTCGCAAGGGTCCTGACGCTCGCCAGGGATCTGCCTTCGTTCGTCATGGCGACGAGCAACCGCGAATGATCGCCGGCGATCGCATCGAGCTGGTTGCCTGCGATGATCCCTGCCAGGTCTTTCGCCGACTTCACGATCACCAGCGCATCGATGCCCGTCTTCTTGAGCACCGCCTGCCGGATGCGATCGGCATGTTTCGTGGCGGGTGCGGTGTCACCCGTGAACACGGCGTTGCCGCTGTTCAGCAGCGTCTGCACATCGGTGTAGCGCAGCTTCGTGAGAAGGACTCGCAGATCCGCCATGGCAATGCGCTTGGCTTTGCCGACGTTGATGCCGCGGAACAGCGCGACGTAGCGTGTCACGGGTTCAATGCGCTCACGCCAGACGACTCCAGGCCAATTCGAGGCAAAAGCGCGCGGGGATGAGAACCAGCACGACCAGGTAGAGAGTTCGCGCGGCGACATACACGACGGCGCCTGGACGGTTCAGGCCGGCGACGACCGGCGGGCGAACGAAGTCGCGCGCCGAGGCGGCAAGATCCAGGATCAGCATCTGCGCGCCCACGCGAAAGGACAGGAAGAAGATGGCCGCGCCCAGGATCTCGAGCACCGTGGTCATCTCGATGGCGAGGCCGATTTCCGGGCCTGCCGCCACACCGATGAAGATGAGTGCCAGCAGTTTCAGCCAGGCGTTTCGATCTCCGAGCTGCCGCGCGACGCCGCTCCATAGATAGGAGGGTTTCATGGCGGTGCCTTGAAGCCATGCCCGCCCACCGGTTCGGTCTTGATGTGTTCGTTGAAGGTCGCTATCAACGGCATCGCGCTCTTGATCGAAGTCTGTACGGCAGACAGCGACAACGAGGCCTTGTGGCTGACTTCGCTGTCCCACACTTCCGTGATCCAGATGGCATCGGCGTTGGCGGGGTCGCGCGCCACGACGTAGCTCAGGCAGCCGGGCATTTCGCCGATGCCTCCGAGCAGGATCCACAGCAGTTCTTCGCGCTTGCCGGGGACGGCGGTCATCTTGCCTATCAATCCAAACATTCGGCTTTCTCCTCTCGGTGGGGCTGCCGGTCGAAATCACGGCTGGCGGCGATGATGGCCGCGCTGATCTCCGCGTCCGATGGCGGTGGATCGAGAAACACCTGGTAGGCTTTCACCGCGAGCACCGCGACCTCGCTGGGCCGCGAGGGCACGCGCCCGCCGGGAAAGCGGATCACGTGCTGGCGGATGAAGTTCGCCGCCGCGGTCACTGCGCGATGCTCATCGTGGTCACGGGCGTGCGGATATTCGAAGCGCCAGCTCGCGATGCGTTCGTTGATCTCGGATTTGTCCGGGCCGGCGTTCATGGCGGTGGCGGTGAATACGCGGCAGTCGTAGGTGCGGCAGGTTTCCGGCCGGTGCGCGTAGATAGAACAATTGCCATTGGCGAGCATGAAGCAATGACCCTTCTCATCGAAGCCCATGAGCTGGGCTCCGTTCGTGGCTCCGGGTACGGGCCGCAAATTTTCTTCGCCGATGTGCTCGAGCGCCGCCGACTCGTGCGCACGCACCTTGATGAAATAGGACGACGTGCAACAGCCGCGGCAGTCGCCGCAGTCAACATTCATACCCGCGTTTCCCGCGAGGGCGGCGCGCATCTGGCGCAGCCAGTCCGAAAACCCGCCGGCCGGAATCTCGCTCAAGCGCCCACCTCGACCAGGAAACCGCCGGGTGCCTGGACGTAGAAGGAGTACGCATGCGCGCGCTGTGGAGCAGCGACTTCGATTCCATCGCCCGCCATGCGCCCGTGAATGGCGTCCACCCTGCTTTCGCTGTCGACAAAGAACCCCACGTGAAAGTTCTCTGGATAGGTCTTGCTCGATTTCGAGCCCGCCTTCATCAGCGTGAGCACGAAGCCATCATCGTCGAGCAGCACGGTGAGCCCGGCGTTGCCGCTGGCCTTGCGCAGCTCGAAATACTTTTCGAAGAAGGCGCTGGCCGCGGGCACGTCCGGCACCATCAGGTGCAGGTGATTCAATTTCATGGCCGCATGCTGGCGCTTGGCGCGCGGCTACGCAACGAGGGCTCAGGGATGGGGGGCAGTCGCCCCGGATCCCGAATCGAGCCAGGCGATGGCCGCGGCTTCATTGGTAAAGACGTCGCCGGCGACGCCGCGGTTCTGGGCCATGAGCACACCGATCTTCTGCGGATCGATGAATTCGGCCCTGGCCACCATCGCTACGCGCAGTGCGGCACCAGCACTCTGCGCCCACCTGGTGGCCAGCGAATATCGCGCAAAGACATCCGGGGTGGGGAAGCCCGACAGGGAGCTGGTGTTCACCAGCAGATCCTGCAATTCGAGCGAGCGAGCGTGCCGCATGCCTTCGGCCACGATTTCGACGGCCTGTTCGAAGGACATCGAGCCCACGGGCCGAAAGAAACCGCGCCGGCCAACCTGTTCGAAGTATTTGAGCGTGCTCATGCGGTCCTAAGCAGACTGTAGCGTCACACGGGGCATGGACACATCAGGGAAAACATTCAAGTGTTAGCGGTGGGACCGCACCGCGGACGACTGGCTAGGGGCTATTTGCCCTTGCGCAGCTTCTGGATCATCTTCAGCTGCTCGTTCATGCGCGACAGCTCGCGGATGGCTTCGGCCTGTTCGAGCTTGTCGGTGGCGCCACGCAGTGCTTCTTCGGCACGCTGCCGCGCAGCCAACGCGGCGGCTTCATCGAGATCCTTGGCGCGCAGCGCGGTATCCGCGAGCACGGTGACCTTGTTCGGCTGGACTTCCAGCGCACCGCCGCCCACGAAGAAATGCTGCTCTGTGCCATCCGGCGTCTGTACGCGCACTTCACCGGCCTTGAGCATGGTGAGCAGCGGCGCGTGACGCGGCGCGATGCCCAGCTCACCCTGCGACCCGGGCGCGAACACCATGGACGCCGCGCCCGAGAAAATTTCTCCCTCGGCGCTGACGATGTCGACGTGAATGGTGTTTGCAGTGGCCATGGCTATCTACCTTAGTTGAGCGTCTTGGCCTTCTCGACCGCTTCTTCGATGGCGCCGACCATGTAGAACGCCTGCTCGGGCAGGTGGTCGTACTCGCCGGCGAGAATGCCCTTGAAGCCGCGGATGGTGTCGGCCAGCGGGACGATCTTGCCGTCCTGGCCGGTGAAGATCTTGGCGACGTTGAACGGCTGCGACAGGAAGCTGCGCACCTTGCGGGCGCGGAACACGGTCTGCTTGTCTTCTTCGCTGAGCTCGTCCATGCCGAGGATCGCGATGATGTCCTGCAGTTCCTTGTAGCGCTGCAGCACGGCCTGAACGCCGCGCGCGGTGTTGTAGTGCTCATCGCCTACGACCAGCGGATCGAGCTGGCGGCTGGTGGAGTCGAGCGGATCGACCGCCGGGTAGATGCCCAGCGCCGCGACCTGGCGCGAGAGCACCACGGTGGCGTCCAGGTGAGCGAACGTCGTCGCCGGGGACGGATCGGTCAAGTCGTCGGCCGGTACGTACACGGCCTGGATCGAGGTGATGGAGCCCGTTTTCGTCGAGGTGATGCGCTCCTGCAGAACGCCCATTTCCTCGGCCAGCGTCGGCTGGTAACCCACCGCAGAAGGCATGCGGCCTAACAACGCGGACACTTCGGTACCGGCCAGCGTGTAGCGATAGATGTTGTCGACGAAGAACAGCACGTCGCGGCCCTTGCCGTTCGGCTGGATCTCGTCGCGGAAGAATTCGGCCATCGTCAGGCCCGTGAGCGCGACGCGCAGGCGGTTGCCCGGCGGCTCGTTCATCTGGCCGTACACCATCGCGACCTTCGAGTTCTCGAGGTTCTTGAGGTCGATGACGCCCGATTCGGCCATCTCGTGATAGAAATCGTTGCCTTCGCGAGTACGTTCACCGACGCCTGCGAACACGGACAGACCCGAGTACTGCTTGGCTCGAGCATGTTCACGGTCTTGCCGACGCCGGCGCCGCCGAACAGACCGACCTTGCCGCCCTTGGCGAACGGAACGAGCAGGTCGATGACCTTGATGCCCGTGACGAGCAGATCCTGGCCGCCGGCCTGTTCGTCGTACGACGGGGCGGGACGGTGGATAGGCAGTGTTTCCTTCGCGGCGACCGGACCCCGGTTGTCCTGCGGCACGCCCAGCACGTCCATGATGCGGCCGAGCGTGGCCTGGCCCACGGGCACGTTGATCGGCTTGCCGGTGGATTCCACCAGGATGCCGCGCTTCAGGCCTTCGGAGGCGCCCATGGCGATGGTGCGCACGACGCCGTCGCCGAGCTGCTGCTGCACTTCGAGCGTGAGTTCGACATCCTTCAACTTGAGCGCTTCGTAGATTCTCGGGATCGACTCGCGCGGGAATTCCACGTCGATGACGGCGCCGATGATCTGGGTAATCTTGCCTGTGGCCATAATCCGATACCTCTAACTAAACTGCTGCCGCGCCGCCGACGATCTCTGCCAATTCCTTGGTGATCGCGGCCTGGCGGGCCTTGTTGTAAATGAGCTGGAGCTCGCCGATGAGCTTGCCGGCGTTGTCCGAGGCCGACTTCATGGCGACCATGCGCGCGGCCATTTCACTGGCGACGTTTTCCACGGCGCCGCGATACACCTGCGCTTCGATGTAGCGCATGAGCAGGCTGTCGAGGATCGCGCTGGCGTCGGGCTCGTAGATGTAGTCCCAATGCTCCTGGAGCTCGGCGCCGTCGATGGGCTGGACCGGCAGCAGCTGCACGACCTCGGGTTTCTGCGTCATGGTGTTGACGAAGCGCGAGTGGACCAGCAGCAGGCGATCGATCTTGCCTTCCTTGTACGCATCGAGCATGACCTTCACCGTGCCGATGAGGTCCTTGATGTGCGGCTGATCGCCGAGCCCCTGCGTGTTCGCGAGGATCGGGTTCGGCAGGCGGCGGAAGAAGGCCGTGGCCTTGCCGCCGATGACGCACATCGAGATGGCGGCGCCTTTCGCCTGCCAGTCGCGCATGGCGGTGAGCGCGCCCTTGAAGATGTTGATGTTCAGGGAGCCGCACAGGCCGCGATCCGAAGAGATCACGATGATGCCGACGTTCTTCACCTCGGCGTGCTCACGCAGGAACGGGCTGCGGTAATCCGGATTCGCCTGCGTCAGGTTGCCGATGACCGCGCGGATCTTCTCGGCGTACGGACGCGCCAGGCGCATGCGGTCCTGGGCGCGACGCATCTTGCTCGTCGCCACCATCTGCATCGCCTTGGTGATCTTCTGCGTGCTCTTCACGCTTGCGATCTTGACGCGGATTTCTTTTGTGCCGGGCATGGCTAGTAAAACTCTAGAACACGCCGTTCTTGGCGAAGTCTTCGCAGATGGCCTTCAGCGACGCTTCCTGCTTCTTGAGCACCGGGTCGGCATTGATGGCATCGAGCGTCGCCTTGTGGCTGGACTTGGCGAGGTTCTGCAGCGCGTTTTCCGCGTCCACGACCTTCTTGCGGTCCACCTTGTCGAAGTAGCCGTTGTTCACCGCGTAGATCGACAGCGCCATTTCGGCCACCGACTGCGGCGCGTACTGCTTCTGCTTCATCATTTCGGTCACGCGCACGCCACGCTCGAGCTGGCGACGGGTGGCTTCGTCGAGGTCCGAAGCGAACTGCGAGAACGCCGCGAGTTCGCGGTACTGCGCGAGGGCCAGGCGGATACCGCCACCCAGGCGCTTGATGATGTCGGTCTGCGCCGCGCCACCGACGCGCGACACCGAGATGCCGGCGTTCATGGCGGGGCGGATGCCGGCGTTGAACAGATCGGTCTCGAGGAAGATCTGGCCGTCGGTGATCGAGATGACGTTCGTCGGAACGAATGCGGTCACGTCACCGGCCTGCGTTTCGATGATGGGCAGACCCGTGAGCGAACCGGTCTTGCCTTTCACGGCGCCCTTGGTCGCCTGCTCCACGTACTCTTCGTTCACGCGCGCGGAACGCTCTAACAAGCGGCTGTGCAGATAGAACACGTCGCCGGGATACGCTTCGCGGCCCGGAGGACGGCGCAGCAGCAGCGAGATCTGCCGATAGGCCACGGCCTGCTTCGACAGATCGTCATAGATGATGAGCGCGTCTTCGCCGTTGTCCATGAAGAACTCGCCCATGGTGCAGCCCGAGTACGCGCTGATGTACTGCATGGCGGCGGGCACGGACGCGGACGCGGCAACGATGATGGTGTGCGCCATGGCGCCGTGCTCTTCGAGCTTGCGCACCACGTTGGCGATGGTCGACTGCTTCTGGCCGATGGCGACGTACACGCACTTAATGCCGGAAGACTTCTGGTTGATGATGGTGTCGATGGCCATCGCGGTCTTGCCGGTCTGGCGGTCGCCGATGATGAGCTCGCGCTGGCCGCGGCCGATCGGGACCATGGAGTCGACGGCCTTGTATCCGGTCTGCACGGGCTGGCTGACGCTCTTGCGGTAGATGACGCCCGGCGCCACGCGCTCGATGGGGGCGGTCTTCGTGGTCTTGAGCGGGCCCTTGCCATCGATGGGCTGGCCCAGCGCGTCGACCACGCGGCCTAACAACTCACGGCCCACCGGCACTTCGAGGATGCGCCCCGTGGTCTTCACGGTGTCGCCTTCGCGGATGCTCTTGTAGTCGCCCAGCACCACGGTGCCCACCGAGTCCTGCTCGAGGTTCAGCGCGAGGCCGAAGAGGTTGCCCGGGAACTCGATCATTTCGCCGTAGCGAACGTCCGCGAGCCCGTGGATGCGGCAGATGCCGTCCGTCACCGTGACGACGGTGCCGACGTTGCGCGCTTCGCTGGCGGACTTGAAGTTCTCGATGCGTGACTTGATGAGGTCACTGATCTCGCTGGCTTTTACGGACATGTTCTGAAGTCCTTAACTTGATGGACTGTGAAAAATTCTTAAGCGGTCATTTCAACGGCCAGGCGTTCGAGCCGGCCCTTGATGGAACCGTCGATCACGAGATCGCCGGCCTTGAGGACGGCGCCGCCAATGAGGCTGCCGTCGACCTTGGTATGCAGGCGCACCTGGCGCCCGAGCTTCTTCTGCAGTGCCGCCGCGTAACGGCTTTCCTGGTCGGGCGTGAGCTGCGACGCCGCGATCACTTCGACATCCACCGCGTTCTCCACTTCGGCCTTCATCTGCTCGAACAGCGCCGCGATCTCGGGGAGGAATCCGAGCCTGCGGTTTTGCGCCAGCAACGACACGAAGTTGCGGCCGTACTCGTCGAGCCCTGCACCGGTGACGCCGGTGACCAGCTCGGCCAGTTGCGCCGGCGTGACGTGCGGGCTGCCTAACAAGGCGCGGACCCGTGGATCCGCGACCACTTCCGCCGCTCGCGTCAACGTCGCGGCGACGGGCGCCAGCGTGTTGGTCTTGCGCGCGAGCGCGAAGATGGCCTTCGCGTACGGACGTGCGGTAGTGATGCGTTCAGCCATCAGAGCTTCGCAGCCAGTTGGTCGAGCAGCTCGCCGTGCGTCTTGGCGTCGATCTCTTTCTCGAGCACGCGCCTGGCACCGGCGACGGCGAGGCTTACCACCTGGCCGCGGAGCTGGTCCCGCGCACGATTGCTCTCGAGATCGATCTGCGATTTCGCACTGGCCAACGCCTTCTCGCCCTCGAGGCTCGCGGCCTTGCGCGCTTCGTCGATGATCTGGTTGGCTCGCGCCTGTGCCTGCGACTCTATGGTCAGCGCACGGGTGCGGGCTTCCTTGATCACGTCATCGGCGCGGCTCTTGGCTTCGGACAGGTCTTTCTGACCCTGCTCCGCGGCCGAGAGACCGGCGGCGATCTTCTTCTCGCGCTCGTTCATGGCGCCAAGAATGATGGGCCAGATGAACTTCATCACGACCCAGATGACGATGGCGAACACCAGCATCTGGATGATGAGCGTGACTGTGATATTCACTTGCGTCTCCTCAGCGGCGGCTTGTTGACCGCTGATCTCTTACTGCGCGGCAATCGTGAGCGGACCCAGGAACGGGTTCGCGAACGTGAAGAACAGCGCGAAGCCGATGCCGATCATCGCGACCGCGTCGAGCAGGCCGGCGACGATGAACATCTTCACCTGCAGCGCCGGGGTCAGTTCCGGCTGGCGCGCGGCGCCTTCCAGGAACTTGCCGCCGAGCAGACCGAAGCCGATGGCGGTACCGAGCGCGCCCATGCCGAAGATGATGCCGACGGCGAGAGCGGTGAGACCTTGAATATGAGCGTATTCAGCAATGTGTTCCATGTTTCCTCCAACCAAAATTAACGATAGTCAGTGATGAGTCTCGTGTGCCTGCGCGAGGTACACGATCGTCAACACCATGAAAATGAACGCCTGCAGCGGGATGACCAGGATGTGAAACAGGCCCCACGCAGTTCCCATGATCAGCTGGCCGATGGCGCCGCCGATGCCGCCGAACGTGTTGATCGCAAAACTGCCGCCGAGCACCGCGAGCAGCAGGAAGATCATCTCGCCCGCGAAGAGGTTGCCGAAGAGGCGCAGGCCGAGCGACATCGGGCGCGCCAGGTGTTCGATGATGTTCAGCAGCAGGTTGAACGGCATCATCCACTTGCCGAACGGATGCGTGAGCAGCTCCCAGATGAAGCCGCCGGCGCCCTTGATCTTCACGCTGTAGAACATCACCAGCAGGAACACGGTGATGGACATGCCGAGCGTGATGTTGAGGTCGGTGCTGGGCACCACCTTCAGGTGTTCGATGCCGGCCTTGTGCGCAATCTGCGGCAGCAGGTCGACGGGCAGCAGATCCATGAAATTGAACAGCAGCACCCAGCAGAAGATGGTGAGTGCGAGCGGGGCGATGAGCTTGCTGTTGCCGTGGAAGGTGTCACGCACCTGGGTGTCGACGAAATCGACCAGCACTTCGACGAAGAGCTGGGCCTTGCCCGGCACGCCGGCCGTGGCCTTGCGCGCGACAAAGTAGAAGAAGCCGACGAACAGCACGGCGAGCAGCACCGAGAAGAAGATGCTGTCGACGTTGTAGGTGAAGAAACCTTCACCCTTCTGCAGGTTGGCCAGATGGTGAACGATGTATTCGTTCGACGTTTGAACGTGACCGGCGGTTTCAGCTTCAGCGGACATCGATTCTCTTTCCAGTTCCTGCTAACGGAGGCAGCGCGTTCGCCAAGGCAACCCAGTACACAAACAGTGTGGCGATGTAGGCGCCGAACAACGCGGCAAACGAAACCTTCATCGTCACGAAAACCAGCACGAACAGCGTGACCGTCACGGCGAGCTTCGTGGCTTCACCCACGTAGAACGCGCGCGCCACGCGCTCGGCCGCGGCTCCTGCCGGCGCCGCGAAACCGATGAGCGCAAGCGCAGCGCTGGCGATGGCGGAAATGCCGCCGCCCGCAAGTGCGCTCAGGCCGGTCATACGACCCCAGACCGCGAAGCAAATTGCCGCGGCCACAACGGTGACGACGACCTGGCCGAGCACGACGCTCGCTGCCAGTCGCCTCGCTTGGGGCAACTCAAGGGTGACCACGACACTCCTACTGCAAGTCGACAATCCGCGAACACAACTTCGCGCCCGCGAGAGCCGCAGGCTTACGTTGGCAATGTTCGAAAATTGTTTGGCTTGGCAACGACTTACGTGTGCCTTGGCCAGGGGCGCGCATTATATACGCCGACCCCCCGCCCTTCAACAAAAAAACCAGCCGGAAAGACGATTTTTCCTGGCGCGTTTTACGTATTCGTATGAGTGCGGGCGGGACTCTTTCACCTAGTATCCGGCGCAACCCTCGACAGGAAATTTCCATGCTCCAAACCCTCAGCGCACGCGTCCTCCTTCTTTCGGCACTGGCGGCTACCTCCGTGGCCACTGCGGCCAATCCGAAGTCACGCGCCGGCGAGCCCGAGTTCCGCGAGGTCTACAAGGAGCTGGTCGAAACTAACACCGCGCTGTCCAACGGCAGCTGCACGCTGGCGGCGGAGCGCATGGCGACGCGGCTGAAATCCGTGGGGCTCGAGCAGGTACAGGTCTTCACCGCGCCAGACCATCCGAAGGAAGGCGGGCTGGTCGCGGTTTTGCCGGGCAGCGACCCCAAGGCCAAGGCCATGCTGCTGCTGGCGCACATCGACGTGGTGGAAGCGAAGCGCGAGGACTGGACGCGCGACCCGTTCGTGCTCGTGGAAGAGAACGGTTCGTTCTATGCGCGCGGCGCGATGGACGACAAGGCCGAAGCGGCCATCTGGGTCGACACGCTCATGCGTTACGCGCGCGAGAAATTCAAACCGCGCCGGACCATCAAACTTGCGCTGACCTGCGGCGAGGAGACGGCGGGCGCCTTCAATGGCGCGCAGTGGCTGGCGAAGAATCACCGTGACTGGATCGACGCGGAGTTCGCGATCAACGAGGGCGCCTGGGGCGAAATGGATGCGCAGGGAAACCGGCTCGTCATGAACGTGCAGGCCGGAGAGAAAGCGGCGCAGAACTATCGCATCGAGGTCACGAACCCGGGCGGCCACAGCTCGCGGCCTCGGAAGGACAACGCCATCTATCAACTCGGCGCCGCGCTGGCGCGCATCGAGGCCTATGAATTCCCGGTGCAGTTCACCGACGCCAGCCGTGCCTACTTCAGCGGCATGGCGAAGATCCAGGCTAACAAGGGTAATGCCGACGTCGCCGCGGCCATGAACGCGATGGTCAAGGACCCGGCCGACACCAAGGCAATCGCGCTCGTGTCCGCGAAGGATCCGAGCTGGAATGCGACGCTTCGAACCACCTGTGTCGCGACCATGCTCGACGGCGGCCATGCCACCAACGCATTGCCGCAGCGCGCCCGCGCCAACGTCAACTGCCGGATTTTCCCGGGCGTTACCGAAGCGGCGGTGCTCGAGCAGCTCGAGAAGCTGGTGGCGAATGCGAATGCGGACGTGAAGGTCACGATGCTCGAGGTTCGCGCACCGGCTTCGCCCCCGCCGCCGCTCAGCGCGAAGATCATGGCGCCGCTCGAGAAGCTCAACGCGCAATATTTTCCCGGCGTTCCCGTACTGCCCGTTCTGCAGGCGGGCGCCACCGACGGTGTGTACCTGAACGGCGTCGGCATTCCGACCTACGGCATCCTGCCGCTGTTCGTCGGCCCGGACCTGGGCAACATCCACGGGCTCAACGAATACCTCGGCGTGCAATCGCTGCTCGACGCGCGCGCGTTTCTCTACGACCTCGTGAAGATCTACGCCACGCAGAAATAGCCGCTTGAACCCGTCCGCCACGGAAGCGCGCCTGCCGGCCAGGCAGGTGTTCGCCGTCGTGTCGGGCAACGCGCTCGAGTTCTACGACTTCGTCACGTACGCGTTCTTCGCCGCGCAGATCGGCCGGACGTTCTTCCCGTCAGACGAGAAGGGCGTGAGCCTGCTGGCGTCGCTCGCGACTTTCGGCGTTGGCTTTCTCACGCGACCGCTGGGTGCTTTCGTCATCGGCCGATACGCGGATCGCGTCGGTCGCAAGCCGGCGATGCTGCTGTCGTTCTGGCTCATGGGCCTGGCAATGCTGGGGCTGCCGCTAGTTCCGTCGTACGCGTCGATCGGAATGGCAGCGCCGCTGCTCGTCATCGGATTCAGGCTGCTGCAGGGATTTGCACTCGGCGGTGAAGTCGGGCCCAGCACCGCGTTCCTCATGGAAGCGGCGCCGCCCATGCGGCGCGGTTTCTATATTTCACTGCAGGCCATGAGTGCCGACGTTGCCGTCATGGTAGCGGGGCTGGTGGGCGTGGGGCTGTCAAGCGTGCTGGGCGACGCGGCGCTCGATGCCTGGGGCTGGCGCGCCGCGCTGTTGTTAGGCGTGGTCATCATTCCGTTCGGGCTCGTGCTGCGACGAACGCTCGAGGAAACCCTGCACCGCTCGCCGCCGGATCCCGTGGCCGCTTCCACGGCCGCGCCTGTCTACACACGCATCGCGCTGGTCAGTCTCGCGCTCATGGCCACCGCAACGACGACCAACTACCTGTTCACCTACATGACGACGTATGCCAGCGCAACGCTTGGCATGCCGACGACGATCGCCTTTGGAGCCACGGTGGTCATCGGCGCGGCGGGCGTCATCTTCGATCCGCTCGGCGGCTGGCTATCCGATCATTTCGGACGCCGGCGCGTCATCCTGATCGCGTGGCTGATATTCGGGATGCTCGTCTTTCCGTGCTTCTGGCTGCTGGATCACCTGCGCTCGGGCCCGGCGCTCTACGTGGCCTGCGGCCTGCTCGCCAGTTCCGCGACGCTGGCCGGCACCACCGCGCTCGTGGCCATCACCGAATCACTGCCCAGGCGCGTGCGCGCGGGTGGGTTCGGTTTGATTTACGCAACGTCCATCGCGATCTTCGGTGGCTCGGCGCAGTTCAACGCGGAGTGGCTCACACAGCATTTTGGCAGTCCGATGGTGCCCGCGTGGTACATGATCGGCGCACTCAGCGTGGGATTCATCGCGCTCGCCTTTCTGCGCGAGACGGCGCCCGTGAAGACAGGGCGCCTCGAGTCCTGAAGACTGGTCAGCCCGTCAGACGATAGATGCGCAGATGGCGGATGCGCAAGTGGCTGTACGTCGTGCGCAGCGCGAACCAGCCACTCATGTACGGCGCGGCATCTTCCATGTAGAAGACCCGCGTTCCATTGCGCCAGTATTCGATGATCTTGCCGTTGGCCGTGAGCCGGATGGTTTGAGGCTTGTTGGGCACGAGCATCCAGGGTTCGCCCGCCAGATCGTAGCCCGGGCGCAGCGGCCGCAGCACCGGGTCGCCGATGTAGCGACGGAAGCGCGTCGTCGTGTTGCGATTGCCGCCGAGGCCGACGTAGTACGTCAGCAGCGCGTTGTATTCCTCGAACTTGCCGCTGCGCGCATGCGCGAACACCGGTTGCTGGCCGTCGACGTTGTTAGCCATCCAGAACATGTTGAGGTCGCTGACCTGGTCGTTGGGCCCGCCTTCGGCCACGGCGGTGGCTTCGAACTCGATGGTCAACGGACCTTCGAGGTGGTGCTTGAACCACAGCGTGACGCCGGCAGGAACATCGACATCGAGCACGCCATTCGCGGCGCTGATGCGACCGGGTTTTTCCGCTTCGATGTGCCAGTTGTCGAGGCTGCGGAAATCGTCTTTGAAGAGCAGATTGTCCGGCGCGACCGAAGCGCAGCCCGGGAGAACCAGCAGCGCGGCGAATGCGCTAGCGAATGTGCGCGAGGATGCCGTCGAGCTCATCGAGCGAGTGATAGCTGACGACGACCTTGCCCTTGCCGGAACCGGTGTGCTGGATCAGCACCTGCGCACCGAGTTTTTCCGTGAGCTCGTCCTGCAGCCGCTGCACGTTCGGATCGAGACCCTTGCTGTCCTTCGGCGCGCTGCCACCTGAAGTCTTCGCGAGTAGTCCGCGCACCATGCCTTCCGTGTCGCGCACCGACAGGCCGCGCTTGGCGACCAGCGTGCCCACTTCCACTTGCTGACGGCGTTGCGTGAGCGCCAGCAATGCGCGCGCGTGGCCCATCTCGAGCTCGCGGCGTTCGACGAACGCGGTGATCTCGGGAGCCAGCTCGAGCAGTCGCAGCAGGTTGGACACCGCCGCGCGTGAGCGGCCCACGGCATCCGCGGCCTGTTGATGCGTGATGCCGAACTCGCTGATGAGGCGCTCGAGCGCGCGCGCCTCTTCGAGCGGATTCAGGTTCTCGCGCTGGATGTTCTCGATGAGCGCCATGGCGATGGCGGCCTCATCCGGCACCTTGCGGATGACGGCAGGAATGGTGGCGAGGCCGGCAATCTGCGCGGCGCGCCAGCGGCGTTCGCCGGCGATGATCTCGTAGCGCTGCGATGCGCCCGGCGCGGCGCCATCCACGGCGCGCACGACGATGGGCTGGATGATTCCCTGCGACTTGATGGACGCCGCGAGTTCTTCGAGCGACTCCTGGCGCATGTCGACGCGCGGCTGGTACTTGCCACGCTGCAGCAGATCGAGCGGGAGATTGGCGAGCTCGTCACCGGCCAGCTTCGCCTGCGGAGGCGGCGTGGCCGAACCCGCTTCGGGCGCGGGCTCAGGGCGCTTGGACATCTGGCCGAGCAAGGCCTCGAGTCCTCGTCCCATCACCGGTTTCTTCTGGCTCATGGGGCGGGATGATAAACGCTGCGGAGAATGGGGGCAGGCACCATTTTCCGCGGACGGAAAATGGAGCCAGCCCCTCAGTTCAGCGGATGCTCGCCGTCCGCGGCCGGTTCGGCGGTGGGCACGACTTCGGTGTCATTGGCGGCCGCGTCATCGTCCTTGCGCAGCATCTCGCCCGCAAGCGCGAGGTAGGCGAGCGCGCCGCGTGAATCCTTGTCGTGCTGCAGGGCCGGTTTGCCGAAAGACGGCGCTTCGGCCAGGCGCACGTTGCGCGGCACGATGGTGCGGAACACCTTGTCGCCGAAGTGCGCGATGAGCTGGCTCGACACTTCGTTGGCGAGATTGTTTCGCGGATCGAACATGGTGCGCAGGATGCCCTCGATTTCGAGCGTGGGATTCACCGCGCCCTTGATCTGCTCGATGGTGCCGACCAGCGCCGACAGGCCTTCCAGCGCGTAGTACTCGCACTGCATGGGAATGAGCACGCTCTGCGCCGCGACCAGCGCGTTCAGCGTGAGCATGTTGAGTGCCGGCGGGCAGTCGATGAGGATGACTTCGTACTGGTCGTAGATGGGCTTGAGCGCGTTGCGCAGCTTGAGCTCGCGGCCCGCCATGGTAGTTAGCAGGCGGACCTCGGCGGCGGTCAGGTCCTGGTTCGACGGCATGAGCGCGAGACCGGGAATGGCCTCGAGGTTGATGATGACCGAGGCGGCCTCGGCCTCGCCTAACAACACATCGCCGGTGCCGCGCGTGATCTGCGACTTCTCGACGCCGCACCCCATGGTGGCGTTGCCCTGCGGATCGATGTCGATGAGCAACACGCGGCGGCGCGTCGCGGCGAACGAGGCCGCGAGATTCACCGCGGTGGTCGTCTTGCCGACGCCGCCCTTCTGGTTCGCCACTGCGATGATGCGCTTCATGCCGGGCATCTTACTCTGTGAATTACGGCATCGAGCCGCTCATTAAGGCCGTTTTTGACGCGTGAGGGCGACAAGGTGACGCTCGGCGTCGAGCCCCGGGACATGCAGCACCGACACTTTCGCTTTCCAGCCGCGCGGCACGGCGCGCAGTTCTTCGGCGGGATGGCGCCCCTTCATCGCGATGAGGCGACCTTCAGGCGCCACCAGGTGTCCGGCGTTATGTAGTACGTCCACGAGACTGCCGACGGCGCGCACGATCACCGCGTCGTAGGTCGACGTGTCCAGATCTTTGGCGCGCACCGCGACCGCTTTTGCATTCGGGATGGCCAGCGCCTCGATGGCTTCGTTCACGAAGCGGATCTTCTTCTGCGTACCGTCGATGAGCATGAACTCGCGCTGCGGACAGGCGACCGCGAGCGGCAGCCCGGGAAAGCCGCCACCCGTGCCCACGTCGAGCACCGTGGTCGCGTCGAGCAGGTCCGGCACGATCGACAGGCTGTCGAGCATGTGCAGCGTGAGGATGCCTTCGGGCGAGACGATGGAGGTGAGGTTGACGTGCTCGTTGCGCTCGCGCAGCAGCAGGCCAAGGCGCCAGAGTTTGTCGAGCTGTGCGTCATCGAGCGGCGCCTTGAGCTCCGCGGCGCCTGCGGCCAGTTGTGCCTTCCAGCCGTTTTCGTCGAGTGTGGTCGTCATGCGGGACTAGTTGGCGACCAGCGAAGCCATGAATTCGTTGACCGGCAACGAGTCGAAGTCGTTGCGCTCGAACACGGCCTTGATCGCTTCGGCTTGCCGCAGCGGAAAATGCGCGGCCACGGAAGCTTCGAACTTCTGCACCAGCAGCGGCATGCCTTCGGCGCGGCGCTTGCGATGGCCCACGGGGAAGTCGATGCGTATCTCGACTTTCGGGCTGCCATCGCTGAAGAAGACATGCAGCGCGTTGCCGATGTGGCGCTTGTCGCGCTCGTAGTATTCCTTGGTGAACGTGGTGTTCTCACGCACTTCCATCTTGCTGCGGAGCAGATCGATGCGCGGATCGTTGGCGATGGAGTCTTCGTAATCCGCCGCGGTCAGCCGGCCGAAGATCAGCGGCACCGCCACCATGTATTGAATGCAGTGATCGCGATCCGCGGGGTTCGAAAGCGGGCCGGTCTTGTCGATGATGCGTACGCCCGGCTCCTGCGTCTCGATGACGATGCGCTCGATGAGCGCGAGCTTGTCTTTGACTTGCGGGTGCAGCGCCATCGCGCATTCCACCGCGGTCTGCGCGTGGAACTCCGCCGGGAAGCTGATCTTGAACAGAACGTTCTCCATGACGTAGCTGCCGAGTGGCTGCGAGAGCGTGAGCGGCTTGCCCTTGAACAGCACGTCCTGAAAGCCCCAGGTCTTCGCGCTCAACGCCGATGGATAGCCCATCTCGTTCTTCAGGGCGAACAACGCGTGGCGAACCGCGCGGCTCGTGGCATCTCCAGCCGCCCAGCTCTTGCGCGAGCCGGTGTTGGGCGCGTGCCGATACGTGCGCAGCGCGCCGCCGTCGATCCAGGCGTTCGACAGCGCGTTCACGATCTGCTCGAGCGAACCCCCGAGCATCGCCGTGGCCACCGCCGTCGATGCGACGCGCACCAGCAGCACGTGATCGAGACCCACGCGGTTGAAGCTGTTCTCGAGCGCGAGCACGCCCTGGATCTCGTGCGCCTTGATCATGGCGGTGAGCACGTCGCGCACCGTGAGCGGCGTTTCGCCGAGCAGGATGGCGCGACGCGATAGATAGTCCGACACCGCGAGTATGGCGCCGAGGTTGTCCGAAGGATGGCCCCACTCCGCGGCCAGCCAGGTGTCGTTGAAGTCGAGCCAGCGCACCATGGCGCCGATGCTGAATGCGCCCATGACCGGATCGAGCTCGTAGCTGGTGCCCGGCACGCGCGAACCGCCTGGCATGGTGGCGCCCGGCACCACGGGCCCTAACAACCGGGTGCAGGCCGGGTACTTGAGCGCCTGGAACCCGCAGGCCAGCGTGTCCATGAGGCAGTAGCGCGCGGTTTCGTACGCCTGGATGCTATCTACCGTGTAGTTCTTCGTGTAGTCGGCGATGGCGACGAGCAGTTCGTCCGGGCTCGGCCGCTGTGCGGACTTGTAGTCGTGCGAAGACATCGGTTACTCCGTGGGATCGGCGACGATGCCGACCGGCTCCGCGCGCGGCGCGCATCTTACCCGCTCGCAACACGCGGCGGAAATCGGTGGATTTTCAGGGATTCCCGGCCGACAGGATGTGCGCGTTGCCATATTGGCGGGTCTCCGGCAGCGCGGCCAGGACCGCGGCCCGATCGCGCGACACCCGGACGAGGGCGTGCTTCCCGGTGTCGATCCCGACGAGTGCGTCAGGGCCCAACGCGACCAGCGTATACGAGGAAATGCCTTCGGGCAGTTCGCGTTCCCAGATTTCAGTGAGCGTTGTGGCGTCGATGAAGATGATCGTGCGCTTGTCCTTCTGGCGCCTGACCAACGCTATGGCGGGTTTCCTCTCTGCCGTGACCGAAAGTAGCCGCTCGATGTCTTGCGCAGGCCCGACTGGCATCGACGCATGCGGCGCGGGCAGCGCCTTCAGATCAGGATCCGCAACGCGATGGAGGAGTCCGAACTTCGAGAGGCGGAATACACCCGCGCCCGGCACGGCGACGAAGTCGGCGCGAGCGTTGTATGGCAGCGACGTTCCGACACGCTCGGGACTCTCGGCGGGGAGAATGTCGGACAGCTCATCCTTGCCGATGACGGCGATGAAGTTCTTGCCGTTGGGGGCGAGTCGCCAGACCGAATAGCCCGCCCAATCCGTGACGACCGGAATGCCGCCGAAGTCGCAGAGCCGCGGATTCGCGAACACGTTGCCCAGCGGCAGCATCCGCGTTTCGCCCGTGCGTAACGCGATGCGCACGACGTTGAACATGCCGCCACGCGAATTGCGGACGATCGCCTGCCCCGGCTCGAGGATCGAGGCGTGCGTGAGCAGGTAGGCCGCTTCGCCAAGCAGCACGATGTCCGGCGCGGCGCCGCTCAGCAGCGTGACGGGAGTCGCGGGGATCGGCCAGGTGGCGAGCACTTGGCGAGTTTGCTTGTCGATGATCCGGAGCTGGCTCTGCGCGGCGGCCCTTTCGTAGGAGACCACCGCGATCTGGGTGGGTGACTCGCCAAAAGCCATCGTCATCGCATGCGACAGAACCGTGACCGGCCCGCGGGGCCCGAGCTCCGTGACCAGCTCGTTCGTGCCGTCGTGCAGCGTGATCCAGATCGAAGCGATGAGGAGCCAGGTCTTCATGACGACCTCGTTGCGTAAGAGTTGTCAGCCTCTTTCGGACAGCGGAACGAACTTGCGGTTCTCCGGCCCGATGTAGTAGGCCGCCGGGCGGATGATCTTGCCGTCCTCACGCTGCTCGATGACGTGCGCGCTCCAGCCCGTGACGCGCGACAGGACGAACAGCGGCGTGAACATCGCGGTCGGCACGCCCATGAGGTGGTAGCTCACCGCGCTGAACCAGTCGAGATTGGCGAACATGCGCTTGTCTTTCATCATGATACATTCGATGCGCTCGGCGACCTCGTACAGCTTCATGTCGCCGGCCTCGCGTCCTAACTTCTCGGCGACGCGCTTGATGACCGCATTGCGCGGATCGGCAACGGTATACACCGGGTGGCCGAAGCCGATGACGATCTGCTTTTCGGCAATGCGCCTGCGAATATCGGCTTCCGCCTCATCCGGCGTGCCGTAGCGTTCCTGGATTTCGAGCGCCACTTCGTTGGCACCTCCATGCTTCGGGCCGCGCAACGCGCCGATAGCGCCGGTGATGCAGGAGTAGATATCCGATCCGGTACCGGCGATCACGCGCGCCGTGAAGGTCGAAGAGTTGAACTCGTGCTCGGCGTAGAGATTGAGCGAGGTGTGCATCGCGCGTACCCAGTTGGCGGGCGGCGGCCGGCGATGCAGCAGGTGGAGGAAGTGACCGCCGACGGATTCGTCATCGGTCTCGACGTGGATGCGACGGCTGCTGTGTGAGAAGTGATACCAGTAGCAAAGCATGGACCCGAAGCTGGCTACCAGGTGATCGGCAATTTCGCGCGCGCCCGCGGCATTGTGATCATTGGCTTCGGGCAGCACGCAGCCCAGCGCCGAGGCGCCGGTGCGCATGACGTCCATGGGATGCGTGGCCGGCGGCAGCTGCTCGAGGATGGCGCGCACCGGCGCCGGAATTCCGCGCAGGCTCTTGAGCCGGGTCTTGTAGGCGGCAAGCTCCGGGGCGTTCGGCAGCTTGCCGTGGATCAGTAGATAGGCAAGCTCTTCGAATTCGCAGGTCTCGGCCACCTCGAGGATGTCATAGCCGCGATAGTGCAGGTCGTTGCCGCTCCTGCCCACGCTGCACAGCGCGGTGTTGCCGGCGGTGACCCCGGAGAGCGCCACGGACTTCTTCGGCTTGCCGATATTGGATTCGGGCGTGCTCATTTCTTCTCCTTCTCAGACAAGAACAGCTCGTCCAGCTTCTGCTCGTAGGCGTGGTAGTCGAGAAACTTGTAGAGGTCGTCGCGCGTCTGCATGCGGCTGACAACATTCTTCTGCGTGCCATCGCGGCGAATGGCCTGGTAGACCTCGAGCGCCGCCAGGTTCATGGCGCGGTACGCCGAGCAGCAATGCAGCACGATGTCGACGCCGACACCGCCGAGCTCGTCGCGCGTATATAAAGGTGTCTTGCCGAACTCGGTGATGTTGGCGAGCACCGGCACGCGCACCGCGTCGCGCACCTTCCGATACATCGCGAGGTCGGTGATGGCTTCGGGGAAGATGGCATCCGCGCCCGCTTCGACGCAGGCCACCAGGCGTTCGATCATCCGGTCGATGCCTTCGCTCGCCAGCGCGTCGCTGCGCGCCATGATCACGAATGACGGATCCTGCCGCGCATCCACCGCCGACTTCACGCGATCGACCATCTCCTGCGCGGGAACGACCTCCTTGCCGGGCCGATGCCCGCATCGCTTCGCCTGCACCTGGTCTTCGATGTGCATGCCCGCCGCGCCGGCCTTGGTGAACGACTTCACCGTTCGCGCGATGTTGAACGCACCGCCCCAGCCCGTGTCCGCATCGACTAACAACGGCAGCGTGCTGGCCTCGGTGATGCGCCGGATGTCGATGAGCACGTCGTCCATGGTGCTGATGCCGAGGTCCGGCAGGCCCAGCGAATTCGCGGCGACGCCGCCGCCGGATAGATAGAGCGCGCGGAATCCCGTGGCTTCGGCCATGCGCGCGACGTAGGCGTTGATGGCGCCGACGACCTGCAGGGGCTTTTCAGCGGCGATGGCCGCACGGAACTTGGCGCCCGCGGAAAGCTGGGCTGGCGTGGGTCGGCTCATAGGCCGCGAAGTTTACGGCGGTGGGCTGATCTTTACGACAGTGCGCCCGGTAACTTTTCCATCGATGTAGGCCTGGAACGCATTCGGCAAGTCCGCGAATGCGATGGTTCGCTTCGCGATGCGCGCGAGCTGGCGCGGCGCCAGATCCGTCGAGATTCGCCGCCAGACCTCGAGACGCTCATCGCGCGGTGTGGCCGAGGAATTGATGCCAAGCAGGTTCACGCCGCGCAGGATGAACGGCATGACCGTGGTATTGAGCGCAGCACCGCCAGCCAGCCCCACGCTTGCGATGTTCCCCCAGAAATCCACCTGGCGTGTGAGGCCCGCGAGCATCTCGCCGCCGACACTGTCGATGGCGCCGGCGTAGCGCGCGGGCTCGAGCGCTTTGCTGCCGAGAGAGAAGTCCTTGCGCAGAACAACCGTCGTAGCACCCAGCGATTTCAGATAGTCGGCGGATTCGGATTTGCCCGTGACCACCACCACTTCATAGCCACGCGTAGCCAGCATGTCGATGGCAATACTGCCCACGCCGCCCGTGGCGCCGGTGACGACGATGGGTCCGCGCGAGGGCTCCTGGCCGTTGCGCTCCATGCGATGAATGGACAGCGCCGCGGTGAACCCGGCGGTGCCCAGCGCCATCGCGCGAAACGCGTCGAGACCCGGCGGCATGGCGATGACGCTATCCGCTTTCACGCGTGCGAATTCCGCATAGCCGCCGTCGAAGTTTTCCGACAGGCCGCTGCCGGTGACCAGCACCGCGTCTCCGGGCTTGAAACGCGCATCGTCCGACGCGTGCACGCGACCCGCGAGATCGATGCCGCCCACCAGTGGATAGTGGCGCAGGATCCTCCCCGCGCCCGTGGCCGCGAGTGCGTCCTTGTAGTTGATGCCGGAGTACTGCACTTCGATGACGACTTCACCGGGTGAAAGCGCATCGAGTGTCAGGTCTTCGAAGCGCGCGGCGATCTTTCCCGCGGTCTCGTGGATGCGGTATGCCTTGAAGGTATCCATCGCCAGTACCTCTTCCGTAGGGCTAGTATCCTGCCATGAAATACGACTACGACCTGTTCGTGATCGGCGCGGGTTCCGGCGGCGTACGCGCGGCCCGCATTGCCTCACAAGCCGGTGCGCGCGTGGCGGTGGCCGAGGAATACCGGATTGGCGGCACTTGCGTGATTCGCGGCTGCGTCCCCAAGAAGTTCCTGGTGTACGGCGCGGAATTCTCGCAGCTGCTCGCCGACGCGCCGGGGTATGGCTGGACCGTCGGCTCGTCCTCGTTCGACTGGCCCACGCTGCGCGACAACGTGCAGAAGGAAGTCACGCGGTTGTCCGGCATCTACACCAGCAACCTCGCGAAGGCCGGTGTCACGGCGTTCGAAGAGCGGGCGGAAGTCGTGGACGCGCACACGGTGAAGCTCAGGAAGTCCGGCGGTGAGATCTCCGCGGAGCGGATCCTGATCGCCACCGGTGGCGGCCCCTATCTACCCGAAGGGTTGCCCGGTCTCGAACTCGGCATCACTTCGAACGAAGCGTTCCTGTTGACGAAGTTTCCCGAGCGGATCCTGATCGTGGGCGGCGGATACGTCGCGCTCGAGTTCGCCAACATCTTCCACGGCCTCGGTGCCAGAACCCGCATCCTGCATCGCGGCGACAAACTGCTGCGCGGCTTCGACGACGACCTGCGCGCGCACATGCACATAGAAGTGGAGCGCGGCGGCACGCAGCTCACATTGAAGGCCACGCTCACGAAGCTCGAAAAAGCCGGTGAGGCGATTCGCGCCACGCTGTCGACCGGCGAAGTCGTGGAAACCGATGCGGTGCTGTATGCCATCGGGCGCAATCCGCATACGCAAGGGTTGGGCCTGGAACGCGCCGGCGTGAAGCTGGACGATGCCGGTGCGGTGATCGTCGACGAGTATTCGCAATCCTGCGTGGAGTCCATCTACGCGATTGGCGATGTGACCAATCGCATGAATCTCACACCGGTGGCCATTCGCGATGGCCACTCCTTCGCAGACACCATCTACAACCAGCGCCCCACGCCCGTGAATCACAGCTCGGTGCCCAGCGCCGTGTTCGGGCGCCCGCCGATCGGCACCGTCGGCCTGACCGAGTCCGACGCGCGCCGCAGCCATGAAGCCGTCGACATCTATCGCACCAGCTTCCGTCCCATGCGCAACATGCTCTCCGGCAACCAGGAGCGCACGCTCATGAAAATGGTGGTGGATGGGCAGTCCGGCGTGATGTTAGGCGTGCACATCGCGGGCGAGGATGCGCCGGAGATGATCCAGCTCGCGGCGGTCGCCGTGAAGGCCGGCCTCACCAAGCAGCAGTGGGATAGCACGATGGCGCTGCATCCAACCGCGGCGGAAGAACTGGTGCTGATGCGCGAGAAGGTTGCGGCGCCGGGCAGCGCGGCCTAGCGCAGGAAGAGCCGCGCGCGCAGGCGTCGTTCCTGGGCACGCGTCAGGTCGTCGAACGAGTGCCCCATTTTCACGTGATCGCGCTCGCGCAGTCCGGTCGCGTAGCCACTGAGAAAGCCGCGCCATAGACGCGCGGCGGATAGCATCGTCGCGCGCAGGTCGACCAATGCCGGCCCCTTGAGAGCCTCGTTGTCGAAGATCCGGAACGTCACATCCCACCAGCGCATGTCGAGATCGTCGAGTTTCGCCGCGAAATCTTCGGGAGCGAGCGCGTTGGCCCGGAAGGAATCGCGAAGTACCACCCATCGCGCTTCGAGCTGATTGGCCTCCTGCTCGAAGGCCGCGAGCTGGGTCCGTGCAACGTCGTACGCCGCTGTGCCGGGCGCGATGCGAATGACGAAATCCTCGGAGCGAATGTAGTCGCGCGGCAATGGCAATGGGCCGGGCACCGTCAATTCGACCAACGGCGGCTCGAGGAAGTCTGGTATTGCCGCGTTCGAATCCGTGCTCGCCGCATCGGCAACAGCCGGTGACGCCGCCACCACGGCTGGCACGGTTCCTTCTGCTGGCGACGTGGGCGATTCCACCAGCGATGCAGTTGCGTCGGGCATGGACACTGAACCGAAGGGCACGTCGGTCGCCACGACTTCGCTCACCGGCGTTTGCAGTGGTGCGAGCGGCAACTGCGCTGGGTCGTACAACACCCAGCTTCCAATCACGAGCGCCGCGAGCACCGAGCCCAGCCACAGAAACATGCGCCAGTCGGCACGTGGTTTCCCCGAGTGGGTGACGTCGGTACTGTGTTCTATCTCCACGGTCTGCCTGGTGGGCAGCAGCCGCACGATCTTTGCGGCGGTCTCGCGGTCGTCCGCCCAGAACGGCAACACGATG
>Ga0193753_10001001_pt1 | contig 25345 bp, 31 predicted proteins | sample H1c2metaG_FD_144925 | JGI IMG/M metagenome (GOLD analysis project Ga0193753, IMG submission 144925) | Soil microbial communities from a riparian zone of the East river system, Colorado, United States - H1c2 | ecosystem: Environmental > Terrestrial > Soil > Riparian zone | place: USA: East... | reverse complement strand
GGCCGTTGGTTGCGGTTGCGTGATATCTCCCGTAGGATTCGGCTTAGGCTTAGCGGCCCCCGGCTGATTTGGTTGCGGTTGCTTCGCTAGCTTCGCGTACACTTGCTCGGCCGAGAGCCCATCGTATTGAGTGTCAATGAGAGCCCCATCGGGTAACGTGAAACCATTTGCAATGAGTAGCGAATTTACAACGTAGTCGCACGCTTCATTCCACACTTTCAAATCACGGCCGCCTAAACGATACGGATGTTGCAGCGCGCAATGCATCACCTCATGAGCCCATACCGCCTTTAGCTCGGAGTCATTCAACGTAGTAGCGAAGTCGGGGTTATACTCTAACACCGTTCCATTGGTTGAGAATGTTTCGCATGCGGTTGTTTCGATCACTTGCAACCGCATAGCGAGAGAGCCAAACCAAGGTGAATCGAGTAAGAGGTGCGCACGCGATTTACTTACACGCGCGCTAGCAGTCATTGCCATTAGAGAACACCTCCGACCTTGAAATACCACCACAAAAACCCAACAAACAAAACGACACTTAGCATTAGATAAAATCTCCCATCTGTTTGAGAATCGTTTCGGCGGCCGATGCTACCTCATTGCGCGCGTGATCCGAAACGCGTAGAGACTCGGCCGAATACTTAGTTAGCTCCCGATTGATACGCTCGGAAAAATCAGCGATGTTGCCGTTGTTTGTCACGTTCAAACTTGGCAGTAACTCAACCAAGTCGCGGACGTTTTGAACCAATGAATCCCTAAAGGGATTGGACACTCCGTTAGCGTCTACGTTGTATGCTCTGAGACGTTCACACATATGGCTCACTACGTCACGCATGCGGCCCCATACGTCTTCCATTGCCTTGTCTAGCGTGGCGTCTAACTGCGTTTGTAAATCGCGTTTGATGCGCTCGGTTTCCGAGTTACCCAAATCGACTCTAAAATCGTTCGCACTGGGTAGCGGGAATACGTTGTAACCGAAAGCAAACTTGTCCGCGATTGCTCCTACACTGGGGTAGTCTGTATCGTTGAATAGCCCATTGAGACGCGCGCGCGCCTCACTTACAAACTGGGGGTAGTCATGCTCGAAGTCTCTAACTGCATTCTCCCATTCGTACTGGAATTCCCGCATTTTCTGCGAATAGTCAAAGTACCCAGTAGATGACAAGATACGCGCGCCGTCTTCCGACCAAGGTAGCGTTCGTTTGTAGTGTTCTGTACGCGCGGCCCCCGCTATCTTCTTGATGGTTTCTAGAGCCCCCTTGCCTAGTAACTGTTTGTTGAAACGGCCCATTGCCACATCGTTACCGTGATTGTCCGCGACTTCGCGCGATACTTTCTTGTCATGCTTCGCGGCGGCCCATTGCTTGATGGACAAATCGACCAGCATGGCGCGCGTTGATATGTTCGTCATTAGTTCAAAACCTCCGAATGCTTGATAGACCAGTTCGTGAACTCGGCCGTTGACTGAAGCGAGCTATCGCGGTTGGTTGCATCGCGCACGGTGTACACGTTGTACTCAATCGGCAACCGTTCTAGATACTGGATCACTCGGCCAAAGTTTTGATCGGTTGCGCGACGTGCTAGGGCCGCCGAGACTGCAAACTGTGTAGCCACGTCCGAAGGTACAGCGGCCGTAGTTGGATTGAGTAAGATTGCGTCGATTGAGGGTAGCGAGCGATACAGCTTGAGAAACGCTACGAACTCAATCGCGGCCGGATACCCTACGGCCCCTGAGATGAGACCTAACTCAATCTCGGCGGCCGGTTGCTGGTTACAAATGAAGCTAACAGACTCCCACGAACGCGGGGTAGGATAAGACCGTTCATTCCTATCGAACTTGTGTAGATACTCCGAGCGAAACCGTAAGAACGCAATCACGCTCGGTTGCACGTTCGCACCTACGGCCCATTTACACCAGTCGTCTAAATCAGGTTCAACCGTCATGTGAGTGAATCGGTTAGCGAGCGCGCTAGACATACGCGTTACGCCCCCACCGTCCGACTCGCGGTTGCACGCGGATACAATCGTCCATCCATCGGGCAAGTTGTATTCGCCTAGCTTGCGATCTAGGATCAATTGAAAGCAAGCGTTTTGAACCAATTGAGGCGCGCGGTTGAGTTCGTCTAGGAACAATACCCCGCAACCATCACGGGGTAGGAATTCAGGAATAGCCCAATGCGAACGGCCGTCCGAATTCACATGCGGTAAACCGCGTAAGTCCACTGGGTCAAGCAATACCGCGCGTATGTCGATAAGCGATAGCTGCTCGGCGGCCGATGCTTGCGCCACTAGTTGAGACTTGCAAGTACCAGGAGAGCCCCATAGACATAGCGGCCGTTTCGCGCGTATCATCAGCCGCATCGCTTGAGTTACCAAGCTAGGTTTGAGTGTGTATTCATTCGACATTAACGGCCCCCTCTAAACTCGCGTTCAACGCGTGCTAGGCGCGCGTTTGCTTCGCTCTCTTCTAGCTGCCAAGTTGGGATAGTCGCAACCAGCGTGATAGCGTACGCAACGGCCGCCATTGCCAATCCGATCAATAGATTGTTAATCACTTGCTTCCTCCTAGACGGTTTACGTCTGTCTCTATTATCGGCCAATGTGGACATACCAGGACACAATAAGACATATTAAAACGCCTATTAACCGTACGCTTACGTACCAGTACAGCCGCGATGTAGAGTCTACACGGGTATCCTTATATAGGAAAGTAGCAGGCGCATTAAGATAGTTTAATAAACGGCTTAATTCCGATACTCCTACGCCCATCTCGGAGATAGCCCCCAATACCTAACGGGACTACCAATCTAAACAGCCAATCGGCGGCCCATAGCACGCGCGCCGCTGCGTTATGAATCGAGCCCTACCCGATACACCCTCGCATGCCGATTGACGCAATAGGCGCGATTGGCCGTACAAATGAGTAGCTCTGTAAGTCTGTGATTCTACGTGTGCGCTACTATCGGCCGTACTTATACAAGCCCTTCGATGCATGCTCGCTCGCGCGTGTCTATTCCCCAACGATAAATAGATGGAGTACTGACTCGCTACTATTGCTCGCTTCGTGTAGAGTCTACATGGCGGCCCATCACACACGCCGATTGATCTTTGGGTAGGGTGTGGTGGGTCCAGTCTATCGGCCGTGGTATGCTCACGGGTAGGGGCCGCTCTACTCACATGCGCTACTCGCGCGCTATGCCACATAGGGCCGTGAGCAATAGCCCACTAACCTCAAGCTAGAGGCATGCACTGCGCGCGCGTGCGGCCGAGTGCTACCCAGACCAGTGCAGCATCTACCCCGCATGTGCGCACTAGTGTATGTGCCCTATGCCCTACGTGCATACTACTGATGATAATGTCTCTTATCATCACTACATGTCTATGTATCAGATACTTACGTGGCTATACTCCAATACTCCGATACCCTACCCGTACTGCCTACCCAGTACACCTTACGCCCATGCGCTTTGCGCTGGAGTTGTCCAGGGGTGGCTGACTTGAATAGTGTGCTTGACTCGGGAGCCCTAGAATTTTTTGGCGATGTAGATTCTACACGGCCCCAATAGTCGCCTTAGATAGCACCAAACATACGACACAAGCTCGCCTTCCCGTTAGGGAAGCGAGCTTGTATATACTACACACGAACGTACGACAGGTACAGGCACCGAACGCCGTGGTCTTTGTTTGTTAGCCGCTCGCTAGCTACGCTAGCTTCGCGTCGGGCTCTGGTGGGAAGAGCTTGTCGAAGCAGGTCCCGCAGTAGCCGCTGATCAGCAATTCACGCTCGTCTGCCGTGAGGTTGGGCATGGCTCGCTGAATAAGCGCTCCGTTGCGCCAATTGGCGATCTGCTCATCTGTCACGTCCAGCGGGAACGACGCGCCGCACATGCAGCAGACGGCGTAAGGCATAAGTGTATTGTAGCGCTACTAGAAGCTATCGTCTTTGGCTGCCTCTGCCGGGTGCTCTTGGCGGGGCAGGGCGCGAGGGCAGGTCCGGCGAGGTAGTGTAGTTTCGCACGATGCGTGCAGCGCCCGAAGCCGCTCGGCCGATGCCGTTCTCGATAGCGTCATCGACGCGCATGAAGTAGGGGCGAGGTAGCCTGTTGGGCCCTATGGGCTCGGATGGCCCGAGTACCGGTGCAAGTAAATCGGGCGGGGATTGGTCCCAGTTCATAATCTTTTCTCATGCCGCCAGCGTGTTTTGAGCCTTGCCATCGAGCCCTTTTTGCACCAGTAGTAACAACGGCCGTCGAAGTATCCGCCGCTACGAGTCTTGCGCCAGTGTTCGAACAGCGTGAGCGGCTGTACTACCTGACGAGCTTTGACCATAGCTCTGCGCCAGTGAAGAACGCCAGCCCAAGCCAACCCAACCTAACTCGTTGTGGCTCAGGCCAGAAGAAGGCCGCGATGCAAAAGCAGAGCAGGGCGAACGCGAGCAGGACGATAAACATACCTACGGCTAGTTCTATCCCTTTATCGAGTCGGGCGCAAGGGGGCTATGGAAGATTTATTTACGAATGCATTCCAGCGCCAGAAATTGAGATAGTACGCCATCGCCAGGAAGATGACAGCTAGGATGATCCACACTACGATGGTTAGCTGATGTTCCGGCCCCTGTTGCTTCATTATCCCGAAATTGCCTTGGTGAATTCGGCCGCAATCCGGGCATGTTGCTCTTCAGCTTCCGCCCAAGTCGAGCAGCGCTCCTGCACCGTCAGTCTCTTTTCGTGTCCCATCGTGTGAAACGCCATCGTCTCGAACAGGATCGGCCGATAGTCGCTCCCTCGGCGGCCCCAAAAGCGAGCGTGGTTGTAGTCGAGCCCTAGAAATACAGTGGAGATGTGGTAAGGGCCGATGTTCTCTTGCTTGACGATACGATCCGCGTCTGCTTCTTCCAGCCACTTAGCCCATCCGAGTAAGTCTTTGGTGTGTACGGGCTCGCGATTGACGAGGATGTACTTGCCGGTGTCGTACGGATCGTCGTTTAGGTCGTCGTCTTCACTCATATCTTTGTGGGATCGAATGTCTTCGTCGGGACGCCCGGATCGCCGGTCTTGAGGAATCGCCTTACGGCTTCGGTGGTTCGAGCGCGGCCCGCTCTGCCCTCGCCATGCTCTGCCGCGAACAGATCGTCTAGCTCAATTCCTTCGGCGGCTAGCTCGCGATAGATGTGGTGCATAAGTTCCTCTTTCTCGGCATCGCTAACCTCGTCAGCTAGCAACCGTACCGCGATGGCGACGTTATCGCCTTTCTCTTCGACGCGGTAGCGGCAGGTAATACCTGACTTCGTGGTGTAAGTTCGTTCGCCTTCAATCATTGATTCGTATCTTTCGCTGGGTGATTTCTTGCTCGACTTCTGACGCAAGCTGCTTCAGGTCCCAACGTTGCTTCTCGTCAATGTTCGACAGTCGGCTTGCACACTCGATTACTCCCTGCAGCTTTTCGAAGATATATGGCGGGGCTTTGTCTAAGTCTTTGACTAACTTGCGTAATGGGCCTATAACATCGGGCATTTCAATTCCAGTTCAGGCCGCCCCTGGAGTTGTCTACGACAAGCTCAGCCTCTTTGATGCGCTCAGCGATCTTCTGCTTAGTAACTTCTGGGTTCTTGTCGCCGCAGACTGAGCAGATCCGCTCATTATTAGCCCCATACGGCCGTAACTCAGCTAGCCTGCCGCACAGTTGGCAGAAGTCGGGCTTCTCGTGCTCGACGATGAACTTATTCCCTATCATTCGGCTCATATCTTAGCTCCTACTTCTCTACCAGCCGCAACGCCAAACCAACCGGCGAATCCCATTTAGTTCCTGTTCTTTCTCGCATGGCGCAGAGCGCGTTGCTTCATCAGTTCGGGCTGGATATGCTCCGTAAGTTCCTGCATGCGTTCTTTCGTGCAATCCCCAGCGACTGAATCGACGGTGAATACAAATTGGTTAGCGGGCGCTTTGCAGATCTCGCACATATTGCCTAATTTGCCGTCGAGCATCCATAGTTCCATCGAGAACTTGAGCGTAGTCGAGAGTGCAGCGCCGATCTGCTCGGCATCTGCGTTCTCGTCCGTCGTGTTGGCGAACGCTGCCTCGATCAGATGCCCATTTGGGCAACGGCACTGGGATCGGTAGGTCACTTGTCTCGCTTCCTCATGAGTTTTGGGTAGAGGTAGGTAAACGCGCAAGCCCCGAAGTCGATCACGGCTGCGACGCACATATTAAAGCGTTGGCTAAACGTTAGATCCGGCGCAAAGATAGCCACCCACAAGACGAATATGCCGAGGAGCAGAACGGCGATCCTAAGTACTGGCATTTGGTTCATCCTTTGGCTATTGAAGCACTGGCAAACCCATTATACAAGCCCTAAATCGAGGTTTTTGCTCGCGCAAGTAGCGAGAATTTATCTTTGGCTGCCATCTTGTCCTTCTGTTCACCGGTCTCTATAGTTGCGTGTGTATGGCTAATCCATTTGGCTTCTTCGACAAACGCCGCGACGCCGATTGCGGTGGTGTGGAGTCGCTTTTGAAGGCCATCCTGCGAGAACTATTAAACATCAGGAGCATTATGTCTACCATTCCCCTCACCTTCGCGGATGTCAGCGCCGCTATCAAAACGCTGAACGACGATAACAGCGCGTCGAACGCTGCGATCTTGAAACAGCTACTCCAAGTAAAGCAGTTGCTGGTCGATTACGCTGGTGTTCTGGCGGGCGGCGGCACCATCAGTCAGGCTGACATCAGCGCCGCCATCCAGCGGCTAGAAACCATCGACGAGAGCGTCAAAGCCAACACCACCGCGATCACCGACTCTTCAACGGCTATCGTGGCGGCCGATCCGAGCGCCGATCCGCAGCCGGGACCGGAGCCGGTTTCCTAAAGCAAACGAGGGGGCTCTAGGCGTTGGCTGCCAGCCTAGTGTCCCCCTCGAATTCTTGTCCGCTTGCCGCTACTCGGTACAATCCCTTCTCTGGTCTCTCCAAGCGGCCTTCTTTGACGAAGTCGTTCAGCCGTGCCGTTATTTCATGTCGCGAATATCCACGGAATTTTGGCAGGGTCTTCAGAGCCACGCGTGCCTGCTCGGGCGTGAACTCTCCGACGTGATTCTTCGTCGCCCAATCTACAACCGAGTCAACCTGTTTGGGCCCACCAGCAGCGATCCTTGCTAATCCGGCTCGCCCGGTTCTGGTAGGCTGCGCGGCCGTGTCCGGGGTTGTGTCCTGGATCGTTTCCGAGATCGGGGGGGCTTTTACCGCAGCCTTCGCGGCATTCGCGGTGAGCGAGTAGATTGTCGCCCCGGCTATATTTCGACCTCGCTTTAGCTGTCCGGCTTTCATGTAGTTATGCAGATAGGTGCCGATGGCTTGCAGCATACGTTGGGGTAGCTTGCCAACCATTTCCCTGCGTATATCTGCATAGCTAAACGGCTTGCCAAATTGCAGGGCAAACTGTGCGACCAACGACCAATAGCTATGGTGACCGGATGCTGCCTTCACTAACAACGGCTTCGCAACCTTAGGGCTCGCGACGACCTCTTCTGCGGTGTCCGCAGCGACAGCCCCGTTTACTCTGTAGGCGAACCCTTTGCCAACATGCCCAACGCGCCGCAAGACTCCCGTGTTCGTCATATTCTGCAGCATCGTCGTGATGCTCTCGCGTATGTAGCCGCGTTGCTTAAACTCTTTAATTAAGTCGGGTGATGTAAAAGCGCCGCCGTGCTGCTGTGCGTAAATCTCAATTGCCATCCTGATAGGCGGCTTACCTCCTGTGGGCGGCAACGGCGGCCTGCCAGGGCTCTTCTTGCGCACTGATTCAAGCTGCTCTGTAGGTGGTTCCGATGGGGCTTCGATCTGTCTCGGCAAGCGCGCGATAGCTAGCTCCGAGATGGCGACAGCCGCTACGCCGCTCTGTTGACTTCCGTTTCCGTTCTCTAGCTGGAACAGCGACTCGATCAACCCCAGTTGACTAAGCGCCGCTACGTGCTGATCGCGAAAGGCCGCCAGAATGCGCGGAATGAGTTGGCTTCCGTTGGTTCTTCTTTGCTCGTCCAATGTCGTGTACCTTCCTTTGTTTTCTGTCTGCTGCTGTAACATCAATACGCATCGATAAATTGTCACTGGGATGCGCCCGCTTCATGGTCAAGTCTGTTAAGTACTTCTGCTCCTGTTCCCACCTATCCAACCCGGCGCGTGAGATCCTCACTAGATCTCGTCCCGGTAAATACTCGATCCATGCGTGCTCCCACATGGAACCGACTGTCGTCTGTTTGTAGTCGCCAAGCTCGGTGTAGCGTATGCCGTTCGGCCGTTCCCTTAGAAACAGACTGAAGCCGAGCACTTGTAATGGGCTAAGATGTTGACTCATTTTTCTCTCATTGTTGGATTTGTTGGTGTAGACTCTACACGCGGCTGCCTTGGAATGCTGAATGCTTCAACGATTGTCCCGGTTTTGGCTAGCTTGACTCGCGGGTCTTGATCATACGACACGACCCGTACGGCGTCGCGTCGGCATTTGAACAGGAATACCGGCACGCCTTCATTCGAGTAAGCGGACCTGGGGCCCATCTCGATGATCTCAGCCCCTTTAGTTGGTTTGATGTGGTCGCCATACGCCTTGCCGAAGGCTATATAAGGGCAAGTGACAGCAGCGTAGCGCGCGCAATCCTCGTGCATGCCGAGATCGAATACGACCTCGCGAGTCATGTGCTGCACCGAGCCGATATACCAGACCCAATAATCGTTCGGCTGCCCACAAAGAGCGCAGAGCTTCTCTTCTATGCAAATGTCCCAAGCTACTCTGTCGGTGACCTTGAAGTTCGGCACGCCATCCTGCAAGCCGATCAGGGTAGTGAATGGGACAGCCATGCCCTTCCACTGCGGACGAGCTTTCAGACGCTCGGGCATCTCGACGCCGGTTAGGTCAACAGGAATCATTATTTCAGTCGGCATCAGCATGCCATCACCTATAGACATTATATGTCTACTTCATTACGTATTAGGGCTACAATATCATGACCTTGCGAGTCTTTGTCAACTAATTTCCATTCGCCACGCCAAGAGACGATAATGGCCTCGCTGAGAAGTCGTTTGACCTCGGCCGCTAGTATTTTTTCGGAGTAGTAGCCTCCCTTCAAGCCCGACCATTGTCCGGTGCTGACGATCTGCTCAATCACCCGGCAAGTCCAAGGCGGGACGCTGTCGCTCATCACGCGCGCGATAGCCTGCCAGTCCTCCTCGTTGATGTCCCGGTCGAGTAGGTAGGCGTGTCGCGAGACCAGGGCGCACAGATTGGCTATCAGGCTATTCCAGTCGCGGTGTGTCCCGCTCAGCCGCTGCAGAAGCTCGGCGTAGTACAGGAACGCGGGCGGCGTCTTCGTGGGCATGCGGCACATCGTTTGCCGCCATTGGTTTTCGAGCACCTCTTTGCTCGCCTCGCGCAAGCGCAGCATGGTGGTAGGCTCGACCAGCTTCCGCCGTGGGTACTTCAGCCGGATGCGCACACAGTCTTGCAGCAGATATGGCCACAACCAGGTTTTGTAGTAAGGCGTCATCGGCCGGTCGTACTGCGGCTCGATGAATAAGCCCGGTCGGTTGCGCTCGTTAAGCACGGTTTCGAGGCTCAGATTGTTGCGGCGCGGATTGCGTACCCGGAACTCAGAAAGTAAAAGCGCTGGCTTCTGGATCTCCTCGATCCCGAAGTTGAACCACGCGCCGGACGTGTCGAGTGCATGGAAGTCGGTTTCGAGGATCAGCCAAGAGTAGCGGACAGGCGCTAGCAGCCGCGCCGCGAGCATCAATTCGACAGCCTGCCGGTCGGCGACGCCAAACTCGCTATTCAGCAGCAGGCAGACATCTTCAATCCGTTCCCTGTAGTCGATCACAGTATTTATGTTGCGGGAAGTATTGAATTGGTACAAGCCCGCGTGATAACAAAGATTCAGATGCCTTTACCTAGTCGGCTCGTCTACAACGATCTGAACGGCGCGGAAGTGAAACACGTATTGATCGAGCGTTTCATAGCGCTGCTCGATCAGGTGCCCTACCTGCAGAAACACATTACGCTGCCTCGCGTGAAGATGGAGCTACAGGTTCAATTAGACACTTGGGCCGACCAGCCGACGCCCGAGCGGCAGACGATTCGGGATGAAGTCGATATCATGGGCGAAAACCCGCCGCCTCCACTGCTGTCCGATTCAAATAGCGTCTTGTTGCAGGACTTTGTCAACGCGTCGCCACGGGGCGGCAAGACACCCGACCAGATACGCGATGAGCATGGGCTGTTCATTCCCGTGCCCACGCGCGGGCCCTTAGCGGTTGAGGATCAGACCGTCGAAGGCGTACGCATGACCATGCCGAGCGGGGCCGTGGTGGATCGCACCGGCAATGCGCCCGAGCGCAAGAACGCGACCGTCGTCATACAAGACTTCGGCGTCGCTGGCCTCGCGAAACAGAAAATGGACCGGCCCGAAGTGGCATACGGCAACCGCAGGCAGGACGGCCCAATTGCCCCTCCTATAGATCCGAGAAAGATTGGTTAATAATTATGCAAACAGGCACCATCGTTAAATTCATGCAGCACCCCGAGGACCCGGACGGCCCGAGCACTTACCCGGCTATCGTCATGGGCGAGTGGGCGGACGGCACGGTACAGCTTTACGTGATGCAATTCGATCACCCGAGCCATATCCGAGCAGCGCACCCAAGCCAAGTCGGCATCATGGTCGATCCTGACGAGATCGTTCAATTGCGGTTGGCAGTTGAACATCTGCTCGGGACCGCGTCGAGTCATGAACGGCGGATCGCCGTATTGGAAGGTAGGACTATGCCGCTGCAGGTCATCGGCGCTATTGGACCCGGTGTAGAGTCTACACAGACCGAACCTGCCGAAGTCGAAGCCGAGCCGGTAGGTGCCGGTGGCAACTCTGGCAAAAAGCGCTGGCCTAAATAATGCCCGCATTGATCAATTTTCCAATTGATCTCGGGCGTACTGCTTCGGCTTTGGAGCAGATGAATCGCTATCTCGCGCGCATCGCCGAAGCACTCGAACGGCTCGCGCCGCCGCTGCCAGAAAGGGGTAAACAGTATCAGGCGCAGTTGAGTGACCTGCGTTATACCGACCACCAAAGCACCGAACCGATTCGAGAAGAGTTAGCCAGATACGCGCAAGAACATTCCGTCGCCATTAACAGCGAGGCGTTTCTTGACTCTATAATTCAATATGAGCACGATATTGCGAGCGTCTATGGAAAGGAAGCGATCCTCGAACTCCCCTGGAACAAAGCCGCAGGCGGCGCACTCTTCCCCGACGCCGCGCAAAAAGCCGCCGACCAAGGGCGAGCGCGAACTGAGGAAGCCCCGCTACGCCCGGTCGAAAAAGACCGAGAACCCCCGGCCCAACTCTAAACCCGTTCAGTATCGTAAGCGCTCGGCCGAAGTGGTCAACATGGCCGACCGGTTGAACACGCCGGACACACCCGTCGCCCTGGCGTTCCGGCGCATCGAGCCGACATGGCGCAACTACGTGTACTACGTCGAGCGCGCGGCCAAAACCGGCGATGAGAATATGGCGAAGTTTGTCGCCGCTTACCTCAAACTGACTTTCCGCGAAAAGCAGACCATGATGCCCGAGCAGATCTGCGATCTAGTAGGTGTGGCCCCTGCCGATGTGATCGCCGCCGTGGCTCGCGAACTATGGATACACAAATCGTCCGAGACCGTTATCACCGCGAGCATGAATCAGCCCCGTATGATGGAGGCGACCGCCTTCTACGGCCAGATGCTCGCCGATTGCGGGCGCGACCGTGAATTGTTCTTCCGTGTGACCGGCAGCCTGCCCGATAAGAAGGGTACGTCGGTCGTCATCAATAACAACCCGCAAACCGCTAATATCAACAACCCGCCGCCCACCGCTGGGGCGAACGGATTCCGCCAGATGGATCAGAGAGTAATCGAAATGGGCAAGCTGCTAGACGCAGCCCCCGAAGCCGTGCCGATCTTCCAAGAGGAACCGGCGCGTGTATTCAACTCGGATAGTCAATCAGAGAATTGAGCGCTGGGTCCGGTCTGGCCAGTTCATCCCCGAATATCACTCGGTAGCCGAGTGCGAGCGCGCGACCGCGCATCTGAATTCGCTCGCGACCTTCGATCACGAAGCAGACAAGCTCATTGCGACACGCGATCCCAATAGACGCGTTGAAGAGACGCTCACCGCCGATGAGGTCCGCTGGATCGACAACGAGACGCTACTCTGCCGTCTCGATTTCCGCTATTGGGTAGACCGCTACGTCTGGATCAAGAACGACGAGGACCAGATGTTCCGGTTCATCGCCTGGGTCTCGCAGACCATCTTCCTCGACATCGTCGCCGAGATGGAAGAGGAAGGCATTGCGATCTTCCTGATCATCCTCAAAGCCCGCCAGCTTGGGCTGTCGCGCGTCATCTCGCTGATCCTGCTGCACCGCGTGATCTTCTTCGCCGACCGCAACGCTTACATGGCGTCCTCGACCGAGGATAAGACCGCAAAGCTCTTCGACATGGCGGATTTCACGCTCGAACGCGTGCCGTGGTGGATGCGGCCCGCCGAGAAGTTCCGCCGCGAAGGCAAGTTCCTCGAACTGTTCAACGGCTCGGCTGTCACGCTGCAGCACGGCCAGCAAGGGACCGGGATCGCGCGCGGCACCACGCCTACCGTGGCTCATATCTCGGAACTCGCGGAATTCGACGATGCCTCTTCGCTCATCGATTCCTCCCTGCTACGTGCCATGCACCCCTCAGCCGGTTCCTTCCTTGCACTCGAAGGCACCGCCGAGGGGATTAACAACTGGTGGCACAAGAAATGGCGAACGCAAAAGGCTTTGTGGCCCGAACGGCGCGGCCGATTACGCCCGTTGTTCCTGCCGTGGTTTGTCGGCGGGCTGTACCCGAAGGAAGTCGATCTGCGCTCGCGGCCGGTGCCAGCCAACTATGAACGCACGATGCTGCCGTGGGCGAAAGCGCATGCGGATATGGCGGCTGAATACGTCCGCTCGACCGAGTATCTGCGGCGGCGCTTGGGCGACGACTGGCAGATGCCGATAGAGCAGATCTGGTACTACGAGACCGAACGCGATGCGGCGATTCGCGAAGGCCGGTTGAATAAGTTCCTGCAGGAGATGCCCGCGAACGATAACGAGGCGTTCCAATCCAGCAATATCGGTGTGTTCGATACCGAGACGCTGACTTACTACCGCGACAATGCCCACCGGCAACCGCTTGCTGGATGTTATGGCCTGCGAGGCCCGACTGAGTGGCTGCCCGAACGGCTGCAGCCCTCCTCGCTGCTGATCGACCGCTCGAAGCCGGTTATTCCCATCACGGCCGAGTGGAGCGGCAGTACGCAGCCGCTGTATTTCGAATTGGTCCCGCTGCGCTTTGATGGTTGGTCGCTCGAAGACGACTCGGCGGCCATCGACAAGATCTACCTCTGGGAGCATCCGATGCGCGGCTTCGAATACGGCCTCGGCATCGATACAGCGGACGGCATCGGCAAGGATCGCTCGGTGATCGAGATCCTGCGCAAAGGTTCGGTCTACGGCCCCACCAAGCAAGTCGGCGAATTCGCCTCTTCGAAGATGAACGCGCTCGACTCCGTTCCCTTCGCGCTGGCGCTCGGCACCTACTACGCGGTCGAAGACGAGAACGGCGAGCGCCGCCAGCCGCGTATGGCGATTGAATGCCGTGGGCATGGCGATCAGGCGCAGAACATCCTGCGCATGCTCGGCTGGTGGAACTTCCATCCTTGGAACGACCGCAAGATCGACGACCGCAACCCGAAGCTCGACCGGTTCCACAAGATCGGCGTGTATACAAACGCGTGGTTCCGCGCGGGCATGATCGAGATGCTCACGAAGATGTTGCGCGATGGCGAGATCGAAATCTGCTCGCCGTTCTTCGTGCAGGAAATGCAATCGCTCGAAGGCGATGAATTCTCACAATCGCTGCGCGCGGGCTTCGGCGGCAACGACGACCGAATCATGTCGCTCGGCTTCATTCTCGTTAGTCTGTACCGCTTCGATATGGAGCGCTTCCAGACGGCGCGGATTCAGGCGTACAGCGGCAAGCCGGTAGCGCAGCGGCAAGTTGCGAAATCGTACGCCTACTGGCCTGAGAACTGGCAGACGAAGAACGACCAGGGGATCTACCAATGAGAGTCGCGCAGTCGTCGCACATCTACGCCTTCGATTACGACCAAGAGACGCAGACGCTCACCATTCAGTTCACGAACGGCGCGATCTACGCCTATGCGAGCGTCGATCCGAACACCTATTACGCGCTTGCGCAGTCTCCATCGCCGGGGCAGTACTTTCACTCGAAAATCAGGGACCAATACCCCACTACCAACCTTGCAAAAGGTGACGCCAGAACGAGGATTTCCTAATTATGCCAATGATCGACTATCTCTGCGACGCGTGTAGCTACCGCTTCGAAAACTTCTTTCACTCCGATCCGCCAGCTAGTATGCCGTGCCCGCACATCGAGTGTGTGGAGGGCGAAGCCAAGCGCATTGAATCCTATCCCGGCGAATACCAGCCGCGATCCGCGAAGCGTTTCGACCCTATCGTGATCTGGGTAAGCGACACGGACCCGAATAAAGTCTCGTTTCCCGGCCGCGCGGATGAGGCGGTCGAGGAAGGCTATCACAAGGTCGAGATTACCAACCTATCGCAGGCCGACTACTGGACACGCCGGATCAGTCAGCACGAGATTCACGAGATGGAAGGGCTGCGCGAGGCGCACAAGCAGTATTGGGACGACCGCCAGCGCGAGCGGCGCGCGAACATCCGGGCAAAGATCGGGTCCAATCCGCGTATGCAGGCGCTGTTCAAAGAGGCGCAAGCGTTCGTGGATAAGAAGCGCGAGGGCAAGTATTCGAAGCCGCTCGACCCGCACGCACACTTTCAGGTAATTGCGTACGACAGTTCCAATCGCGAAGGCTATCGCGATAAAGAGACCGGCTGGAAAGAGAAGAGGGTCTGATGTGGATTTACCGGCAGTCCAGCGGCATGCTGCTGCTGAACGATACCGTCGTGAGTCGCGGCTACTCGGGACACGGCGAAGGAAAGAACGACCCGTCCGATCAGGCGCTGCATAACATCGGCCCCATTCCAGTCGGCCACTATGCTGTTGGCTCGCCTTTTACGGACCCGCATAAGGGGACGCTGGTGATGCGTCTCACGCCGCACTCGGAGAACGAAATGTTCGGCCGCAGCGGCTTTCTGATCCACGGCGACAGCAGTTTAGAACCGGGCGAAGCGAGCGAGGGCTGCGTCATCTTGGCGCATGACATCCGCGCCCTCATCGCTTCTTCTACAGATCGAACCCTCGAAGTGCAGGCATAAATGGCTACCGCATCTAACATCTTCAGTTCCAATCGAGACCGCGCTTACCTCGCGCCGACGCCGTTCAATACGCGGGGGGAGATTGCCGCTAGGACAGACCATTACTTCGACTGGGCGAAGAACATTCTTGTCGATGGCAAATCGTACCTGCGGCAGCAGCCGTCGTACACCTTCATCCAGGACGGTATCGATCTTGTAAACGGCGATATCGACAACGTCAAGACGCCCTCGCTCAGCGACTTCAAATCGGAGTTGACCTACCGCAATTTGAAAGAGGTGGTCGCGGCGCAAACCAACATCCGCGTGATCCCGGCTTTCAAAAGTGCGATCCCCGAGTTCCGCACGCAAGAGCAGATTCTCAATAACGGTTTCATGGCGTGGCAGAACGCGGTGTTCTTCGACCGTGATCTGCGCCGTGGTTGGCAATACGCCTGCGCGGCAGGCACCGGCTATCTCGGCCTGCGCTACGACGCGAACTACTGGTACAAGGGCAAGGGCGATATCGTTACCGACGCCTACGGGCCGTTAGACGTGCTGCCGGTGGGCATGGGCCGTCAGAACAACCTGCAGAAGGCGTATGCGGTGGCGCTGAAGGTCGCGACGCCCGTGCATGAAGCGTGGCGGCTGTTCCCCGACTACGCCGATAAGATCCGTCCTTCGCGTGAGAACAGCATGGGGCGCGGCACGGTTATCAGTCAGGCAGTGAAGTTCGCCTCGGCGGTCCTACGCCGCTTTGGGCCGAACGCTGCACTGGAGCGGCAGGATACGCCGTGGGAGATGACCGATCTCTACTACATTTACGTAGACGACGATTCGGTCAACAATACCGGGCGGCCGATTCCGATGGGCAAGCCTGGGACGAGTTGGTTCTACGTGGTGCCGTTCATCGGCCAAGAGATGAAAGTCGGCGAGTCGAAAGGCGGCCAAGCGATTGTCCGCAAGGCCACGTACGAAGACTGCCTGCTCTACCCGAATCGCCGCTTGATCGTCTCGACCGAAGACGATTGCCTGACGCCCGACCCGACGACGCAGGTCTCGCCCTGGTGGCACGCTAAGGTGCCGCTGGTGCAGCTTCGCGCCGACGACTGGCCTTGGACGTTCCTAGGGTTCCCGATGACGCGCGGCGGCGTGAACATCGAGAAGGCGAACAACGGCATCATGCGCGGCATGGTAGATGCAATGAATGCGCGGTTGTCGCCTCCGCGAGCGTTTGACCGCAACTCGACCTCGAAGGCGCTGATGGAAACCATGAACACGCGCGTCCCCGATCAGGTGGTCGGCATGGACTTCACCTTCGGCAGCGAGAATCCGGTACGGCCGCTGCTGCCGTTCAACTGGTACGAGTTCCCGGCGATCTATCCGCAAATGATCCAGGAGAACGAGCAGCGGTTGACGCATCAAATGGGCGTCGCCGATGCGCAAGCGCTCGCAATGGCGCGGCAGCTACCTTCGGGCGACTCGGTCGAAAAGATCATGGAATCGCTCGGGCCTCTGATCAAAGATATGTCGCGCAATATGGAAGCGTCCATCCGCGACTTCGGCGAGATGTGGAAGTCGAACTTCTTTCAGTTCTACACAGCACCCCGGCGCATGCAGCTACTCGGGCCGGATGGGCTGAGCGACGAAGACTTCGATTACGATCCCGGCCAGTTGATTCCGACATCCGAGACCGTGATCAACATGCGCCAAATGGGTATCACGACCGATGGCGTGCCTTACTTCGAGCGCGCGCGCTGGCACAAGGATCACTTTACGTTCAGCGTGACGCCGTACTCGCTGCACGAGCTAAACAGTATGACGCGGCGGCTGTTCATTCTGCAGTTGACCAAGAGCGGCTTCCCGATGGATTGGTGGACGATGGCCGAAATGTTCGATGTGAAGAACTTCGGCGATCTGCCCATGTTCGAAGATCCGGTGACCGGCGAAACACGCGCGGCGCAAACCGTGATGGAGCGCTGGACGAGTCAGATGGAAATCATGGCGCACATTCAGGCGGCGAATCAACCTCCTCCGCAAGGCGGATCGCCTGGAGGGGGCGGGGGAGCACCCGCGCCGCCCCCTGGTGCGCCGGGAAAACAGCCGGGTAGGCCGCCTACGTACCAGGAGCCGCCTACCCTAGAACAGAAGCACATTGACGCTGGTACGAGATCTACGATACGAACGAGTAAACGATGAGCAAGCCGGTAGGGAATCTTATCTACAGACATCCCGAATCCGCCAGCGGAACACTGGCATCCCCCTTACCGTCTGTTGCGACCGGCTCAGAAAGTTAATTATATGCCTGCACAAAAGTTTACGAAAAAGGCGGATACGCCGAAGAAGCAACGCCAGTGGCAGCACGTCGAAGATAGCGAACTGGCGCGCGGCGCGAGCAAAGCCGACGCCATCATCCGCGCGAGCGGCGTGATCAAACGCGAACATGGTAAGCGCGGGGGCAGCAAACGGCGCTAGCCGTGTAGAGCCTACATGGACGGAAAGCCGAACGGGTTCTCGCACCTCGCGGGCGGGAAACCTGACAAAGTAGCGGACGACCGTTCCTTCCCGGTGCGGACGCTCGAAGACGTTCTCTCGCAGATCCGGCGAGCGGGCGGCACCGGCAAACTTGAAATCCATTTCAAGAACGGACACGCGCGCGGAGATGCAAAATGGCAGGGAGTCGTCCGCGAGAATTGAAAATTTATCTTTGCGTTCTCTATTGACGCTTTCTAATAACCTCCGCTAGAGTCGAGACTGAGACACGGCTTACCGGAATCTCAGGTTCATCACCTATTAGCCCCTTCAGCAAGGGCAGCGATTCGGCCCGCACTCGAAACCCAATACCCACAGTTGGGGGACGAGTGTGGGCCTTTTGCTTTTTGGAGCCGGTTTTATGGGGCCGGGAACGTATCCCCGGTTCTTACCAGTAACAAGGCCGAAGGCAGTTAAGGAACAACTCAGTCAGCACTAAATCATGCCGATGATACCCGGCGCAAGTCCCAATCAGGGCGGCGCGCCTCCTCCCAACAGTCCGCCAAGCGGCGCGGCCCCGCCGTCCGTTTTGGCCGGTGGAGATTCGGGAGCACCTCCCGCGCCTACCGACAGCGACGAGGGGATGAAGATTGTCGTGCAGCAGATTAGACAAATGCAGACCGCGATGACGGATCTTGCTCGCCAGTTTCCAGCGGCGGCAGGTGCGCTTCGTGCCTCGCTGACTGGACTCCGGGCAGCTTTGCGGCAAATCATCGCCAACCCCGGCTCACCCGAGCCCCCGGCACCGGACATCGGAGGCTAGCCAATTACCGATGTTCAACAGGGGACAACTTAGGGCGAGCACGGGCGGCTTGAATACACCCTCCACAGGGACTCAAGAGAGGCTATATGGCAATTGACAGCGCCACACTCGATCAATACATCACGGACGTAGCGGGCGACGACAAAGAGTTGAACGATATGCTCCGCGAGCGGTTCGGCAAGAACACGCAGGCGGCGGGTAAGTTCGTGAACGGCTTCCTGGGGCGCGCGGATGTCACGCGCAGGCAGCAGGAGTTCGCCGATCAGAAGAAGCAGTTCGACACGCAGCGAACTGAATTCGAAAACCGGCTGGTACAGGCCGAGAACGAAAAAGACGCCATCATGAAGGACCTCGCGAGCGAGCGGATCTCCGCTTCCCGCGCGACGGCACTTCTCAAAACCGTGAAGCAGGCGTACAGCCTGACGGACTCGGATCTGCCGGGTATCGACGACATCAAAGAGACGGTGCGGACAGGTGTTCCGACCGACTCTTCGGCCGACCTCGATAAGCGCCTGGACAAGTTCAAGGCGGATCTGTTCAAGGAACTCAACACGCAACTGATCCCCGAGATCAGCGGCATGGCGATCCTGGGTCCGATCTGGAACGACATGGCGTACGAGCACGAGCGCCTGTTCGGCAAGCGGCTCACCAAGAAAGAACAGACCGAGATCCTCGCGACTGCTCGCAAAGAGAACAAGTCGATTGAGAGCGTCTGGGGCGAGAAGTACGAAGTCGAAGACCGCCGTTTGACGGTGCGCGACGACGACAACAAAAAGAAGTGGCGGCAGGACTGGGAAGACGAGCAGGCCAAAAAGAATCAGGACCTCGTGCTCTCGGGCGTCCGGCCGGAATCGAACGAGTTCGCGATGGAAGAGCGGCAGTCGCCGATCTTCAAGCGCAGCTTCGCGCCGAAGCCGGAAGAGACCGCTGCGCCGACCGGCACCGAAAAGGGAGTGGGAGACCGCAACTCCATTCCGGCAGTGAATGACGCCGCTCGCGAACGCATGGGCGGGGCCGAGCGAGCCGCAGCGAAATTTATGGAACGCGCACGGAGCGGGCAACTAGGCAAGCCGCTCGAACCGGCGCGTAAGACCGCGTAGTGAATTTTGACCTAGGAGAACTACTTTGGCAGACCCGATTTTAGACGAAATCAACATAACGACCTTGCCCGAGATCAACGACTCCTGCATCGAGGATCTCTTCTTCATGGGGTCTGTCCTGCAGGCCCACTTCCGGGCGAAGTGCCTTGTGCCTTTCAAAGGGGGAGCGTTCACGCGTAACGCGTTCCTCTACAATCCGCTGAATGGCGGGGCGTACCAGAAGGGCATCGGCGGATTCAACCTGACCAAGCCGCAGACGCTCGGCGCGACGGTGTTCGACCCGCGCTACTACGTCGTGATGATCATCGAGTACCTCGAAGACATCGATGTGTTGAACGTCGGCGATCTGTCGGTCTTCTCGTTGCTAGAGACCGATATGGCGAACGCCTACCAAACCATCTCGGCGATCATGGCGCTCGACATCCAACAGAACGGCGTGATCGCGCCGCGCACCATCAATATCAATGGCTGGGTCGAGGCGATCAACGACGGCTTCGTGCCGAGTTGGGATGGCAACGTCTACACCTCGTACGGCACCGCCGCGAGGAATGGCAACGTGCGCAAGGCGCTCAACGGCAACGTGTTCTGGGGCGGGACTCCGACCGGCGCGGCTGGTCCGATCAGCTATCCGCTGATGAACGCGGCTTACAATCTGGGACGCAGAGGTAAAGACGAGCCGGATCTGTTCTGCGGCAATAAGCCCATCGTCAGCTTCATCGAGAACCGCATCCAGCCGCAGCAAAGGTTTGGACAGGACGGCGCGAGCGTTCGCGATCCGTTCTTCGGCGCAACTGGGTTCAAGTTCAAGAACGCCCTGGTCATGCAGGACGACTACTTCCCGAGCGCTCTTGGGTATCCGTATAGCGATGCGACCAATGGCGGGTTGGGGAACAACCTCACCTCGACCATTGCGTACACCGCGCCGGGAACCGTGCCGAACAACTTCCCGACGACCAACGTCACTTTGACGGTCGGCGAAGTCGGCGTGTTCTTCAACACGTCTCGCTGGAAGTTCCGCGTGAGCAACTCGAAGGAGTTCGGGTTCAATCCGACCGACTTCATCCGGGCCCCTGACAATACCCGGATCGCGAGTCAACTCAAGGCAGCCGTGAACATGGAATGCACCGCGCCTTGGAGCAACACCCAGATGTACGGAGTGAACGGCTAAGGCCGGGAAGGAAAAGGAGAACACTAACATGGCAGACGTACAGAATCAATCTCCGAGGGTTACTACCGGTTACCTCAATACGGTCAATGACCCTTCTCCCGGCGTACCGCTAGTCTCGCCGAGTGGGTCCATCGTTCAGCCCTACGGTGGGCAGGTCGGCGGCGACACTTATCTGAGTGCGGCGGATGCGCTGAAGCTCAGCGATGTGACCGGCACCGGCACTCTGTTCGAGGGCATTTACAAGTATGTCCAGTTCTTGAGTAGCTCGACGGCAACTGCGGTGCGCGGGCAGATCCTGTTTTGGAGCAACCGCGCGCAGTATATCGTGACGCCCGACTACGCGGTCGCTTCGAATGCGAAGATCGCGGGTATTTGCTTGAATGTGGTCACCAAAGGTAATTGGGGCTTCATTCAGATTGCCGGGAGAGCCAGCGTGTTGTTTAAGCACGCTTTCTTAGGCACTGCTGCCGATGGCGTAGTCGTGACTCTCGACAGCGTCACACCGAGCGCGCTCGCGACCGTCTCCGATCAGACTGCAGCGCAGATCGCGTCGGCCGCCAAATTGAACATCGGCATTGCGGATGGGCTACCGGCTATCGATGTGATCTCGCAGGTTGATCTGTACCGCACGTTCGACAACAACTGGTAATCGGAGGGTCCTATAACAATGGCATTTGATGGATCGTACCCGGCACCTCCGGGCAACAAACGGTGGAGCATCATTGATGTGCCGCTTACTGGTACCTATACGGCGGTTACGCCTGGATCACCGCCTACTGGGGGGATTGCGGTGTCGGCCGCGCAGTTCGGCCTGCAGAGCATCGAGGCGTGCTTCCCCGGCGCGGGTTCTGACGACGGGACGTATAGCGTGAACACCTATATGAAGCCATTCAATCAGAATCAACCGAGCCCGAATCTGATTGCGCAGTTGATTATCATCAGCACCGGACTGGAGCTTGCGACTGGGCAGAGTATCGCAGGTCGCAAGATCCGGCTAGTTGCGATGGGCGCATACTAAGCGCCTGTAGACTCTACACGAAGAAGGGAGGTCGCGGTGAATGTCCATCCAAAACTTGACTGCAGAGTTAATGGGTACGTTTCCGCGCCTGCCCTATCTTCACTCTCTCCAACTTATTAACCGCGCCTGGGCCCGTGTCCGAGACATCCGGCTCTGGTCCTTCTCGCTTGTCGCCGATGGGCAACTCTTCGCGCCCACGTCGATCACGGCCGGGACTGTCAGCGCGACCTACCAAAGCACATCGATTATTGCCGACGTAGACGCAGCGGCTGCTCTTAACGCGGTCGTTGCGGCCACACCGCCGCTCGCCAGCGCGACGTTAGGACTGGGGCGGCAGATCCGGGTCGGCACGTCGAACAACGCGGTGTTGACCGCGAATGGGCCCGATTACAACATCACAGCCTGGGACAATGCGACCAAGACGCTGACTATCGACAAACCCTTTGGCGAGCAGACGCAAACCGGCCAGGGCTACATCGTCTACAAGTGCTACTACGCGGCCCCGTCGCTGCCGTTCATTACGACCGGAGCAGCCGATGGGTCCATGATCCGGTTTATGGCGATGGTCAACCGCAATAGCGGTTACACCGTACGCGGCCGGAAGCTCTGGTACACGCAGGCGGATCTAAGCGGCGTCGATCCGACGCACAGCGCGACCGGCGACGCCTATATCATCGCGTCGTACGGCCGCAACCAACCAGGGCAGCCGGTGTTCGAGCTTTATCCACACCCTGTGAGTTTGACGACCTACGCCGTAACCTTTTGGACCCGTTGGCCGGATGTGAGTATTACACAGGATTTTCCAAAGGTGCCGTACGCTCTGGAAACCTGCGTCATGGATCTGGCACGTAAGTTCTGCGCCAATTGGGCGATGGCGAATACGGCCACGTACAAGGAACTGCAGAACGTGAACTGGGTCGCGGCGGCGATGAGTTATCAACAGGATTATCTCGAAGGACTCAAGCAGTGCTTGAAGCAGGACGACGAGATTATGCCTATCGTGCCGTTCTCGCAGAGCAGCCGGTTCGACTTCCCGCTCGGCGGGCAGTTCCTGCAGAGTCACGATATGAGTAGCTTACTGCCATGACAGGAATCAAAATCAAACCGTTGCGGACAAACCCCGATGCGGCCGCTCGCAGTACTGAATTGAGCGTGCTTGACAAGGTGAAGAGCATGCCCTCGACACGGCCGCTCACTAGCCAGTTGAAAGCCAATGAAGGCGTGACGGAAGCGAACCCGAGAGCGGCAGCCGAGACGGCCGCTAGGACCAGGGCACCGAGTAGTGGCAGCGGCGTCGGGGGCGGCGTTAGCGGCGGTCCTAGCAGCAGCGGCAGCCCCAGTGGCGGCCTTCCGGCTCTAAAAGGCGCTTCGACTCCAGTAAGAAAACTTATGCGCCGCACTCGACATATGTACGGGCGGCATCGGTAAATAGTAGAGGAGGACTTATGGCAGACACGAAAGTTTCGGGACTGAACGGCACGCTCCGCAGCCCCATGTCCGATACGTTGGTGAACAAGGGCACGCTCAAGCCGAGCATCGGTGCGAATACGACCATGCCGGGGACCGCGCCCAAAGCGGCACCGATTCAGAGCCCCATGAATGGGGAAGTGAACATCGGCCGCAACAAGTAAGGGACGGTAGAGCAGCTTGTAACGGAAGGGTGAGAACGAGTGGGCGTTCTCGCCTAGCCGAGCGCCACTCATGCCCCCCACACCCGCCCCGACTACACCGGGTTACCAGCAGATCACGCAGACGCAGGCGCTTAGCGCGCTGGCAAGCCGATTGGACGATAGCGGCAACGTCTACTGGTCGCTGGCAGAACTGCGTCTGTACCTCGCGGAAGCGCTGAGGACATGGCAGGCGCTCACGAGTTGGTATCGCGGGATCGGCACACTCTCAGTTGTCACAGATCAGCCTTGGTACAACTTAGCAACCGATCTCGCGGCTACCAACCCACTCGGCTACAACGTCACCGATCAATACGTCGTTTCGGTGATGCTCTACCAATTACTCGAAACACAGTTGAGCGCGGGCACATGGACCGGGACGGATCAGTTCAATTTGGCCGTCGTGCAGAATGCGCTGCAGAATCGGCTGAATCGGTTCCTCGGCGATACCGGCTGCGTGATCAGCTACGTGCTGCAGACCAGCGGCATCACACCCCCGGCGACCAGGGCGTTGATCGATCCCACGATTATCGATGTGCGAAGAGTGGCATGGATAGACCCGGACGGCCTGTTCACTACGCTCTGGCGCGCGAACGAGTGGGAGATGAACTCGTTCTTGAACGGTTGGCTGCAGAACGCGAGCACGCCCCCGCAAGTGTATAGTCTGTCGGTCACGCCTCCGGTGAGTTTGCAGGTTGCGCCCGCGACGAGCGCGACCGGCGATCTGGAGATGCTAGCGCTCAAGGGCGGCCCTACCCTCGATTTAGCGAACTCGACGACGTTGCTCTCGATTCCCGATGATTTGACATGGGGCGTGAAGTGGGGAGCCTTGGCGGATCTGCTCTCGGGCGACGGGCAAGCGAAGGACGCCTCGCGGGCGACCTACTGCGAAAAGCGCTACGAAGAAGCCGTCCAATTGGCGAAGGCGTTTCCGAGTGTGTTGCAGGCGCGCGTGAACGGCGTGCCTGTCTTTACTAGTTCTATCTTCGATCTGGATGCATTCAACGCGGGCTGGGAGAATCTCGCTTCGGCTACGCCTGAGATCGTCGGCATCGAGGGGCGCAACACGTTGGCGCTCTCACCCCCGCCGATTGCAGGGACGACCGCTGCGCTCGATGTCGCGGCCAACATGGCGATCCCGGCTATGGACGCGGACTTCGTGCAGGTCCCCCCTGACCTCGTAGACGTGATTCTCGACTACGCGCAGCATCTGGCGAGCTTCAAGATGGGCGGCGAGGAGTTCATGAACACGACTGGGCTGTACCAAAACTTTCTAGCCGAGGCGGCGATCTATAACGACCGGCTGAGACAGTTGGATTTCTTCAACGATGCCATGCGCGCGCCTGCCTCGGTGAGCGTCGAGCAGATCCCACGCGCGGGAGACGCCACGGCGGCGACTTAGAATATGGCAAACGCAGCATTCCAACGCGCGCCGGGTAAGGGTAAATTCGCTTATCTGGGTATCAATTTGAGTCGGCCCCCGGATCTCATGCCTCCGGGCCGATGCCCGTACATGCTCAACCTGACGCCTGATCAGGAGACCGGATCTGTTCGGCCGCGTGCGGGTTTGACGAGCTTCGCGCGAGCCTCGAATCAGAAGCCGTTACACAGCTATATTCTGCTCGGCGCAAATATCCTCACGGACACGCAGCCGCCGTATCGATTCGTGGGGCAGGGACACAACCTGTATGCGGCAGCGCAAGGCGGCAGCAATTTCACGATGGGCTTCATCGACGACGGGTATTCCGGCAATCCATTGTC
>Ga0193753_10001000_pt1 | contig 25345 bp, 18 predicted proteins | sample H1c2metaG_FD_144925 | JGI IMG/M metagenome (GOLD analysis project Ga0193753, IMG submission 144925) | Soil microbial communities from a riparian zone of the East river system, Colorado, United States - H1c2 | ecosystem: Environmental > Terrestrial > Soil > Riparian zone | place: USA: East... | reverse complement strand
TACGATTTATCATTAATCTTAGAAGAGAGTGAATCGGGCATCAAGGGCAAGCTGGAATATGCATCAGGCTTGTACCATGCCGAAACGATCAGCCGCATGGCAGGACATTACCAGACTTTGCTGAGCTCGATCGTCAAACAACCGGCTGAGCGTATCGGGGCCCTTCCCATGCTGACCGCAGCAGAAACCCATGATATAGTAGTTAAATTCAACGATACCCTGGTACCCTATCCCGCTGAAAAGACGATCACCGATCTTTTCGAGGAGCAGGTATTGCGCACCCCCGATGCCATCGCTTTGCGCCAGCACGGAAACACGATGAGCTACCGGGAAGTGAACGAACAGGCTAACCGGCTGGCAGGCTACCTGCTGAGCCGTGGTGTGAAACCGGGCGATAACATTGGCCTTTTGGTAACCCGCGGCTTTGATATGATCACCGGCATGTACGGGATCATGAAAGCCGGGGGTGCCTATGTGCCCATCGACCCCGATTACCCGCTGGACCGCCAGGAATATATCCTGCAGAATTCAGCTGCTGTACAGGTGATCGCCGATGGTGACTATCCCCTGGAGCAATTGGTACCCGCCGGGAAGTTCATCAGGCTCAATACGCTTGAGCTAAGCAAGTTTGCCATAACCAACCCCGGCATTAAAGTCGACAGTAAACAATTAGCTTATACGATTTATACCTCGGGCTCTACCGGACGTCCCAAAGGCGTGATGATCGAGCACCACTCGGCCGTGAACCTGGTCCTGTGGGTGAATACCGAATTCAATGTCGGTGCCGATGACCGCCTGCTGTTCATCACCTCGATGTGCTTTGATTTGTCGGTGTACGATATCTTCGGTATGCTGGCCGCCGGCGGCTCGATCGTGATCGTGGAGCAGCAGGAGCTGATGGATGTACCTAAGCTGAAAGATATGCTCAGCCGCTACAGCATCACCTTCTGGGACTCGGTACCTACCACCATGGATTACCTGGTCAGGGAGCTGGAATCGGGACAGGACAATAGTTATTTACAGCAATCTTTAAGGATCGTGTTCATGAGCGGGGACTGGATCCCGGTGAACCTGCCTGACCGGATCAAGAAACATTTTCCCAATACCCGGGTGATCAGCCTGGGGGGAGCCACCGAAGGAACGGTATGGTCCAACTTCTACCCGGTAGAAGAAGTGGACCGCGGCTGGAGCAGCATCCCTTACGGCCGGCCGATGAACAACAACTTTTTTTATATCCTGAACGATCAGCTGCAGCCCGTACCTATCGGTGTGGCCGGCGAGCTGTATATCGGCGGGGTGGGCGTGGCCCGTGGTTATGCCAATGATAAAGAAAAGACGGATTATTCCTTTGTAAAAGACCCGTTCAATGAACATGCCGGTGGCAGGATGTACCGCACCGGCGACCTGGGCAGGATGCTGCCGGGCCTGAACATGGAATTCATCGGCCGCAAGGACGACCAGGTGAAGATCAGGGGCTACCGGATAGAACTGGGCGAAATAGAAAGCGTATTGCGGCAATGCCCGCTGGTAAGCCAGGCCGTAGTACTGGCCAAGGCCGACAAGGATAATAAGAAACGGCTGGTAAGCTACGTAGTAGGCAAGGGTAAATACGACCGCGAGGAAGTGATCAGCTACTTAAAAAGCAAGCTGCCCGATTACATGGTACCCACCCTTTGGGTAGAGCTGGACCAATTGCCGCTAACCTCCAACAACAAGATAGATAAGAAAGCCCTGCCCGACTTTGATGCCGAAGAGCAGCTGAAGGACCAGTATGTGGCCCCGGTAAGCGAGCCGGAGAAAGTATTGGCCGGGATCTGGCAGGAAGTGCTGAAGCTGAAACATGTGGGGGTGAATGATAACTTCTTTGATATCGGGGGTCACTCGCTGCTGGCGGTGCAGATCATGACCCGGATCGAGAACAAGACGGGCAAGAAGCTGCCGATCGCTACCCTGTTCAAATACCCGACGGTAGGTTTGCTGAACGCGTTTATCCAGAAGGAGAATGCCGAGGCGGGCTGGAAGTCGCTGGTGCCGATCAAGGCCTCGGGGAGCAAGATACCGCTGTATATTGTGCACGGTGCAGGCCTGAACGTATTGAATTTCAGCAGCCTGGCTTTGTATGTGGACCCCGAGCAGCCGATCTTCGGTTTACAGGCCCGGGGACTGGATGGTGTGGAAGAACCGATGGACAGCATCACCGATATCGCCCGGCATTATGTGAGCGAGATCCTGGAGCATAATCCGGAGGGCCCTTATGCCATAGCCGGCTACTCCATCGGTGGCTTTATCGCGGTGGAAATGGCACGCCACCTCGAGCTGATGAATAAACAGGTCAAAATGCTTGCTATTTTTGATACCGATGCAGAGGATACAGTTTCTACCGCGAAATGGTACATACTTTTGCCTAAAAAGATCAAGCGATATATGCCCAAATTCCTGGGCGGTACAAAATCGTTGACGGGACAAGTGATTGCATTAACACAACGGAAAATTGTTAACCTGAAAAATAAATTCGGACCTATAGGAAAATCAGAATCTAAGGAATTTTATAAACTGCTGGATAAGATACAGGCAAAATATGTAGGTATATTAAGCAGGCATAAGCTACAACCATATAATGGTGAAATTTATCTTTTTAAGGCCGAAACATATGATCATTATAATGATGATGCCGAATATTTAGGATGGAAAAAATACGCACTAAAAGGAGTAAACAGGTATTTAGTTGCGGGTAACCATTTAAGTATGTTGTTGACACCAAGCGTAATCACCTTTGCAGCCGTTTTGCAAAATGTTCTTGATAATTGCTGATATCAGGTATATTTCGCATTTTAGATTTGCATTCAAAGTAATATATTTATAAAAACCGAAAACTTTAATTTATGAACATAAGGCCCCTGACAAAAGATGACATTGATAAATGTGTTAAATTATATATCTATTCATACAACAGGCCACCATGGAATTATAACTGGGATCATGATAAGGCTGTAAAATATCTGACTGAGTATATTGACAGAAGCCGTTTTGTTGGTTTTGCTTTGTGCGAGGGGGATGAAATAGTGGGGGCAATGCTGGGCCATTCAAAAACATGGTGGACGAATGACTTGCTTTATATCGATGAGTTATTTATTTCGCCCGATAGGCAAAGGCTGGGTTATGGCAAACTTTTATTGGAGCATTGTGAAAAATATTCAAAGGAACAAGGCTATGATGTGGTTACCTTAATGACAAATAAACACATGCCGGCCAGGAAGTTCTATGCTGGTATTGATTTTATAGAAGCTGAACACTTTGTGTATTTGTTTAAGCCAATATATTAGCGAAAATAGAAAAGGTAAGTATGTTATACAATGCTTACAGAAAAGAGTAATGTTTGATCCCCCTTTGTTTATGCTAAGTGGTATAGTACAGAAAATAGAGAGACGAAGATTAGCGAATGAATAACTGGCAAACAGTTACACAAGTGAACCCAAAAAAGCTTAAACTGATACCATAAATTGAAACGATCAACGCGGTATCAAGTTTTGTCATGCGGATGCTTGAGTTCATAACGATTGGTTTTAAGCTTAGTGAATTGGTTAATTTTATAACTTATAGTCAACTTATACGTAACAATGAATCATAAGTTGCATATAAATCAACTTTTTTTATAAAATTTTTGGTGATAATAATGAGGCACTCCTGGTAATGATATCATTTCTAAAAAACAAAGTTCAAAGATTTTGGAATGTCGGTCACGAGCGAACTTTGAATATTAAAAAGAATATCATCTATTCCTTTTTAATAAAAGGAGGGAGCGTATTGATCGGCTTTATTCTCTTTCCTTTAACTATTCATTACGTAAATCCTCTTCAATATGGTATATGGCTGACCATCAGTTCGCTGGTGGCCTGGATGAATACTTTTGATATAGGGCTCAGCAACGGTTTAAGAAACAAGATGGCTCATTCACTGGCTCTGGATGAAAAAGAGAACATTGTAAAATACGTTAGCACAACTTATGCTTTATTATTTATTATTGCATTGGTTACTTTTGTTTTCTTTTTTATAATTGGCTCTTTTTTTAACTGGAATCAACTGCTTAATGTACATGATTCGATAAATTACAATTTATGGCCGATAGTGATCATAACATTAGGTACGTTTTGTGTCCAGTTCGCTCTTCAACCCATTAACAGTATATTAATTGCTACCCATCAGCCTTTTAAGGCTTCACTTATTTTATTTTTAAGTCAGTTACTGACCTTTATTTTGATATGGTTGTTAACAATTTTTACTACCGGCAATTTGTTGACGCTTGTATTGGTAGTCACGGGGGCGCCGATATTGGTATTCGTTTTAGCCAATATTTACCTGTTTAAAACTGACCTTAAAGAATTCGCTCCAAAATTCACTTATATCGACCTGAAAAGTGCCAAAAGCTTGCTAAATGTGGGCAGCGTTTTCTTTTTTATACAGATTGGCGCGTTAATACTTTATGAAACTGATAATATCGTTATCACACGAACATTGGGACCAGCGGAGGTAACGACTTTTAATACAGCGTATAAGTATTTTTCCATCCTCACTATTGCCTTCTCTATCATTATGACCCCATATTGGAGCGCATTTACCGATGCATATGCAAAGAAGGATTTAAAATGGATAAAAGACTCAATTAATAAAATGCGAAAGCTTTGGTTATATCTTTCCGTACTAACGGTGCTGTTGTATTTTCTCGCTGATATTTTTTATAAATTATGGGTAGGGAGGGAGGTGACTGTTCCACAATCACTTTCATTGGCCATAGCCATTTATGTAATTGTTCAAACCTGGCAGGTATTGCATGCTTATGTATTAAATGGTGTTGGAAAGTTGAGAATACAGTTGATCCTGCTTATTGTTACAAGTATCGTTAATATACCCCTTTCAGTTTTTTTGATCAAACAAGTTGGATTGTATGGAACTGTAGTTGCAAATATTATCGTGATGGTAATTATGGATGTCATTTTCACCTATCAATGTAAATTGATAGTTAATGAAAAAGCAAGCGGCATCTGGGATAAATAAAACCCGCTGAAATTTAATGAAAGGCGAAATTTGTAATTAAATGATTAACAGGTTATAAATTCAACTAAAAAATATATTTTTAGTTGTGATTTACTTAATAATTTAAAAATAGCCCTGTCTAAGTCAAATTGTATCAAAATAAATGAACATTTATTAGGGTTTTTCTCGTATTAATGCTTAAACATCTTTTGACACTAAGTTCACTAAATATTCAATAACAAAATGAACTACTTTATTACCCTGATCTTTTTACTCTTGTCATCAAGTGCTAATGCCATATCGCATAATGATATGATATGGTTCGGTATATTGGTTTTTATGTGCATATATGCATTGGCTAAAAAAAGGGTACATGGTAGTGACTTAAAAGTACTTGGTATTTTATTATTTGTTTATTTAGCTTATGTAGTTCTTCGTGATTTTCTGGTTACCGGCCTTAGTTTTGAATACTTACAGAGTGATCTTATTTTCCCGTTCAAATATATTGTCTTAAGTTTCATCTATTGTGTGATATTAAGGGACAAGGCTCCGGAAAATATTGTTAACGTAATTGTCCATCTTACTGTAGTATCCTTCTTTTTTTATTTTTTACAATTAGTGGGATTTGCCGATACCATCTATAATTTTTCTGAATCATTGGGCTTGCCGCATGCAAATACTATTCCGGGCTATACCAATTTTATCATATTTACTTTTACCAAGGATCTGCATGATATCAGGAACTCAGGTTTTGTTTGGGAACCTGGCGCCTTCGGTTGCTTCTTAATGATCGCATTACTATTCCACTTTTTCAGGAACAAATTTGTTTTTGATAAAAAGGCGTACATATTGATCATAGGCGTAGTAACCACGCTTTCAACAACCAACTACCTGGCATTGATCATTCTATTATTTTTGGCATACAGGTATCGGGTACCTAAACTGAATCTATATGTGCTTTTAATGATCCCGGTCTTTATAATTTTGGTGATAGCCATTCCATTTTTGGGCGACAAAATTGCAAACATCTACCTGGATGATATGAAAAGTTTGGAAAACTTAAAGAAAATCGCAAAATATCATCGCGATGACCAAATACCTTTGAATCGCTTTGCCAGTATGGTATACCTCTGGGATACTTTAGGCCCTAATTTGATCCTGGGGTTGAGCAATAAATACGATGAATATATCAATAAGGTGTATAACTTAAATATCTCCAATGGGATTTTTGACTTTTTTGCAAAGTTCGGAGTATTTGGATTTCTTTTTTTATTGTATGATTATGTTAAATATTGCGCGATATACCTGGCCAAAAATGAATATATCGTTTACTGCGTTTTGATATTATTAGTAATCAGTTTCGGCGAGCCAATATTATTTCTCCCTTTAATTTTGCTGTTCCTGTTTTTACCTACCTTAGCAAAGCCTGATGAAAACCCGGCAAGTAAATTTGATTTACCGATTATAGAATAGATGGAAGAAGCAATACCCTATAAGATTTCGGTTCTGATCACATGCTACAATAGAAGGGAAAAAACCTTAAGCTTCCTGGAAAGCCTGGTAAAACAGGATTATTTTGGGAAACTAAATATTGATATTTATTTACTTGATGATGCATCAAATGACGGTACAAGTGCTGCTGTTAACGCGAAATACCCGGCTGTAAATATAATTAAGGGAACCGGTAATTTGTTTTGGGCAGGAGGGATGAGAACCCTCTGGAAGCATGTAGCAGAACAGAAAGACTATGACCTGTTTCTTTTATTTAATGATGATATTGTCCTGTTTGACGGCGCCCTTGAGAATTTAATCAAGAATTATACAGCGTTGAATAAAAATGGAGTTATTTTAATCGGTTCAACCCAAAGCCCCGAATCCAACAAAATAACTTATGGAGGTATCCTTTTTAATAATATAAAGCACTCAAATTATTATCGTGCTATGCCCGATGACACGCAATTTGTACCATGTCAATCCGGCAACGCAAATGTACTATTGATAGATAAATACACTGTAGAAAGGATCGGCATTTTTTCGGATGCTTATACCCATTACCTGGCTGATTTTGATTACGTATTAACAGCCTATAAAAATGGAATAGAAGTAGTAGTTGCCCCTGGATATTATGCTTATTGCGAATACGACCACGGGGTGAATTGGCTGTCCGGAAAGCATCCGCTTAAAAAACGGATAGCCTATCTTTATGATGTTAAGGGATTGGCTTATAAGGAATACTTGTATTATATAAAAAAGCATTTCCCGTCAGATTACCTGGTTTCCTTTTTAAAACTGTGGACAAAAACCTTATTCCCGATAATCTGGGATAAATTTAAAGTTAAGGAGAACTACTAATTGAAGGTCCTGATATTGCATACCGACTTTCGCGTTTACTGGAAGGGCAGGCTACATTACCTTAAAAGCTTTTTGAATGAAAAGGGCATCGATTTTTATGCAATAGAACTTTTTGGTAAAGGCTCTCCGTATGAATTTGATCAATTCGAAAATGCAGGGGAATGGTGGACTTGCTTATTTCCGGATAAAAGTGTTCGGGATCTGTCGGCTGATGATATTAAGCATGCTCTTTTTTCTAAACTGGATGAAATTAACCCGGATATCATAATAGGAGGTTCAATTGTTTTCTTCTCGGGCGCCCTGGGTATACGCTGGGCGAAACAGCATAGAAAGAAATTCATCATGTTTGATGACGGCAAGCCATCGCATATTAAACGGAATTTCCTGACTCAATCTGTTAAAGATATGATCACCAAACAGGTAGACGGCTTATGGCTTCCATCGCCTGAATATGATGCCGAATACTCGAATTTGAATAAAGATAAGGTCCTTTTTTTTCATGGATATAACTGTATAGACAACCAGTTATTCAAAAGTACAGGTAAGAGGGGATTTAATAATAAGGTCATTATATGTGTTGCAAGGCTCGTCCCGGTAAAGAATTTTGATGCCCTGTTAAATGCATGGAAAATAGTTGAAGGGAACGATACAGGTTATAAATTAATAATTGTAGGGCAGGGGCCTGAATATGAGGCGTTGACTCAATTGGTAACGGATAGTAACTTACAGCATGTTGAATTTAAAGGAGCGATCGGAAACACCGAACTTCCTGAATATTATCATAATGCGGATGCATTTATTTTGCCCAGCCTTTACGAAAGCTGGGGCCTGGTGGTAAATGAGGCAATGGCCGCCGGTTTACCGGTTTTGTTAAGTAAAAAAATCAATGCGTACCATAGTTTGTTGCAGGAAGGAGTTAATGGTTTTGGTTTTGATCCGCTAAATATAAATGATGTGGCCGGCGCGATCATGAACTATATTAACCTTGATGCAGACGGAAAAGAAAATATGTCGCAAAAATCCCTGCAAATAATTAATACCATGAGCTATGAAAACATGGGACTTGAATTATTTAGCGCGATTAATAAAATAATTGAAAAGGAGTACAAATCAACAGGTATTTTAGCCGGCGCGATAATTAATTCGTGGAACGGTAAATATGACACCTGGGCGTGGGACACTTTGTAACAACGCAAAAAATATAGAACATAAATGTCAACAGATCATATCATAGAAAGCCCTGCAAGTACCAACCCCCTTAATATTTTAATGGTAAGTTGGGTATGGTTCCGAATGGGAGGGGATTGGACCTACGTAGATAATTTAAGACAACTTTACCAGCAAAAGGGCCATAATATAATTCCATTTGCTATGAAGTCTGACAAAGACTGGGAAAGCTATGGCTATGATAAATATTTTGTAGAGTATATCGATTATAAAAAACTTAATGAAGACAAGAGCATCATTAATGGTGTAAAGGCTGTATCCAAAAGCATATACTCTAAAGAGGCGCAACGTAACCTGGAACGTTTGTTAGATGAAACCAAAATCGATATTGCGCATTTGCACAACATCAACCATTACATCACGCCAAGCATACTGCCGGTTTTAAAAAAGAGGAATATTCCTATAGTTTGGACATTGCATGATTATACCCTGATATGCCCTGAAAACTCTTTTATTTCACATGGTACCATTTGTGAAAAATGTAAAGGTGGAAAATTCGTACAATGCGCTATAAATAAGTGTAAAAAAGATTCTTTCCTTGCGAGTTCACTGGCCGGCCTTGAAAACTATGTCCACAGGTACATGCATTTATTTAAGCATGTTGACTATTTTTTGTGCCCATCCGAATTTTTATATAAGAAATTCTACGAGTTCAATTTTTTCAGGGATAAATTGGCGGTTACCAACCTGTGCTTTAATTTTGAAAACACAGCTGATGATTCACAGCCGAAACCTGCTGAGAAGTATATCTTATACATCGGTCGCCTGGAGAAGATCAAAGGAATTATTACTCTTCTAAAATCGCTGGTCGGACTAAATATCCCCCTAAAAATATTGGGTAAGGGTGAACTGCAGGAAGAGATAGAGGCATTTATCAGGGAACACAATATGACCACGGTTGAATTGTTGGGCCACAAGAACCAGGAAGATGTTTATAACCTGATCAACCACGCTGAATTTACAGTTTGCCCTTCCGAATGGTATGAAAACTATCCATTCTCGATAACAGAAGCCATGTACTTTAAAAAGGCAATAATTGGGGCCAATATTGGCGGTATACCCGAATTATTATTAAATGAAAAGACAGGATTATTGTTTGAGCCATTCAATGACCAGGACTTAAGGGAGAAGATTGTAAGGCTATGGAATGACGATGCTTTGAAAAAGGAATTGGGACAAAATGCCTTTGATTTCATCTCACACCAGGTGAGTTATTCCAGGCACTATTCCATATTGAAGGATATTTTCAAGAAGGTCAACTTAGACCTTTAAGCAGGTGGCAGTCATGGCCACATCAGAAATATCAATTAGCAGATAACAGTTTGTTATAAAGGTCAATGTAATTCTGGCTCATGTTAACTACATCAAATTTTTCGCGTGCCATTTCATAACCCTTTTTACCCATTTCTTTTGCCTTATTTCTGTCGTTAAATAGCTCTTGTACTTTGTCAATAACCTGCTGTTCGGCAGCATAATCAACCAGGAAGCCATTTACACCATCAAAAACAACCTCGTCCGTTCCGCCACCGCGCGTGGCTATAACCGGTTTGGAAGACGCCATATACTCTATAATAGAATTTGATACGCCTTCGCCGTGTACCTTACTATTGGTTAGAAGTACCCCGACATCAATTATTTGTAAAATAGATTCAATATTTGGCATCCGGCCCGGCATCATGATCCTTGTACTAAGGCATTCTGGCGGCACCATACTCTTAATTGGTTCATAATTATTACCGCCACCAATCAATAAAAATTTAATTGCAGGATTTATTCCACACAACTTAATGGCAGCGTTAATAAATGTATCGTAATCCTTCCTTTTTTCAAAGGCAGCTACCATCGCCACTATAAAGCTATCATCGTTTTCATCTCCTAAAATTTCTTTTTTCACCTGGTTTATTGGCTGCAGGTCTTCAAAGCGTTTAAAATCCATCCCATTATAAATACAAACAGATCTGTCTTGAGGAGCATTGTAAGCCTTTAAACCGGCTACAGAATTTGAAACAATGGCATCAGATATAAAAAAGGTCAGCAGGTTGCGGATATAATCATTGGTAGTAATTCTTAATGGCGCCTGGCCAATATAGCCGTTAACAAATTTTACTCCCTGCAACTTGGCAATGGGGGCCACATAAACGCTTGACATTGTTCCCCAAGAATGAATAATATCTGGTTTAAAATCCTTTACCCTTTTATATAGTTTTCCGTAAAGAGATAAATCCTTCCTGCTTTTCCTCTTAATAATCTCAAACTTTATCGGCAATTCGTATACGTAGTTATAGTCAACTCTATCTGTCAGACTTATTAGGTATATCTCATACCGTTTGTCTTTAGATAAAGCCTTGACAAGCTCGAGCATCCTTCTCTCAATTCCTCCATCAATGAGCGTATCAATTAGTACCATTATTTTCATAAGTGATATTTTATATTCAATATTCTATTTATTAAATAGGGTTTTTAATATTTCTTCTTTTCTAAGCTCTGGATTAGCCCGGTTTTTTATATACATAGCTTCCTGCAGAACCTTTTCTTCATATTCGGGCAGGGTTTTGATGATCTTTGCCGGTATCCCTGCCACAACTACATCATTAGGTATGTCGCGGGTTACCACGCTGGATGCCCCAATGATCACATTATTTCCAACTGTTACCCCCGGCATTATGGTAGCATGGCTGCCGATAAAAACATTATTTCCTATGTGTATTGGCTTTATAACATCTATACCGGGATATTTTGCCCTTAATATGCCAACACCGCCATCATGGTTATGAAAGGTAACCCCATGAGTTAACCTTACATTATCACCAATTGTAATCAAATAGGGCTCGCTACCAAAAAAAACCTCACCGGTTATTACAATGCCCTTACCCATATTTACTTTATAAAAATCAGCATACACATCCGATTTTTTAAGCTCATTAGCCAAGAATAGTCTTATTTTAAAATTGACTTTCTTAAAAAGGCGACTAATTTTACTCATACCTACAAATTTGGGCCAGGATTGTTAACATATAAGATTGTTTTTTTCTTTGAAAAATAAAATCTATCAAATTAACTTCTTATCCTGCTTTACCAATAATACTCAATAAATTTAAAATATTAAAAATATTTAATAGTTTTTAGGGTATTCTATTATTAATAAAGCGGATTTTATTCTTTAGAAAGAAAATCCCAGCAGTTCTGGATAATTTTATTTCCGAAGCAAATATATTCAGTTAATTGTCAAACCCGAAGCAATATTTGTTACAACATCAAAAATTACAATTTTAGCAAAAAACTCTCCAATGGCACCGAATAAGCCAGGTAGTTAAAATTTTTCATACCTACCTGATACCCATTTTCACCTATCCTAAGCATTTCCTCTTTTGATCTCAAGTATTTAGATACAGTATCATAATACGAGTCAACAGAATATTCATCAGCTAATATTGCCGAATCGCCACTTTTAAAATAGTGACCCACATCGCCAACATTTGTTGATAGGATAGCTTTTTTGGAAGCAGTGTATTCACTTATTTTTTGCGGGAAACGTGCTATGTCCTGTAAGGTTTTTCTTAAGGGTATTAATAATAAGTCTGCACCAAGATATAAGGCTGGTATGGTTTTATGGGCTACATTCCTTTTAAGGATGATATTTGAACTGAATTTGCTGGTTTTGATCCTGTTGTCAAGTGTATCAAAATTTGCTGCATTATTACCCCCGATCACCAGCATCAAGTTGCCTGTGTAAACTTTATTATCCTTCAATCTTTCAAACAGATCCATTACCAGGTCAATTACTGGTAAATAGTCAATAGTGCCGCAATACATCAGGTAATCAGTATGATCCTTTGTTGGCTCTATTAAAAAGTCATTAAAATCGGTAACCGCGGAAACCTTAATAAACGGTAGCTTCTTGTTTTTTGCGAGACTACGTTCCTTTAAGAACTCACTGATCACAATGATCCCATCGATATAAAAGAAGCAATAGTTATCAAACAAATAATCGTTTAACCTAAGCAACAGCTTTTTTCGGGATGGTATAGACGACCGGTACTCAACATACTGAATGGTTAGTTTGAAGCTAAATAACCTGGATAGTAAGCTATAATACAGTAACTCCCAAAAACTCGCACTGTAAAATATAGCGGAGTTAATAGATTTTCTTTTTTTATATAAAAAGCAAAACTCAAAGATGATACCGGATAACTTATTAAGATTTCGCTTAATAAACGAATCCGGTCGCGAAGGATCGGATGCCGTGTTTACATATAGAATGCCATTATATCTGCCTGCGTGCTGCTTACTCCCGGTTTTGGCTAAACTGGCTTTATTGATGATAAGCGGAGTAAGACTTGTGTTGTTTAACGACTTAAAAGTAAGGCGCATCCGTTGGATAGTAGCATTATTAAGCTGAGGGAATCCGGATACACCTAAGTGAATTGTGTACATTTTATATTAGTAATTAGGTATTCAATTATTTTTCCCTCGTTATCCAGGCCTGGTAAATTTCTTCGAATGTTGTTTGCAATGATTTGGTGATATCCCAGTTAGGGTAATGTTCTTTCATTTTGCGCAAGTCGCTGTAGTAGCAAATATGATCGCCGATCCTGTTGGTTTCATCATACTTATACTTCATAGGTTTCCCGCTGATAGAGGCTATGATGTCAAATGCTTCAAATATAGAGCAAGAGTTATCCTTACCGCCACCGATATTATATACTTCTGCAATCCTTGGGGCCTTGATAAACTCCTCGATAAAACGTGCCACATCATAAGAGTGTATGTTATCACGAACCTGTTTGCCTTTATAGCCAAACACAGTGTATTCTCTTTCTTCCAGGTTACATTTAACCAGGTAACTTAAAAAGCCATGTAACTCAACGCCGGTATGGTTGGGGCCTGTTAGGCAACCACCACGCAGGCAGCAGGTAGGCATATTAAAGTAACGGCCGTATTCCTGTACAGAAATATCACCTGATACTTTTGATGCACCAAATAAAGAATGCTTACACTGGTCGATCCTGAAGGATTCAGGTATGCCATGCTCATAAGTTGCATCGGCATAATCCCAGCGTGTTTCCAACTCAACCATTTTTATTTCATTTGGAGCGTCTCCATAAACCTTATTGGTAGACATGTGTACAAATGGTGTATTTGTGTTATAGCGCCTGGTGGCTTCGAGCAGGTTAAATGTTCCTACAGCGTTTACATCAAAATCTTCAAAAGGTATTGCAGCAGCCCTGTCATGACTTGGTTGGGCGGCAGTATGTACAATAGCATCTGGCTTCACTGATGCTATCAGGTCGATAACTCCCTGCCTGTCGCGTATATCAAGCTCGTGGTGTACAAAGTCTTTAATGGTTTCCTGGAGCCTTCCCTGGTTCCAGCGTGTATCACCGCTTGGGCCAAAAAAAGCAGCACGCTGGTTATTATCAACACCATGTATTTCCCAGCCTAAATTTGCAAAGTGGATACAAACCTCAGAACCTATTAAACCTGATGAGCCTGTTACTAATAATTTTTTCATGTTTTATTATTGAATGTTTCCGATAGATTACTATTTATATAGATGTTATTATTCAAAACTTTGTATAAAGCAGTTATATAGTTCTTTAAACGTTTTTTAACTCAAAAGGTTAATATCTGGCGTACAATGATTTAAGCGTTTCAACTAAAGCGACCTTATAACTTTAGCCGGATTTCCCGCTGCAATACAGTTCTCAGGGATACTTTTTGTAACCACCGAATTTGCGCCGATCACCGAATTTTTGCCAATTGTTACACCCTTCCAGATAATTGAATTAACACCGATAAAGGCATTGTCTTCAATTATAACTGGTTTTGAACTAGTGCAGGCCTCTCTTCTTCGTAAAGGGTCTACATTGTGCCAGTCAAAATCTGTAATAATTACATTGGCGCCAACTAAAACACTGTCGCCAATGATAATGGATTCCGAACAGCCGATGCTCACTCCACTAAAACCGCAATTGTTTCCAATTTTGACAGATGCGCCAACCCCGTGAGTAGAAATTATACACCTCCTGTTAATCCCGATCAGGTTTGAAAATTTATCAGACCGGAATGAACAATTTTCGCCAATAGAAATAACTGATCCGGGATGACGGAAAGCCTTAGAGAACCCATAAAATTTTATGCCATTTGCCAATTTTACTCCTTTAATAAGCCACACAGCTTTGTTTATTGCAGTATAAAAAAACGCAAAGAAATTAATTTTCAGGTAGTGAATTCGTAAAATAATTCTTCCTAACAAATCGCCTTTATTTTTATCGTAATTTAAATTATTTTCAGAATTACTCATAATGTTTTTTAAAAATAACAGCAATCTTATGATTTCTTCATTTTATAGAATTCGGTTGTTTTGTCTGCTATTTGAGTCCAGTTAAAATCACCTTTGGTATAGGTTACTTTTATATTTTCCTGCATATTAGTTAAAATATCGCTATCAGTCAGTAACTTAACTATATAATTTCCAATTTCGATATGATTGTTTACTTCGACCAAATAACCTGTATGACCGTCAATAATAGCCTCCCTAAATCCGCCGATATCAGATGCTATGATGGGTTTATCAAATAAGTAGCTCGTCATCACTATACCACTTTGGGATGCACTGGTGTATGGACAAACGACCAGGGTTGCCTGCTGATTAAGCGAGGCAATTTCATCATTGTCCAAGTGCCTGTTGACAATGGTGAAACGTTGATCATTTTCAATGGCTGACAATGCCTCATCATACCCGCCGCCAGCAATTATTCCTTTTATATCCGGTATTTGCTCCGATGCGAATTTTATGGCTTTAATGAAGGTACTTAAACCCTTATAAGGCCGCAAAAAACCATAAAATAAAACAGCTTTATTATCCTGTTTGATATTGCCAGGCGAGAAGTAGGGGTAGGTTTCAAACAAACCGAATGGTATACAGGTAACTGAATTTTTCTTGAATGAATATTGTTCCATCAACCGGTCGTATGAAGCAGACGAGTGAACAATGATAGGTACATGATTGGTATACAGGTATTCTATCAGTCTGTTGGGGAGTGATTGTTCTTTATAATGCTTTGCAACCTCATGTAGCGTATGTATAACCTTGCTATTTTTCAGTCCTTTATAAAAAGAAAGTATTAGCTCTTGCTGGCCTATTAAGTTAATGGCATCATAATTACTCTTTTTTATCTTGCGTAAAAAAAAAGAAGTAAGCAACTGGTTAGCCCAGGCAAGCTTTGGGCGAAAAGTAGGGTAGGCTATAACCGTAATTTTAAGTTTAGTATCGGCCAGGTAGGCATATAAAGGATGATCCTTTTTTAATGTGATGTCATTTAATCCAATACGGAAGTTTTTGTCAGATAAATATCCGATACCAGGTATGGATTTCTTCTTTATATCGGTGATATAATAGTAATGAACCTGGTTTGATTTTGCTAAGTGCTTTGCTAAAACCAAAGAGCTTTCCGGGTGATTATAAGCAATAATTGCAAAATTCATGTAAAATTCCCTTTGAGAGATTGACTTATTCAGACTAGTGTCGTTTTGGCAAAGAGACAGACACAAACGTTATTTGTGCTCCAACCCTGCAATGCTCATACAAGTATAAAGTAAAAACTATAGGGAATACATAGCTGCCGCTAAAAGTTGAATCAGTGGTCATACAACTACAAATGATAAAAATCATAAACATTTTCAAGTAATCATATTTTTCAACAAGCTTAGTTTTAAGAGATCTATAAAAGATCATGGCATATGCTACAAGGCCCACCAAGCCTAAATAAACGTATAAACCTACTAACCCCACATCCTGAACATAAAAACCCCTCTCTGTTTGAAGCCTGATAATTTCCTTACTGTATCTCGATTCGTTATCGGCATACAGGCCGTTTCCAAATATTCGGGTAAAAGGTGATTGCTGAAATTTATTTAAAAAATATTTACCGGCCTTTACCCTGATATACTCATCTGTATTACCCAAGTCGCTTTGCGTTTTCTTTTGCAAACCCTGTATAAAATCCAGCTGTGGTAAAATTAAAAAACCAACAACGATGATTGATACTGTCGCAACTTTCAGGAACATACCTTTTGAACGTATAAAGTACCAAAGCGTAATAGCTGCGGTAGCTACTATATAAACCCGAGTTTGATTCAGGATGACACATAAATATGCTAACAATGCCAAAACAAGCCACAATTTGTTCTTGTTGAATAAAAATTTATTTATAGCAAAAAAATAGAACAGGAATAAAAAACCATCGCCGTACAGGAATAAGCGCAGAAATTCACGGTCGTTGGTCTCTTTGTATGCGAATATCCTGATAGGATAAACCGAAAAGCTGAATAAAAAGAAAACGATAAACATAACACCAATGACAACTATGATGCTCTCAACAGTTTTTATACTGATGGCTTTAGCCATCAGGTAATAATAAAACGTATACCCCAATACCGGAAGTGCTGCGCCATAAACGGAGGTCATGGGTTTTTGATCCCAAAAAACATTGGCCATTAACATCGAAACAACGATCGATATTGTGAGCAGGTTCATGGGCAGCGTAAACAGATAACGATTTTTCTTGAAGATAAACCATACGATAATTGGTATAGCCGGAAGAAATAAAAGAAGAAATAGCTGGTTATTAAGGTTTGAAAATCTTAGGTAAACGGGGTCAAGCAACGATGGCCTGAAAAACGTAAATGAACTTAATGCAAGGACTAAAATATAGACGAATTGGAAGCGGTTACTTAGGGTAATCTTTGAAGTTGATTCTGTATTTCTGTATTTTAATACATCATCAGCATTTTTATAATTCAACTCGGGTTCCATATCTTATATATTATTAATCACAGCTAAACTATCGCCGGGGGGGGGTAATTATCAATAATTACTATCTTTTAAATACCGTAATATTCTATCAAATTTATTAAAATACTTGTAAAAAAATAGTCAATTTATAATTAAAATCAAAACATTGATTTAACACCTATTGATGATTTTTATTTTAAACGAAAAAAATAAAGTTATGGTCATAAAAAATTGATTTATTATTTTCTGTCCTAACCCAACCATCTTTTTTTCAATGACTTAAATGCAGATTTTACGATATCTAATGATGAAATATTGTATTTGGATCTGATTTTGTACCACTTAAGTAAATTGCTGAAGAAATTTACAGCCAGGGAATCGGCAATGGTCCTTAATTTCTTACTTTGAATAAATGGCCCAACCATTTTACACAAATTATCCCGCGTTATCTTGTCGTTCTCATTCGAAGGCACCGCAGCCAAAAATGCATCGTACCAGTTTTTCTCCATTAGTATTGCCTTTATTTTTAATTCAGCACTTCCTGATGATGAAATAGTGTACCGGGTTTGACGATAATTAAAAATGGGCAAGTTGGTATGTGCAATACCCAAATCTTTGCTGGCTATATATGCGGTGATATCATCCGAAGCCCAGGCTAAAGGTATGTCAAAAAAACCACCATTGTTTTTTAATGCAGTTGTTCTGTATACAAAGTCTGAAATGAACTGCAGCCTGAAACCACTAAGCCGGTGCCATATACTGTCGTATACGGTCTCGTATTCGGGCCAGGAGGGTGTTAGCTTAATAGGAGAGGAGTTTTCATCAATCATCAGGGAACGGCAATGAAAAACATCCAGGTCCTTATACTTGCCTATAAGCACTGCAAACTCTTGCAGGTAGTTTGCTTCGATTCTATCGTCATCACCCATCATTACAAAAAACTCTCCTGATGCTTTATCGAGGGCGTTATTCCAATTTTTAACCAGGTGTTCGGCTCCGATATTTACTTCATTTTTATAATACCTGATACGTGGGTCGCTAAATTGACCGGCAATTTCATCAATTGGCTCGGGAGAACAATCATTGATAATGATCAATTCAAAATCAGCATAGGTTTGTGCCAGAATGCTTTGTATACATTCGGTTAAGAATTTACTTTTGTATGCTGGTATGGCAATTGTAAATTGCATTATTTTCTGTAATAAGTTCAGCTTTTATAAAGGGGCATCTTCAACAGGCGTTTCTCCAGCTTTAACGGCAGGCATTTTTTTTGATACACTAAATAAATAGTAGGATAGAGCAGAGATGATCAAAATTGATAAGCCTGATTTCCAGATCCAATTAACCTGGTTCAGTAAAAAATAAGAAACCAGGAATAAGGAAATCGCTATCAGCCAAAGTACTTTATCCTCCGGTAATTTCATGCTGACTGATTTTTTAAAGTCTCGCCACAAATATATTTCAAAAAGGGCGAACGAAACTACGTAGCCATAAGATAAACCCAATGCACCATATTTACTGCCTATGTACAACAGCGGCGCCGAAATACAAACATTGATGAAGGTGCTTTTAACAAATTTTTTCTCGTTATTGGTAGCTCCCCATATGGTACCGATCAGGCTGTTGGTTCCCATTAAAAACACGTACCACACCTGTACTTGCGCAATTCTAATAACCGGATAATAAGATTTATTAAAAAGCAGGGTTATTACTTCGCCGGCAAATACGGTAAAAATAAAGCACATCAGCAGGGCACCCATCATGAAAAATTTAATGCCTTTGCTTAATAGCCGCCCAAATTTATCAGGGTCACTGATCCATAAGCTTGATAGATTTGGAAACAGCGCAGATAATGAGAAAGTAATAACCATAGATACCGGACTCATTAGCTTTTGTGTCAGGTTAAAATAACCTATCTCGGGCTTGGTAGAGTTGAGGTCGAGATAATTATTGGTTAAATAACCGAAGGGCAATCCAATAAGGATCAGCAAAAAGTATGGCCAGCTTTCTTTTAATATAGCCGTTGATGATTTGATGAAGGGCTGCACTTTGCCTATAAGCAGCTTTTGATATTTTAATACGATGAAGTAGATAGTTCCTGTAAGTACTAGGTTGATAACCAATAAAATAATAAAAAGATTTTGTATGGTTAAGCTTTTAAGCGGGAGTACATATACAGCACCAAGCCAAAGCAAACTGGTTGAAACATTGACAATAGCTGCCGGTAACATTTTTTGATGGCCCCAAAATGCAGTTTCAAATAAGCTCGAAATACAATTAAAAAATGCGTAAATGCAGATCAGCAAAACGTAATTGGTAGATAAACTGCCTTCAAAACGATTGTATAAATAATAGATGGCAGAGAACAATGTAATGGAACATATCCTGATCAGGATGCCATTAAACACCATGTCATTTGTAGTGGATTTATTGCGGGCAATAGTACGTACAATGATATTTCGTAATCCCAGGTCGGCCAGTGTGAATAGCAACTGGGCCTGCACACTCATAAAAGTATAAGTACCGTAAGTATTTGGGCTGAATGCCCGGGCGATCTTTATTAATGCAATAAGATTAATTAACTGAGCGGTAATACTGCCTATTGTTACGTATGAGAAATTCTTTACAACCGTATTACCCCGCAGCTTATTTAGTAAATTCATTATAGTTTAAAAATTAAGGAATTTGAATTTTGCATGGTGATGCTTATAAATTGCCTTATTTATAATACTCCTTATACCACTTGCTGAACATCTTAATTCCTGTTTCTATATTGGTACTGGGCTTGTAGTTAAAGTTGTTGATCAGGTCATCTACATTTGCCCAGGTAGCGGCAACATCACCATCCTGCATTTCCCTCATTTGTATCACGGCTTTTTTATCCATATTCTTTTCAATCTCCGTAATAAAGTCCATTAACTCCACCGGGTTATTGTTCCCTATGTTGTAAATACAGTAAGGCGCGGTGGACCGGGAAGGATCGGGTTGTTTAGCATCCCATTTTGGGTCGGGTTCGGCGGGTTTGTTCATTACATTGATGATGCCGTTTACAATATCATCTATATAAGTAAAGTCCCTCTTCATTTTTCCGTGGTTAAATACCTGGATAGGTTTCCCCTTTAATATGGCATCAGCAAACAGGAAATAAGCCATATCAGGCCTTCCCCATGGGCCATACACCGTAAAGAAACGTAAACCAGAAGTTGGTATCCGGTAAAGGTGGCTATAAGTATGCGCCATCAGTTCATTTGCTTTTTTGCTGGCTGCATAAAGTGAAACAGGATGGTCCACATTATCGTGCACAGAAAATGGCATAGTCGCGTTCAAGCCATACACGCTTGAAGAGCTTGCATAAACCAAATGCTTTACGGGATTATAACGGCTAACTTCTAAAATATTTAAAAAGCTTAATAAATTTGATTGAGCGTAGGCATCCGGATTTAATATGGAATACCTTACGCCGGCTTGTGCCGCCAAATGGACAATTACATCAAATTGTTCCCTGGCACAAAGTGACATCAATTCGCCTTTATTCTCAATATTCATTCGAATAAAACGATAATTGGGATGCTTTTTACTGGTTACTTCGCGATGCCAGCTAACATCTGTCTTATCAATTCCACATTCAGAAAGCCTTGCAAATTTCAGTTCAGGATCATAGTAATCGTTGATATTGTCAATACCAACAATATCATAACCATGATCAATCAGTTTTAAAGCTAAATGAAATCCAATAAAACCAGCCGTCCCTGTGATAAGAATTTTCATAATATAAGAAGATACATTTTACAGTAAAAAACCTGTAATAAATTATAGATAGTCTGACGTATTAATGTTAAAACAATAAATGTTGTATAACAGACCAGGGATTATTTCTTAGAATATTTTCTATCTAAAACCGGGTAAAAAACTTCCGTACCATGTTTCCAAAAGTATTTTTATGGCGATCGACATAGGTATTGTAATAGCTATTATCATAATTGTAGCCATAACCATACTTATCTCTTTTAATCCCGTTGAAAATAATATTCAGCTTAGGTAATCTCTTTTCTAAATTTATTTCTTTAATAAAATCAAGCTCTGCCTTCTGGGTATAACCCTGTCTCATGATGTATAATGACGCATCCGCAACCCTTGAGATGATCAATGCGTCAGTAACAAGGTGAATAGGAGGGGTATCGATGATCACATCATCATATATCTTCCTGAGGGCTAATATCAACTCATCAAGCTTCGTTTTTTCAAGTAACTCAGATGGATTTGGAAGAATTGATCCGCAACCCATCACATCAAGTCCGGGTATGCCCGATGGCTGGATCAAATCTTCAATTTTTAATGGCTCGCCATCCAAATAATTGCTGATGCCTGTACGCTCCATAGGCAAACCAAACGTTAATGAAATTTTCGGTTTACGTAAGTCCATTTCAAGAATCACCGTTTTCCGCGATGCATAAGCCAGTGTTACGGCTAAGTTAGCACTCACAAAGCTTTTCCCTTCACCACCGGTGCTCGAAGTAAATATGGTTACCCGTCCACTATCATTATTGTTATGTACATGGTACAAATTGGTACGCAACACCCTGAATTGCTCACCTATCGCAAACTTTCCTCTTCCCTGTGAAATTACAATTGGGGTGCTTGATTCCTGGAAGGATAATTCACCCAAGATAGGTATCGCTATCGCATCTTCAATTTGCTTGCGATTGGTGATCTGTACATCAAAGCTATCTCTTCCATAAATAATACCTGCAGGTATACCAAGGCCAATAACGCAAGCCATAACGTAAATTATCATCGGTTTTGGCCATTGCATAGGGCCTGCGTGAGCATCATCCACAATCTGCGCGTCCGAAACCGATGAGGCATACCTTAACGAAATTTCCTCGCGTTTTTGTAACAGATAAGTGTATAATGCACTTTTTATATCTGATGTACGGGACAGACTCTTAGATTGTCTATCCTGGTTAGGGATATCCCTTATTTTGGTATCAATATTTGAGTTGTAGCTTGAAAGCCGATTTTTAGTAGCGATAAGGGATGACCTGATGGTGCGTACCCTATCCTTAATACCATCTTGCAAAGTGGCGATTTGCTTATTCACCGGTATGAAAATAGGGTTTTGCTCAGGAGTTGTTGACATCATCTGATCCTTTTTTAGCAGCAGATCAGAAAGTTTATCCAGCATTGAATTCAGAGTGCCATCAGTTAAACCGCCTGTAGACGGAGCTCTATTGCTGTTTTTGGGCGAATTGATATAAGCCTCTATGCCATCTACCACATTGATCTGGCCATCAAGATCAGCAAGTTCCTTTGCGCTGGCCTGTTGACGCATAACCAACTCATTAGCCTGGCTTTTAGTATCCGTAATACCCTGGGTACTATTGAACCTTGCAACCAGTTGTTCTGAATTATATAGATCCTTACTTATTGAATCAAGTCTTTTGTCGATAAATGAAATGGTAGCCTGGGCTTTCCGGTTTTTATCATTGATTGCCGAAGCATTATATAAGGCCATAAGCGAATTTAATATATCTCTGCCGCGTGCAGGCACTTCGTCTGATATATTTAGATTTACAAATGGTGCATCTTTGTTTTCAAGTGCAACTTTAAGTGCTGTCTGATAGCTATCAGAAACTAAGTCAGGGTCTCTGATACCGATCAGAATAGTTGATCCGAAAAAATTGCCAACGTTTTGAGTTGCATTGAGTTTCCAGGTTCCAAATTCGCTTTTGATAACCTGCCCAAACCTGAACATGTTTTTCTTGCCATCTTCACCGATCAACAAATAATGTTGATTATCCTTTATCTCGACCTGAAGCTTTTCACCCGGCCCGCTCAGACTTCCATTTTGTTTTACAAATGCAAATTCAGCAGGAGTGGTTTTATATAGATCTTTTGATTTTAGCCCGTCTTTTTTGGTGTAACTGGTCCATAGCTGTAATTGAGTAACTACCTGGAACATCAATTTTTTGGACTTCATCACCTCGATCTCGTTCTCAACGATAACGGGATCACTGATTTGATCCAACTCTTTAAGCCCTGTTTTATTGGAGTAATTTTCGTTTTTGTCGTCCTTAAACTCAAGGGTAGCCTTTATTGGATATGCTGGTTTTGCATATTTGATATAAAAATAAGCTCCAACAAAACATACCAGCAAAACGGAAAAGAAAAGCGGCCAATGGAAAAGATATTTCTTAAAAAGCTTGGCAAAATCAACAGACTGATTTTGACTCACTGGTAACGTAATAGTTGTAATCTGTGGATTGGGGGTATTACTCATGAAAATTTGTTATTATTTAATACGGTTTGAAAGTACAATGGCAATTATAGAAAGAGCTCCGATAACTAAACTTACTTTAGTAAATGTAGCGCTGGCAGCATCAACCTTAGCATGGTTTGGAACCACATAAATTGCATCGTTATTTTTCAAATAATAGTATGGGGAGTTGAATAATTTTTTTGAATTAAGATCAATAGGGATGTATTCGCGTTTTCCTTCTACTTCCCTGATCAGCAGTATATTATTTCGGATACCTGTAATGTTAAGGTCACCGGCCATGGCTAAAGCCTGGATTATAGTAATCCGCTCATTTGTAATGGTAAAGACATCAGGATGCGCAACATCCCCCAAAACTGATATTCTAAAGTTAAGTATCCGTATGTTAACTATTGGCTTACTAAGGTAAGTTTGCAATTTTACCTGCATTTGCTCGGTAAGATCACTGGTTGTTAACCCGGCAACATGCATTTCGCCAATTAAACCTATATTAATATTCCCCTTTGCATCTACCAGGAAGCCTATAACAGCATTTTGTGGCGACTGATCCAGGTTATTACCGCTTACCCGGTTTAAATTATAGTTAATTATAGCAGAAGCTTCAGGATTAGGATTAGAAACATTAATAGCTAAAATATCTCCGGCCTGTATAGTAAAGGGGGAGAAGTTATTAATTTCTTCCCTTGTTATACTGTTCATATTAAGGTCCTGGAAGTAAGGGACATTTTTATAAGAACTACATGAAAAGCAGAAAAATATAGCTATAAAAATGAAGATCTTAGGTAGGTTTGAGTTCATACAAATCAATTAAATTAATTTAAAAGCGAATATAACATAATAGTAAAATATTTTACGAGTTCTAACGATAAATTGTTTAGTTTACAGATAATTAATACATCTTTTACTTAAACGGAATATTGTGGTGTTTTTAATTTTTATAGACAATATTTGTGAATAAGGTATGTGTTATATTCAGCTATTGTCTAATACCTCCTGTAAAAATTCGGCAAATTCGGTTACATTTGGAGGTAGCAGCATTGAACTGTGCTCACCTGGTATCTCGAATTCCTTTACTCCCTTTAAGGCGTATTTTCTCCATCCCAAATACTTCAGATCATCGGTATAATGTATACATATATTGGCCCTGAAAAGATATACAAAACCATTAAATGGGGTCAGCCTGTAATTGCTTAATGCATATTCATGTTTCTCCTGTATCTTATCCAGCAGTTTATAAAATTCCCTTGATTCCGGCTTTCTTGATAGGCCCAGCTTATCCACAACTGCGGTGATTTTCTTTTCAGCTATATCAGCCAAATGCCTTGTCAGCGATTTTGTACCACCCAGGAATTTGGGCATATAACGCTTGATCTTTTTAGGCAGTATCACATGCCATTTTTTAGGTTCAGTATCCTCAGCATTGGTATCAAAAATAGCAAGCATTTTGACCTGTTTATTCATCAGCTCCAGGTGGCGTGCCATTTCCACCGCGATAAATCCACCGATGGAGTAGCCGGCTATGGCATAAGGCCCCTCGGGGTTATGCTCCAGGATCTCGCTCACATAATGCCGGGCAATATCGGTGATGCTGTCCATCGGTTCTTCCACACCATCCAGTCCCCGGGCCTGTAAACCGAAGATCGGCTGCTCGGGGTCCACAT
>Ga0193753_10000999_pt1 | contig 25367 bp, 23 predicted proteins | sample H1c2metaG_FD_144925 | JGI IMG/M metagenome (GOLD analysis project Ga0193753, IMG submission 144925) | Soil microbial communities from a riparian zone of the East river system, Colorado, United States - H1c2 | ecosystem: Environmental > Terrestrial > Soil > Riparian zone | place: USA: East... | reverse complement strand
AGCACCGGTAGCGCAATCGCGGTTCCCATTCCACGCAAGAGGGCACGCCGCGAAACGTGCTTTCTCGTAAGGATCATTCTGTATTTCCTCCCTCGCCTCTTCCCATCCGGAAGGGCGCGCTGTCTACGATTCCATCGATCAAGCTTGAAAAACGATAGTCATTCACGGCCAATGCCGCGACAATCTTCTTGGTGGCGCCTCGATCGTATCCTTCAAGGCCGCGGCCCAAGGCATAGATCATCAACTTTTCGGTAAGACATTCGGCGAAAGCGTCCTGATTGCCGGCAAGAATAGTCTTCAACTCCGCCGATCCGTTGAACTTTTTTCCCTCTGGAAGAACGCCGGTCGCATCCACCGGGAATGTTCCTTCGTGTGTCCGCCAATGCCCGACGGCATCGTAGTTTTCAAGCGCAAAGCCAAGCGGATCCATGCGCATATGACAGGAAGCGCACATCGGATTGGCGCGATGCTCTTCCATCTGGTGCCGCATGGTGCCTTTTACAATGCCGCCCTGTGCATCGATCGAGCCTACGCCGGGCGGCGGTGGTGGTGGTGGCATGTTCAATACATTTTCGAGAATCCACTTGCCGCGCAGTACTGGCGAAGTGCGCGTCGGATACGACGTCACGGTCAGCACGCTCGCCTGCGTCAGCACGCCGCTACGCTCGGTCCCATCGAGATCCACGCGGCGAAACTCTTTGCCCTTGATGTCTGGTATGCCGTAGAACTTGGCCAACCGCTCGTTCAGAAATGTATATTTGCCATCGATGAAATCAAGAATGCTCTTGTCATCGTGGACAACCGAAGCGAAGAACATCTGCGTCTCGGTGTACATCGCGCGGCGCAATTGACTATCGAACTCCGGGAACTGGTCTGGGTCGGGCTGGATGCTATCGAGATTGCGCAATTCGAGCCATTGCCCGGCGAAATTGTCGACCAGCGCTGCCGCTTTGGGGTCCGCCAGCAGGCGCCGCACTTGCGCGTGCAGCACATCGGGCTGGCTGAGCCGATGCTCACCCGCGATGCGTAGCAACTCCTGGTCCGGCGTGCTGCTCCAAAGGAAGTAGGACAAGCGCGAGGCCAGCTCAAAATCGTTTATCGGATGCGCAGTCGTATTTTGCGGATTCGGGTCGCGTTCGATCCGGTATAGGAAATTCGGCGAAATGAGAATCGCTTCGACGCCGATGCGCATGGCTTGCTCGAAACTCAAGCCACCGCGCTGCGCCCGCGCGACGAGGGCCGCATATCTATCTACTTCGCGGGACGAAACAGGGCGGCGGAAGGCTGACCGCGCTAGCGCGCCAAGGTCTGTCCGGACACATCGCGCATTATGTTGGCCGAGCGGATGGCCGCAAGTAAAAATCCGGCTATAGCTTTCGGGCAGCGGCGCAGGCAGCGCGTTGAACGGCCCACGAATCTCGAGCTGATCTACGTAGGTTGGAACGTTCCCCAAGGAGTGCTGCAGCCGGATCTGCGCCTCGTCCTTTGGATTACGGGCGATTTGCCGGGCAATAGCCTTCTGTTCCGCAGCCTCCAACTCCGCGGCCACGGTAGTCTCTTCCGGGTTCGGCTCACGCGGCGTGAGCACCGCCTTCAACTCATGCGCGCCATAAGGCACGTGCATGTGAATTTCGTAAACCCTCGGCTTGTCTTTCTCGATCAAGACATCGCTGGTCCGGATCGGCTTGCCGTCGAGGGTCATGTCGACGCGGAAGGCTTCTTTACGGCCCGAAACAGCGGCTTGCAAATCGTAATCGCCCTCGGCTGGAAGGTCGAACGTGTGCTCGAGTTCAAGGCGCACTTCGTTGCGTCCATGTTCCGGCGAATAGCGCTCGCGGGTCGGCTTAGGAGCCGTGAGGGCAACCGGAATCGCCGTAATCGCGATCCGCTTGGCCGCCGCGAGATATTTCTCCATCAGCACGGGCGAGACGGAAAGCGCATCGCCAATGTTGTCGAAGCCAAAGCCGGAATCGTCAGCCGGAAAATCCGCGGCGGGTTTGAAACGGACGCCCAGCAGATCGCGCACCGTGTTGTTGTACTCAGCGCGGTTCAGCCGATGTGCCGTCAAGTGCCCCGGATCGGGATGCTCGTCGGCGGCGGCAAATTGCTCTTCAATCCAATTGGTAGTGGTGGTGATTTCCTCGGGCTTCGGGCGCGGCAAGCCTTTGGGCGGCATTTCGCCATTGCGTATGCGGGCGATAGCTTTTTCCCAGATTGCGCGATCGCGTAGCAGTGACGCCGTGTCGTGATAACCGGTCAGTGCAAGGCCGGCGGTCTTGAGTTGCTCATTGTGACAGCCGGCGCAGTTCTGCTTGACGAAGCTGGTGACGTTCTGATCGAAAGCTTCCTGGGCAGCCATGAGAGCGCCCGCGGCAACGCCCAGTAAAACGATCTTTGTTAGCGGCAAATTCAATGACGCCTGCTTGGACGGGCAAAGTTACGCCGTCTATGGCCTTCCTTACTATCAAACCACACCGATTGCGGGTTACCGTAAGCTGAAAGCAGCCTTCATGCGATACCGGATCGGACTTCTTGCTTTACTGGCGTCAGGTGTTTTCGGGCAAGCGCCTTCTAACGATGTGACGCGCGCCACGCTCGATAATGGCTTGCGCGTCGTGATCATTCGCGATGCGCTGGCGCCGGTTGCGACCGTCGAGCAGAATTACCTGGTCGGCGCGAACGAAGTGCCGGCCGGCTTCACCGGTCTCGCGCACGCTCAGGAACACATGGCTTTCCGTGGTTGCCAGGGATTGACCGGCGATCAGATCGCGGCGATCTACGCGCAATTGGGTGGCTTCATGAACGCCGACACGCAGCAAAACATCACGCAATACTACGTAACTGTTCCGGCGCAGGATCTCGACGTGGCGCTGCGCATCGATTCCGCTTGCATGGCCGACGTGGAAGACTCGCAGAAAGAGTGGGCCGAGGAGCGCGGGGCCATCGAGCAGGAAGTATCGCGCGATCTTTCGAATCCAACTTACAAATTCATCACGCGTTTGAATCACGATCTTTTTTCCGGCACTCCTTATGAAGTGGATGCGCTCGGCACCAAGGAAGCGTTCGAGCGAACTACCGGCGAGACATTGAAGACCTTTTACCGCAATTGGTATGCGCCGAACAATGCCATTCTGGTGATCACCGGCAACGTCGATCCGGTGGCCACGCTCGCCAAGGTCAAGCAATACTACGGCCCTATCGGGCGGCGGGAAATTCCGGCGCGGCCTGAAATTAATCTAAAGCCTGTGACGGCGGATTCGTTCGTACTGCCGAGCAATTTGCCCTATCTACTCACGCTGCTTTCCTTCCGGTTTCCGGGAACGGACAGCCCCGACTACGCCGCGGCGCGCATTTTGAGCGACGTTATTTCGAGCCAGCGCGCGGATCTGTTTCAACTGGTGCCGCAAGGAAAAGCGCTCGGCACCGATTTTAGCCTGCTCGAAACGTACCCGAAGGCGAGCGCGGCGTTTGCGCTCGCGGCGCTGCCTGCCGGAGCGGATCCGGCCTCGATCATCGCCGAGATGAAAAAGATCCTGAAGAACTACGCGACCAACGGCGTTCCCGAGGATCTGGTTATTGCCGCAAAGAAGGGCGAAGTTGCGAGCGCGGAATTTGGCCGCAACTCGATTACGAATCTGGCCTCGTTATGGTCGCAGGCGCTAGCGGCGGAAGGCCGCCAATCGCCGGATGAGAATGTCGAAGCGCTCAAACGCGTAACGCTTGCCGACGTAAATCGAGCCGCCAAGAAATATCTCGTGGACGACGCGATCATCGGAACACTCAAACCCTCGCCATCGGGCGAAGCAGTCGAGTCGAAAGGCTTCGGCGGTTCGGAAAAAACCACGAACACTCCCACCAAACCAGTGGCGCTGCCGGATTGGGCCGAGGCGTCGGTGAAGTCGCTGCGCGTGCCGGAAGCACGGCTCCATCCCTCCGACGTCACGCTCGCGAATGGCATTCGCTTAATTGTCCAGACGGAGCGTACCAGTGCGACGGTCACGCTGCTCGGCTCGATCAAGACGCAAACCCAGCTCCAGACGCCCGCCGGGCACGACGGCGTTTCGGACGTTCTCGAAGGCCTGTTTTCCTACGGCACGAAGACGCTCGATCGCCTGGCTTTTCAGAAAGCGCTCGATGACATTGCGGCATCTGAAAACGCAGGCTCAAACTTCAACCTGAAAGTTCTAAAGCAGGATTTCGCGCGCGGCGTGGAACTACTGGCCGACAACGAACTGCACCCGGCGCTGCCGGAGGACGATTTCAAAGTAGTGCAACAGCAAACCGCCGAGCTGAGCGAAGGGGAGCGGCAAAGTCCGGGCTACAAGATGGATCGGGCCTTGGTGCGAGCGCTCGTCCCGCTAGGCGATCCATTATTGCGGGAAACCACGCCGGCCACGATCCGCTCACTCAAATACCAAGACATTCAGAGTTACTACAGCCAGATATTCCGGCCGGACTTGACGACCATCGTAATAATCGGCGACGTAACTCCGGACGAAGCGCGGGCCGTGATCGAGAAATCATTTGGCGATTGGAAAGCTTCGGGCGAACGGCCCAAGGTTGTATTGCCGGCAGTGCCGGGCAACAAGCCCAGCGCGGTTCACGTTCCGGACGCAAGCCAGGTGCAAGATAGCGTCGAGCTGGCGCAGCAATTGGAGATGAATCGCTTTGGTCCGGATTACTACGCGCTGCAGCTTGGTAACCACGTGCTGGGCGGAGGTTTCTATGCGACGCGCTTGTATCGCGACCTTCGCCAAAAGGCCGGGTACGTGTACACCATCAACGATTCACTCGAAGCCGGGGAAACACGCGCGACGTATTCAATCAGTTATGGCTGCGATCCGCAGAACGTATCGAAGGCGCGAGTAATGGTAGAGCAAGAACTCAGGGACATGCAGAAAACCAACGTGACACCGACGGAATTACAGCAGGCGAAGGCGCTGCTGCTGCGCCAGATTCCGTTGAGCGAATCGAGCGAAGACTCGGTAGCGGGCGGCATGATCGGACGCGCGCGCATAGGGCTGCCGCTCGATGAGCCGCTGCGCGCCGCCGAACGCTACTTCAACATGACGGCCGACGAGGTGCGCGCGGCATTCGCCAAACACATCGATCCGGCGAGTTTTGCGCAAGTCGTGCGCGGGCCCGCGCCACAATAGGGGACGGTATGTTCGAACGCTATACGGAGAAGGCTCGACGCATCATCTTTTTTGCCCGCTACGAGGCATCGGAACTGCGTTCTCACATCATAGAGCCCGAGCATCTGCTGCTGGGTCTGTTACGAGAAGCAAAGACGCTTTTCGAGGGCGCTAAGATCGAGCCCATGAGAGACGAAATTCGAGCGGCAGCGCGTGTAGAAGGGGTTGCCGTGAGCACCTCGGTCGACCTGCCGCTCTCGCATCCAGCGAAGAAAGTTTTGGCATACGGCGCCGAAGAGGCCGAACGGCTGAACCACCGCCACATAGGTCCCGAGCACCTTTTGCTTGGGTTGATGCGAGAACCTGGTCTGGCGGCAACGATCCTAGAGAAATACGGCGTTGAGCTTGCCATGCAGCGGAAACAAGTCGTCGCGAGTGAAACCCCGAGTGAAACAAAGTCTCGAGAGATTGTCATGGAATTGCGATGGGCCTTCGCGCCGCTGGTGGAACGTTTGAAACCCGAGATTGAGCCCGCCGTCGTATATACTGCGCGGCCATGAACATTCGCGAATTGGGGCAGCGGCTGCGCCGCCGGGAGATTTCCTGTGTCGGGCTCATCGAGCAAACGTTCGGCGATATCAAGAAACGCGATACGTTCAATTGCCTGATTACCATGACCGAGGAGCAGGCGCTCGCGGACGCGCGCGAGCTCGATCGAGACTTCGCGGAAGGCCGGGATCGCGGGCCGCTGCACGGCATACCGATCGCGTACAAGGATCTTTTCTATACACGCGGCATCCGGACGACCGGCGGCTCGCTTGTCTACAAGGACTTCATTCCGGACCACGACGCAACGGTGGTCGAGCGGCTTCACGCAGCCGGTGCTATATCGATCGGTAAGGCGAACCTTCACGAAATCGCGTATGGCATTACGTCGAAAAATCCGCACTTCGGCTTTGTGCTGAACCCGCGCGATCCAAAACGGATTCCAGGCGGCTCGAGCGGTGGATCGGCGGCGTTGGTGGCGGCCGGTTTTGTGCCTATGGCGCTTGGAACCGATACCGGCGGCTCGATTCGCATTCCCGCTTCTTATTGCGGCGTTACAGGACTCAAACCGACCTATGGCCGCGTGAGCCGCCATGGCGTTCTGCCGCTCGCGTTCAGCCTCGATCACGTGGGTCCGCTGGGTTCGTGCGTAGAAGATTGCGCACTCACGATGAATGCCATCGCCGGACCCGAGGAGTTCGACTTGTCACCGGCGGCCAACCTGAAAGGCATGCGCGTAGGCATTCCGCAAAACTTCTTCTTCGATAGCGTGCGCGACGATGTGGCCACGGCGGTCCACAATGCGATCCTGCATCTCGAGCGTTTGGGCGCATCGCTCATTGAAACACCGATTCCCGATCTGGCCGAAGCCAACGTCGTCGCGCGCGTCATACAACTCGCCGAGACAGCCGCCGTCTATGCGCGTCACAGGGACCGAACAATGTTCGGCAACGACGTGTGGGGGCTGATCGAACAGGGGCGCATGATTGCCGCGGAGGAATACATCAATGCGCAGCGCCTGCGAACGCTCTTCCGGCGCGAATTCGATGCGCTCTGGCAGAAGATCGATATTCTGGCCGCGCCCAGCACGCCGGTGACTGCACCGCTACTTGAGGAAACGACGGTGCAGATCGGCGCGAAAGAAGAAGATACCCGCATGGCGTCCACGCGCTTGGCGCGGTCCATCAATCTCATAGGTGAACCGGCGCTCTCGCTGCCTTGCGGCAAAGACTCGCTCGGCTTGCCGATTGGCATGCAATTGATTGGTGCGCCGTTTAGCGAGCCGAAACTGTTGCAGGCGGCGAAAATGCTCGAAGCTAGCGTTTGACGGCCCAATCGGGCAATAGATTCCGTGGCGCTTGCGCCAGCGCATCGTCCAATACCGCTTTGGTATTCGCGTTAGCGGGATCGCGATTCAGAGCGTCGTGGAGTTCGTTGAGACCTTCCGTCCACTGACCGAGCCGCAACAGAGCAATAGCGTAGTTCACACGAATACCGATGTGCGCCGGATAGAGGCCGACGGCCTCGCGGTACTTTGCGAGAGCGGCACGCAAGTCACCGGTCTTTTGGAGCGCGGCGCCTTCATTATTGATGCGGACCGCCTTGAGCGCATCTTGACTGAATTGATCGCGCTTGCGAAGGACCTCCGCGAGTTGGGCTTTGATCTTTTCCGCCTCTTCATTCTTTCCGCTCCGGCGCAGCGCGATTTGCAAGGAATTCAGCGTAGACTGGTCTTCCGGATTGACGCGGTACGCTTCCTCAAGCGGGCCAACGGCCGCGGCCGGCTTGTCCTGGCGAAGATACTCCGCACCGAGGCGGTATTGCGCAACCGCGTCGTCCGCATCGAGACGCACGGCGCGCTGAAACGCGGCGAGTGCGCCACCGTCATTGCGCAGCAGCTTTCGCGCCACTCCCAAGTCGGACCACGCTTCGGCTAGCAGAGGATCGAGAGCGACGCTTTCTTCGAGCGCAGCGGCGGCTTTCTGCGTTTGGTTGTCGCCGCTATAGACTTTGGCGCGCAGATACAAAGGATAGGCGGCAGCCTGGGTATGGCCGAACAGTTTCAATGCGCGATCGAGATAGCCGGCCGCTTCCGCCGGTTTGGACGCTTCGAGAAGCGCTTTTGCTTCAGCAACGAGATCCTGTGCACCGAACAAGAGAATGGCGAGGAGTGGCGCGGCGATCACGTAATGCCCGATCCTTCTTTAATATGGACCAGCCGGTCGGCGGCGACACGGGTGAATTTCTCGATACCGCCATTCGGCCAACGAACCTCGAGATCGACCACGGCGGCGGCGCCGAGACCGAAATGAAGCCGGCTGTCGTTGACCGACAGATAAGAAGATTGGCTCAGCACCTCGCGAACCTGCGTCTTGCCGCCGTAGGACGCCGTCACTCGCGCTCCGATTGCACTGCGATTCGATTTGACACCGGTGAGCTTGACCTTGATCCAATGATTGCCACCCGCGAGATCGTTGCGTAGTAAAGACGGCGGCTCGTTTTGGTTGACGATGAGGATATCGATATCGCCGTCGTTATCGAAATCGCCAAAGGCGCAGCCGCGGCTGCAATGCAACGCCGCGAGAGCCGGGCCGGCTTCGCGCGTTAATGGCTCGAAGCGGCCGCTGCCTAAATTGCGAAACAGAATGCGCGGAGTCTTGTACGGTTGATCCGGTTTGTTTTGTAGCTCGGGATAGATTCCGCCGGTGACCCAGAAAATATCAGGCGCGCCACTATTGTCCAGGTCCTCAATTCCGATACCCCAAGCGATGAAGCGGGTTTCGCTGGCGAGGCCCGAACGGATGCTGTCGTCGCGAAACTCGCCCTTGCCGTTGTTGACGTAGACGGCGGGCGTATCGGCGGCGAAATGCGTTTTCACGATCTGCAAGCTGCCATCGAGCCGGAAATCGCCGACGCCAACGCCCATGCCGGCTTGTTCCATTCCATCGTCGCTGAGCGCCACGCCGTCTTCCAAGGCCCGTTCGGTGAAGGTGCCGTCGTGATTGTTATGGAAAAGCAGACTCGGCGTGGAATCGCACGCCACATAGATATCGGGCCAGCCATCGTTATCGAAGTCGGCGGCGACAACGGTCAATCCGTAGCCACCGCGCGGCTTCCTAATGCCTGAGGCGGCACTTACGTCTGAAAACGTACCGTCGCCATTGTTGCGATAGAGGGAATGCTGTCCGAAGGGCAGGCCGCGCGGCCCGCAGAAGACGCCTTCGTAGTTGCAGGTGTTGTTTTCGCCGGCGCGCGGTACGGATTTCGGGTCGAATGTCACGTAGTTCGAAACGAAAAGGTCGAGCTTACCGTCGCGATCGTAGTCGACGAAGCAGCAGCCGGAGCCAAAGCGCGGGCTATCGTTCCAGAGCCCGGCTTCTTTCGTCATGTCGGTGAAGGTACCGTTTCCGTTGTTGCGATACAGGATGTTTTGTTCCCAACCAGTGATGAAGAGATCTTCAAATCCATCGTTGTTGTAGTCGCCGATTGTTACGCCATAGCAGTAGCCGGTGCGGAAGAGACCGGCCTTCTGGGTTACGTCGGTAAACGTTCCGTTGCGATTATTCTTGTACAGGCGATTCGAGGCGGCGGGCAGCGGATCGCCGAAGCGGGAGCTCGAGAGGACCAGAATGTCGAGCCAGCCATCGTTATCGTAATCGAAGAACGCGGCGCCGCAGCCCATGGCTTCGATGACGTAGTCGGCACGTGCCGGGTGGCCCGAAATAGAAGCTTCTTTCAGACCGGCGGAAGCGGCTACGTCGGTGAAGCGCGCACGAAATGGAAGCCCTGATGGTTTGGGGCGCGGCGCCGCTTTGATACCGCGCGAGGCCATACCCCGCTCGTTAGCACCCGCGTCCTGGGCATGCCCCGAAAGCGGGCAGGCAAGCAAGCTTAAGAGAGCACGCCGGGTCAAAAGATGAGTTTAAACCCGAGTTCCACCTGGCGTCCGGCCTGGTTGCCGTAGGTCGCGGATTGGCCTCCGAAAGTGCCGGCGGGAGAGCCTTGAAACAACGCTTGGCCGAAATTAGAATCGGTAATGGTCATGTCCGGGTCACCCAAATTCAGCCGGTTCGTGGCGTTGTAGGCGGTCATCTTCAACTGGCCTTGCACCCGTTCCGTGATGTGCACGTTCTTGATCAGACTGGCATCCAGATTGAAGAACTTGGGGCCGGTGATGCACGAATACTGCAGAGGATTAGATCGCAGCGCGTAGGTGTTTTGCGGGATTTGGCTGAAGACCTTGGGATTGAAGTAGAAGCCGGACGGCACGTTCTGGCATGGATCGCCAGTGACGATGTAATTACCGAAGCGGGGAAAGTCGCCGGTATTGTAAGTCAGCACGGCCGCGATCTGCCATCCCCCAACAACGGCGTCGGCGAGCCGGGATGCGCCAGCGAAGAAATGTGTACCTCTTCCGAACGGTAGCTCATAAGTTCCAGCGGCAGTAATGCGGTGGTGGGGCTGGTCACTATCCTGGTAACTCAACTGGTCGAGATAGGCAGTCAGATCATTGAACGATTGCTGGGTTTTCTCCTTGATAAAGATATAGCCAAATAAGAAGTTATAACCCTGGCTGAATCGTTTTTGCACTTTCAACTCCAGATCGGTATAATGCTCCGAGGCGCCGAGCTTACCGATTTGGTAGAGCGGGCCGTATAGCGGATATTTGGTCAGCAAGGAGCCCAGCGTGACAGTCTGTTGATTGAATAGCGGTCCAGGAATCAGTGTCTGATTCTGGTAGTGGTAGAACGGGTTCGCAACCTGAGTTGTATTGAGCGTGTTCTGGTATTGCAGTTGCAGACGGGGGTCAATATTATTCAGGGGTTGATTGTAGAGCTGGTTTCCAAAGTTAGTGAAATAAGTAAATGACGTAACAAGCTGTCCCGGCCACTGGTGCTCGATTGTGAGATTGAGTCTGTGGTTATAAGACTTCTTGAAGTCTTGCGGATACCAAAGCAGGGGCGAGCCGCCTCGTCCAATGTTGCTTCCACCGGCTTTCCCAGGAATGGGCAAGAGGGGGTTGCTGGCAGGGAAAGGGTTAGAGATCGTTTGCTGCGGTCTTCCGTTCACCAGCGGGGCCGTGTTCTGAAAACCGGTCATGCCGAAAAACGGGGGCTCAAGAAAGTTGACATCCTCGAAACCGGATACGGGCGCGGCAGTGAAGTTGAATTCGCTCGGCACAGTATACATGGCATAGCCGAATCGCAATGCGGTTTTATCACTTACTTTATAGGCGATCCCGAAGCGAGGCTGCAGAGCGAATGACGGTGCACTCCACATGCCCGGAAAGGCATCGCTCGTGAAGCGCCAAAGCCCGTTGAAACTGGAGTAGTTGCTGCCGACGATGGCCGAGACAGCGGCGGGCATCTGGGGAGGATTTGCCCCAATAGCGGGATCTACGCCGGTCAGATCGAGACCCGCGGAAAGGGTGTGCTCCGGATCGTGCCACGGACGCTCATATTCGTTGCGAAGGCCCAAATTGATGGTGATTCTTCGACTTACTTTCCAATCGTCGCCGATATACATTCCGAAGAAATCGTTGACGGTGATGGGCGCGGGACCACCAATCATTTGCGACGACTCGTCGAGCGCGCCGAGAAGGAAGGTGGCGAACGGGTCGCCGGATTTAGCCAGATTCGGATTGTTGAAGGTACTCGCGGTAACCGACTGGTTGAACAAAAAGTTGTCCGTGTTCGATACATACGTAGGACCGGCGCTGCGCCGGAATTCGAAGCCCGCTTTGATGTAATGTGAGCCGTGCTGATGCGTGGCCTTGACGCTGAACGACTCGGCGGCAGGACGCTGGTCCCAGAAGAAACCAGGTCCGCCGAAGGCCGAGCCTCCGATGTTCAAGCTAGGGAAGTAAACCGGCACATTCTGGGAGACGGATTGATACGGCGTGTACCAAGGATTATTGGGCCAGATACCCGCCCAGCCATTCTTACCGAGGTCCTTTGAAACGTAAGCGTCCGTCAAATTGAACCAGTCACCGTGAAAATTCAGAACGGTGCTGGGAGTGATCGACCAAACAGCGTCGCCAGCGATCTGATTGGCGCCCCGCAAACTACCGGCGGGTTGATACAAGACCGAGTTATTCGGCGTGGGATTGCCGGAGACGTCTTCGGAGTGATAGCGGCCATAAAACCCAAAGAGCCGCCATTTGTCGTTCAAGTTGTAGTCGACCCGATCGGACAGGTTGTAATAGTTAAAGCTGTCGATAAACCCATGTAAGTAATTATTGGCGTGGTTATACCCAGTACCGGGGTTATTCGCGTCCCAGAAGCTGCCTAGTAAGTTGGCTGAAAATGGATCAAATCGGGCCGTGGGAACCTTGTTGCCCACAAAAGGCGTCCGAGTTACCGCACCGGATCCAGGATCCACCACGGTCGTGTATGGGTCATAGATGGTGCGCTGGGTACCGTCTTCGGCGAGCGTTTGTGAAAAATCGCCCTGGCGCTCGAGCGCCGTCGGCACGGTGCGGTTGTAGCTGCTGGGATCGCCGACTTTCCAGTACTCCATCGAATAAAAGTTGAATAACTTGTTCTTGATAATCGGATTCCCAATCGTGCCGCCAAACATGTTTTGCCGCTGGGCGTTCTGGGTGAAGCGAGTACGGTCGGCTTCGGCGCTCAACCAGGGATAGCGGCCCAAATAGAATGCGGTGCCGTGCCATTCATTAGTGCCACCTTTGGTGGTCAGGCTGATAATTCCGCCGGCACTGTGTCCCGACTCTGCGTCGACGCTGTTCTGCGATACGATCGCCTCCTGAATGCTGTCCTGGTTGGGCGGGTAGCCGTTTTTATGGCCGATGCCGATGGGGGCGCCATCTACCAGCAAATCGTTTTTTAGATTCGTGGCGCCGCCTAAGTCCACGCTGTTTGCGGCCCAGGAATGATACGGCTGCATCTCGCCGCGGGTGTTGATGGCGGCGGGCTCGAGCAGGGTCAGCTTAAACGGATTTCTATCGAGGCGCGGCGTGTCGTTTGCCATCTTGGTGTCGATCGTCAGTTGCTGGTTGGTTGAATTGAATTCGACCGCCGGCGGAGAATCGGAAACGGTAACGCTTTGCTGCAGGGTACCCGGATTTAATGTCACATTGACGCTCACGTCGCCAGCCGATTGGACGCCGATGTTTTCCTGCACATAACGGCCGAAGCCGGCGGCCTCCACGGTGACCGAGTATGTTCCGGGATCGACGTAGTCAAAAACGTAAAGCCCTGAATTGTCGGTCTCCTTGACGGCTTTGATGCCAGTACTCGGATTCAGCAGTGTGACATGAGCGCCGGGAAGCGCGGCGCCGGTTTGATCGATGACGAGCCCGCGCACCTGCGCGCGATATTTCTGGGCAAAGATCGGGAGGGGCGCAAGAAGTAGTAGCAACCCGGTAATGACGGACAGTGTCCAGACGTGCAGAGGCTTCATGGCTCTCCCCTTAACTAGTAGAAACTTATGGGAATGTATCAGTATTTGACGACAGCGGCAAGCTAGTAATTATACGGGGCACACCGGGGGGATCATGTTTCGAGGGGTAAGCCGGAGGCTTCGATGGCGCGCCAGCCCCCGTCGAGCGACAGGATGTTGCGGTAGCCCATCTTTTGTAAGTTGTCGGTGGCCAGAGCCGAGCGATAACCGCCACCGCAGTAGAGAACCAGCCGGGCAGTCTTATCCGGGACAACCGTTTCTATGTCGCGTTCGATGACGCCTTTGCTCAGATGAATGGCTCCGGCGGCATGGGCGGCCCGCCACTCGTGCTCTTCGCGGACGTCGACCAATTGGCCGGCCTCGCCCGCTTCCAGCAGCCGCTTATATTCTTCGATATCGATTTCGTGAATGCGTTTTTTGGCATCCTGGACTATCGCTAGAAAACCGGGGCTGTGCTGTTTCATGCTTCGGCTCCGGCACCGGCGCGCTGGGTTTCGGCGACACGCTGGATGTTCGCGCCGACGGCGGCTAATTTTTCTTCGATTCGCTCGTAGCCTCGATCCATGTGATAGACGCGGTCGATGGTGGTTTCTCCCTTGGCGACCAGGGCGGCAAGAACCAACGAAGCACTGGCGCGCAGATCGGAGGCGATGACTTGCGCGCCCATGAGGCTATCTTCGCCGGCCACGATGGCCTGCCGTCCCTCGATGCGGATGTTGGCCCCCATGCGGGCGAGTTCTTGCGCGTGCATGAAGCGATTTTCGAAGATCGTTTCGGTGACAAAGCTGATGCCCTGCGCGACCGCCATCCACGCCATGTATTGGGCTTGCAGGTCGGTCGCGAAACCGGGATATTCTTCGGTGGTAATATCGACGGCCTTGGGGCGACGCAGGCATCGTATGCGCAACGCGTCCGGCCGGGTCTCGTCCACTTCGGCGCCGGCGCGCTGCATCTTCACAGTGAGGGCCGCGATGTGTTCCGGATGGCAGCCGGTGACGACGACGTCGCCTTGTGAAATCGCGGCGGCGAGAACGAAAGTTCCGGCTTCAATGCGGTCCGGAATGATGTCGTGCTCGGCGCCGTGCAGCTTTTCGACGCCTTTGACTCGGATGATCGAAGTGCCGGCGCCTTCGATTTTCGCGCCCATCTTATTGAGCAATTCGGCAAGATCTTTCACTTCCGGCTCGCGGGCGGCGTTGCGAATCACAGTTTCGCCACGGGCAAGAACGGCCGCCATTAGAACATCTTCGGTACCGGTGACAGTGATGCGATCGAAGCTGACATTTGCGCCACGCAGGCCTTCGGGCGCGCGCGCTTCGACGTAGCCATGCGATTGCTCGATGATGGCGCCGAGTTGCTCAAGCGCCGTGACGTGCATGTTGATCGGCCGCGCTCCGATGGCGCAGCCGCCGGGCATGGAAACGCGGGCCGTACCGGTGCGCGCGACCAGCGGACCCAATACCAGGCTCGAGGCGCGCATGGTCTTGACGACGTCGTAGGGGGCTTCGGGCCGGTCCAGATGTTTGGCGTCGACGCGCACAGTTCCGGCCTGCCGAGTCAGCTTGGCGCCGGCGTATTCGAGCAGGCTTTGCATGGTGGCGATGTCTTTCACGCGGGGGATGCGCCCGAGCGTGACCGGCTCATCGGTTAACAAGCACGCGGCGAGCGCGGGCAGCGCGGAATTTTTCGAGCCGCTCACCGGCAACTCGCCACTCAACGGTGTTCCGCCTTGGATTCTGAATTTGTCCATTTATGTCAATGTAGATTCCAGCGCGACCCGCAGCCGGCCCTTCGCCGCCGCGAGTTTTGCCTCGGCTTCGCTACGCGGAAGTCCCAATTTGTGCATGAGAATTGCCACTCGCACGGAGCCCGCCGCACTCAGCAGCCGCGACGCTTCATCATAAGACACGCCCGCGATACTCGCGATAATTCGGCGCGCGCGATCGGTGAGCTTCTCGTTGGTTGCCTGCATGTTGACCATGAGGTTGCCGTAGACGTATCCGAGGCGGATCATGACGCCGGTGGACAGCATGTTCAGGACGAGCTTGGTGGCGGTGCCGGCCCGCATGCGGGTAGAGCCGGTGACGATTTCAGGGCCGGATTCCGGCGTGATGGCGATTTCCGCGGCGCGGCCTACCGCGGAATTGGGCGTACAACTCAGGCCGACGGTTAATGCGCCGAGCGAGCGGGCGTAGGCGAGGGCGCCCAAGACGTAGGGCGTACGGCCGCTGGCGGCGATTCCGACGAGCGCGTCGGCTTTGGAAAAATTTCTGTCGACGAGATCTTGCCGGCCCTGCTCAGGATCGTCTTCGGCGCGCTCGATAGAGTGACGAAGCGCTCGATCGCCGCCGGCGATGATGCCCTGGACCAGTTCCGGCGGTGTGTTGAAGGTAGGCGGGCATTCGGAGGCGTCGAGCACGCCCAAGCGCCCGGAGGTTCCGGCGCCGCTGTAGAACAGGTGGCCGCCAGCTTCGAGCCGCGCGACGACGGCTTCTACAGCGCGGGCGATGTTGGGGAGTTCGCGCTCGACGGCGAGAGCCACTTCCTGGTCGGCAGCGTTGATCACGCGCAGCATGTCGAGGGTGGGCAGCGCGTCGATTTCGGCGGAAGCCGGGTTTTGGGTTTCTGTCAGGAGATCATGCGGCATCCGGCTCATAGGCTACATGGCTATTATGAGGGGCTTGAAAATCGCTGCCCGCAAACCGAGAACAGGCGTCGGATTCGGCAAAGGCGGCCGAATGCTCGCCAGTCCCCGTTTTGCTCCGACGGTTTTTGGCATTTGAAAATTCGAAGCCAATTGTGTCCTGTTCGGGTTGTTTGCGCTCGTTTTGCAGGCGGCGGAGTTCGGCGGTTTCCTTTTCGCGGCGGCGGACCAGGCGGGCTTCCTGAAGCTGGAGGTTGCGGAGCTGCTTTTCGTACGCGAGATGGGTGTGAATCTCGATGAGACCGCGGCGGACATCCGGATGGTTCTCTTCGGCGAATTCGTCCGCAAATTCGACGCTGCCTCGGGCGTAGATGGCCATTTCGAGCGCAGGGATGCGGCGCAAGCGCCAGGAGATGTCGGCTAGCGACTGAACGAGTTCGGACTCTTCGATGCCGACGGGCTGGAATTCCTTTTCATACGCGACGATGTGGCGCTGGTATTCGGCAGCGTCGTCGGTGGAGAGCAGGACGGTGACACCGGTGAGGCCGGTTTTTACGGCATTTAGGGAAGATGTGCGCTTACCTTCCGCGCTGCGCGGGCCGGTGCTGAGAAGCGAATTTTCACGGTTAGCGGCGATACGGGCAGGAGAAGCGTCCTGCTCGCGAGCGGTTTTGCTGGCAAGTTTGAGTGCTTTGCGCTCGGCAGCGCGGCGGATGGAACGGGCGGTCATGGGCGTTTTGGCCTCCGAAAAGGAAATGGCTCGCGAAACAGGGTAGGAGCCTGTCGCGAGCCTGCCGGAGCGTAGCATATGAAACCGCGAAAACGAACTATGGGCTCGGCGGAATTGGGGTTAGGTGCAATGGAATCAGTGAGAAAAAAATTTCGGGGTTTTTGTCACTCACTTGCAGAATTCATCGCTCGACACGCAGACGGCAAAAAACGACCGTCCGCGCCACAATCAGCGGTAAGCGTTGCGGCGGTCGCGGACGCGGTGAATGGTGATAGAATCCCCGGTCTCATCGAAGAAAACGCGGTGGTTGCCGACGCGCAAGCGGAGCAATCCTTCGAATTCGCCACTGAGCGGCTTCACGCGACCGGCGCCGGAACTGGCGTAGCGATGAATCGCTTCGAGGATGTGGAATGCAGTCTTCCGCTCGATGGCGCGGATCTCCGCTTGCACATTCGGGTGGAAACGAATCTTCTTCAAGCTCGGTCAGCCCGGCTTGGTGAAACCCAGGCCTGCCACCATCTCTTCAAACGAAAGGCCGCTCTCGGGGTTCTGCCGGAAGTATTCGCGTGAACCGGCGATGGCGCGACGGTCCTCTTCGGTCAGTTCGTCGTCTTGATCATCGATCATGACTTCGAGCAGGTGAACGACGGCCGCCAACTGGCCTGCTCCGAGGTGTCCGATGAGCTCATGCGCTTTGGTTTCGAGCGTATTAGCAGCCATGGCGATTTCCGCAAGCCGAAAAGAAAGCCGGCTTCTCAGGCGCTGAAGGAGCTACCGCAGCCGCAGGTCGATTTCACTTGCGGATTGTTGAACTTGAAGCCGGAGCCTTCGAGCGTCTCGACGTAGTCCACTTCGGCGCCGTCGAGGTACAGCATGCTGGCCTGATCGACGAATACGCGCAGGTCGCCGAAATTGTAGGTTTTGTCCAACATGTTCGGTTGGGTCTCGAAAGCCATGGAATAGCTGAAACCGGAACAACCACCGCCGACCACGGAAATGCGTAAACCGGCGGGCTTTGGCTCCTGCATGTTTAAGATTTCATTCACCTTGGTTACGGCATTTTCGCTAAGCGCAATCATAAATCTCCTTCTCGGGCTCCTTACCTAGTGTACAACCAATTCTTATGATTTGGATGCTGTTCGCCAGGCGACGCTTCAAGTGGTTTGGCATAATCGACTTAAGTTCTTGTAACCGCAGGCTGACCAAGTGCGTCCGTCGGGCATATGAGCGGGCTAAGCACGACTCTTCCGTTCCCGGCGATTTCGGGTGAAGCAACTCGAGCAAAGGCCAAATTGGACCATCGACAAACCGATGAGGCGGCGCTCGTCCGGCGCATTCAAGCGCAAGACGAAATGGCGTTCCGGGAGATCGTAGAGCGGTATCAGGCGAAAGTCTTTTCCATCATCTACGGAATTCTGCGGAACCGGAACGACGCGGAAGACATCGCGCAACAGGTTTTCGCCAAGATTTATTTTTCGATCAAGAACTTCGATTTCCGGAGTTCGCTGCTGACTTGGATTTACAAGATCACGGTCAACGAGTGCTACGACTATTTGCGCAAGAAGCGGGTACGCAAGCTGGTGTACGAGAGCGACTTCTCGAACGAGGATTCGGCGCGCGTGGAAACTTCGGGCTCGGCAACCGATCAGAAGCCGGCGGTCGACCAGCAGCTCGCACAACGGGATTTGATTTTGAAGCTGCTCGGGAAGATTTCCGAAGAAGACCGGTCTTTGATTCTGCTGAAGGAAGTAGAAGGGCACTCGGTGGAAGAGCTCTCGCAGATGACCGGGATGAACGAGAATACGATAAAAGTAAAGTTGTTCCGTGCGCGCCAGAAGCTAGTGAAGGCCGCGCAGAGGTTGGATAAGAGTCCCCTGACGGCACTTGGGTTGTAGCCGCATTTTTGGGGGCGGGTTGGCGGTAGAGTTGTGGAAGAGCAGACGTTAAGATCTGCAAAGCCGGTCAAGTTTCATTGAGGGAAATATGCACGGGTCCATTCGAGATGGATTAGAGGATCTGCTGTCAGACAAGCGATCCGCGGTGAAATCTCAGGAAGCAGAGGCTCAGGGGTTGCGCGATCATCTGCGTTCCTGCGAGGAGTGTTCGGGCGAGTTGACGGCGATGCGGGCGCACAACGCCCTGCTGCGTGAGCTGCGGGCGCCCGAGGAAACGGACGCCTTGGCGGGCTTCTATGCGCGCGTGATACAGCGCATCGAAGAGCGCGTGCAGGATTCGATCTGGGCAGTGTTCGTCTATTCTCCATTCGCCAAGCGCCTGACCTATGCCTCGTTTGCGCTGGCCGTGTTGTTGGGCTCGTATGTCATTGCCGAGGAAAGCCGGGACGGGCACTTGTCGGCCACCAACATCGTGGCGCAAGGACGCTATGACCCGCCGGTGATCGGCAGCCAGGCGCAGCAGCGCGATGCGGTTCTCGAAAATTTCGCATTCGGGCGAGGGAGTAGTCGATAGCCACCCCGGCCACAAACCGGCACGCCCCGTTCCGGCAGCAAGACGCCGGCTGGTCGAACCCTAAAGTACTCGCCATCTTTGGCGTCATCTTCCTATGCGGCCTGGCGGCGGGATCGGTTCTGACGCGCGCTTATCTGCACGCACACATGCCGGCCGAGACTGCATCGAAAACCATTGAAGCCGCGCAACGCTTTGGTCTAGATCGCTTGAAAGCGACGTTGAATCTTACTTCCGCGCAGGAAGTGACCATCACCGAGGTGCTCGACGATTACGGCAAGTATTACCAGAACATCGAGGACCAGCGCGAGGACGTCGCCGAGCACGGCAAAGAGCGGATTCTGGACGTGCTGGACGAGCGGCAGAAAAACCGCTTCAAAGAGATTTTTCACACGCACTGAGGCTGCGCGTAGTCGCGCTCGAGCGCGGGCAACGCCAGCGGCCGCGAAAGATTGAAGACAGCGGTGAAAAACACTTTGGTGCCGGCGTCCGGCTCGCTTTCGATGCGGATCTCGCCACCCAGCATCGGAACAAGCCTCGAGCAGATCGTCAATCCGAGGCCGCTTCCACCGTAGTTTCTGGCGGTGGAATTGTCGGCCTGGGTAAATGGATCGAAGATTTTCCGCAGCGCGCCGGCCGGAATGCCGATCCCGGTATCCGTTACCGAAAAGAGCAGCGCGCAATGGGCATCGGTCGAGGGCCGCGCGCTCACCGACAAATTGACCTCGCCTTGGGCGGTGAACTTGACAGCGTTGCTCAGAACGTTTAGTAACACCTGATTCAGGCGAAGAGAGTCTCCTACGAGGCAATCGGGGATGTACTCGGCGACATCCAGGGTCAGGGTGAGACCCTTTTCCCGCGCCGCGTAGGAGAGAGCCTTGACGACATTCGCCAGTTCTTTGCGAAGCTCAAAGGCGACCGGATCGAGGCTCATCTTGCCAGCTTCGATTTTGCAGAGGTCGAGAATATCGTTGACGATTTTGAGCAGCGATGTGCTCAGGCCCTGGACGGTGGATAGATAGTCGCGCTGTTCTTCGGTGAGCTGCGTTTCGAGCGCCAGATAGGTCATTCCTAATATGCCGTTCAAGGGCGTGCGCAACTCATGGCTCATGTGCGCGAGGAAAGCGCTTTTCCGGGCGTTGGCTTGTTCGGCCTGGTTTACCCGATCGAGCAATTCCTGACGCGAACGATTCAGGCCGGCGACCATGCGGCACATTCGGAAGTACCGGATCACTAGATGCGTGAGTACGGTGAGCGAGAACAGACCGGCGAGCAGCGCGGCTCCAGACCTTAGACCGACATTCAAACGGTTTACCTTCAATGACTTAACTGGGCCGGACACAGCCTCAGCTAGTGCTAGAAAGGGTATCGGTCAGGGAACTAACGAACTTTAAAGGAGGGCCAACCCTAAGCGGTTGAGTCGGGTTGTGGGTAGAGACTGTGGGGGTTTAGCCGCAACAGCCTTTGTCGCGGATCTTTCTCTCGATGGCGGCCATGAGACGCGAGTGGATGCCCTTGGGAAGAGGCTTGGCGTCCATGCCTTTGAAGACTTTCAACGTCTTTTCGGTCGTATCGCATACCACAAAGCAGTTGGGGCACTCGTTTACGTGCTTCTGGAGCTCGGCCAACTCCACGGGATCCAGCGTTTTTTCGAGGTAACCGCTGAGCTCTCGTAGAAACTGCTTACAGGTAAGCAAATGCGTCGTCCCCCTTCCTTTTAAATTGCCGGGTCAGCTTCTCTCGAAGCTGCAGCCTGGCCCGTAGCAGCCGGCTCTTAACGGCTGAAATCGATAGCTTTAGTGCCTCGGCAGTCTCTTCTATCGACAGCTCTTCGATGTCTCTCAGAATGAAAACGGTGCGATAAGCTGGCTTCAAACTTTGCACGGCCTGGTCGAGGATTTGGGAGAGTTCGTCACGCGAATAGGTTTCTTCGGGATTTTCATCCCAAACGGCTATTTCCCGGATCATCTCGTCCTCGCCGGTGTCAATCGGCTCGTCGAGCGGCACGGTCCGGTCGGAACGGCGCTTGCGAAGCTTCATGAGCGCCTCGTTCACGGCGATGCGCACCAGCCAGGTGTAGAACTTCGAGTTTCCCTGGAAATCGCTTAAATGAGTATATGCCTTGAGGAAAGTTTCTTGCAGGACGTCTTCGGCGTCGTCATCGTTTTGGGTGATCTGTTTCGCCATGCGGAAGACACGGCGATCGTAATGCTCGACCAGTTCGGAAAAGGCGGCGGCATCTCCACCTTTGGCGCGGACGACCAGGGCGGACTCATCGAAAACAGGCGATGCGGGAACGGTACTCACGCGGGCAGGTCCTTTCAGTCTAGCAATCGGACGTATATCGCGGGGAAATGTTCAATCCGGCAGCGTGGCATCGGCGATCGTTTGGGACGCCGGGGGAAGTGCGATGGCTGAGGCCTGCAGACGTCTCAGTGACGCCAGGCGGAGGGCATGGTCGTCGATCCATAATCGTTGGTCGTAGGACGCGTACTCGGCGCGCATGACACCGACGCCGTGCGCGCACCCGATAAGATGGCCGATCTCGTGCGCCACGATCCAGGGGTTGACCAGCTTCACCATAGCCAAGCCGCTGTACTTCTTGCTGACGGGCATGTAGGTGTGGCCGAGCACGGATTTATTGGCGAAGTCCTCCCATTCGAACCGGATGTAGATCATGCAGGCGGCGCTGTCTTCGACCGTATGCCAGGTGATGGGACGTGCCGGACTGCTTAGACGGGCCACCCACCAATTCATGGCGATTTTTGTCGCATCGCTGGTCGTTCGATCGGTTTTTACCGCGATGTCTTGCGGCAGTTCTGCTTGCTGCAACTGGTACGCCAGGGCGCAGCCTGGAGGGCTCTTGCCGGCGATCAGGGCGGGCAATAGTGCAAACAGCAGTGCAAATGCGGACGTCTTCGACATGGAATTGGAGGCTCACTTAATACCTGCGGTATTTTGTGGGGGAATGGGCTAACCGTCCGTCTTGCTACGCTCGAATTTACCCGCAAACATGAGCAGTTTGACAATTACTCTCCCGGATGGCAGCCAGCAATCGGTCTCCGATGGCGCCCGCCCTCTAGATGTCGCCCAGTCGATCAGCCCGCGGCTCGCGAACGATGCCATCGTGGCGCGCGTGGATGGCGAGTTATTCGACTTGACGCGTCCGTTCGAACACGATTCGAAACTGGAAATACTCACCACCAAGAATCCGGAGGCGCTGCAGGTGTATCGCCACTCGACGGCGCATCTGCTGGCTGCGGCGGTGCTCGAACTGTATCCGGAAACGCAGCTCGGGATCGGACCTCCGACCGAGACGGGCTTCTACTACGATTTCGAGCGCGCGACGAAATTCGTTCCGGAAGATCTCGAGAAGATCGAAGCGCGCATGCGCGAGATCGCCACACGCAATCTACCTTTCGAACGCAAGCTGACCGCCAAGCAGGAAGGCTTAGAGAAGTACAAAGGCGATTGGATGAAGCACGAGCTCATTGCGGAGCGCGCGGGCGAGATTTTTACGGAGTACACGCTGGGACCGCGGTTCATCGACTTCTGCCGCGGGCCGCACGTGCCTTCGAGCGAAAAGCTGAAGGCGTTCAAGCTGCTTTCGATTGCCGGCGCGTATTGGAAGGGCAGCGAGAAGAACCCGCAGCTTCAACGGATTTATGGCACGGCTTTTTTCACTAAGAAAGAGCTGGACGATTATCTGAACCGGCTCGAAGAAGCGAAGAAACGCGACCACCGCAAGATTGGCAAAGAGCTGGAGCTGTTCACGGTCAGTGAGCTGGTAGGCGCGGGCTTGCCGCTGTGGCTGCCGAAGGGCGCAACGGTGCGGCGTGTGCTCGAGGAATACATTTTGGAACGGGAACGCGCCACCGGTTATCAGCATGTGTACACGCCGGACTTAGCGAAGGTGGAGCTCTATCAGCGCTCCGGCCATTGGGAGCACTATCACGAGGACATGTTCCCGCCGATGGATCTGGAGACCGAGCAGATGGTGCTGCGGCCGATGAATTGTCCGCATCATATTTTGATCTACAAGGCGAAGATGCGCAGTTATCGGGACCTGCCTGTGCGCATCGCCGAGCTTGGCACGATGTACCGCTATGAACGGTCGGGCGTGCTCAGCGGGTTGAGCCGGGTGCGTTCGATGACGCTGAACGATGCGCACATTTTTTGTACGCCGGAACAGATCAAAGCGGAATTTACGGCAGTGATGCAGCTTGTCGAATCGGCCTATCGCGACCTCGGCATCACGCAGTACAGCTATCGTTTGTCGTTGGGCGATCCGGCTAATACTGAAAAATACATCGCCAATCCGGAGATGTGGACGCTGGCCGAACGAGTGTTGCGCGAGGCGATGGATTCACTCGGACTGCCTTATAAAGAGGCGCCCGGGGAGGCGGCTTTTTACGGGCCCAAGCTCGATATCCAGTTGGCCGACGTAATGGGCCATGAGGAAACCTATTCGACGATTCAAATCGACTTTCATCTTCCGGAGCGATTCGAGCTGAGCTATATCGGGACGGATGGCCAAGCGCACCGGCCAGTGATGATTCATCGGGCGATCGTCAGCACAATGGAACGCATGATTTCTTATCTGATCGAACTATATGGCGGCGCCTTCCCGGTTTGGCTCGCTCCCGTGCAGGCGATTGTGCTGCCGATTTCGGACCGGCAGAACGACTATGCCCGGCAAATAGAACAAAAATTAATCATCGCGGGGATACGCGCGGAGGTGGACGGGCGCAGCGACAAGATCAATTTTAAGATTCGGGAAGCGCAATTGCAGAAAATTCCGTATATGCTGGTAGTGGGGGATCGCGAGGCCCAGGCCGGACAGGTGGCTGTCCGCAACCGAAAGCAGGGCGATCAAGGCGCTGTGGCGGTCGACGAATTTATTAGTCGCCTTTCACGGCTCGTTACGACTAGAAGTCTCGAAGAATAGGGTTTCTTCATCCGGGGTGTTCCGAAGGGGTTCGGGATTTGGTTACAGCCGTGTTGGTTCTACTCGGCTGCTGGGCATATTGTCTACTTGCCATAGCAGCTGCGGTCAGGCACTACCGTAGGCGCCGTCCGAAAGCGTCTCGAGGACACACAGCCATTAGTGTGCTCAAGCCCTTGTCGGGTCTCGATGAAGGGCTCGAAGACAATCTGCGCAGCTACTTCCGGCAGGATTACGAAAATTTTGAATTGCTTTTCGCGGTGCGGCATGGACTGGATCCGGCGGCTTCCGTCGTTCAGCGGCTGATGCTCGAATACCCGGCAGTTCGTTCGAAGCTGATTATCACAGGTGAACCACCCTATGCCCACGCCAAGGTTTTCAGTTTAAAGTGCATGTTCGACCAGGCGCAGCACGATTTAATCGTCATGGGCGATAGCGACGTGCGCGTGGGTCCGGATTTCTGCCGCAGCCTAGCGGATGAGTTTGCGGAAGAACGGCTTGGACTAGTGACTTGCCCTTATCGCGCGGTGGCGGGCAAGAGCTTCTGGTCGCGGCTTGAAGCGATTGGGATGAACACGGATTTTCACGCCGGGCTGTTCACCGCGGTGATGATGGAAGGCACGAAGTTCGCGGTGGGGCCCACGATCGTCGCGCGCCGCAGCGTTCTGATGGCGCTGGGCGGGATCGAGCGCGTGAAGGATTATCTGGCCGAAGACTACATGCTGGGCCGGATCGCTTCTGAGCTTGGCTTTGTGGTTCGCATGTCTCCGTACATTGTGGAGCACCGCATTGGCAGCGACGGCATGCGCGCCAATTTTTCACATCGGTTGCGTTGGGCGCGGAGCACCAGGCGTTCACGGCCCTGGGGCTATATCGGGCAGGTCTTCACGCATTCCCTGCCGGTGGGTTTGCTCGCCGGGCTGGCGCATCCGGAGTGGTGGTGGCTGGTCGCCGTGACTGCGTTTTTGCGGGCGGCGGCTGCCTGGGTGGTCTCGGAGCGCATTCTGGGAGCGGCGATTCCGTGGCTCTTGTTGCCGCTGCAAGATGCGGTTGGCTTTGTATTTTGGGTTGCTGGATTTTTTGGGAAGTCGATACTCTGGCGCGGCCAGCGCTACACGTTGAATCGCGACGGGACGATGGAGCTGGCGAGCTAGCAGCTAACGCTCCACGTTGAATTCGACGAACGACGCGGCGCGCCGCGAGCGATACACCCTTTCGGTGGCTTTGACGAATTGTTCCGGCTTCGCATCCGGTATCTCCACGAAGGTTTGCGGATTTCTGTCGGTTAGCGGAAACCACGAGCTTTGCACTTCAATCATCATGCGGTGACCTTGGCGGAAACAATGGTAAATGTCCGGCATCGTGAAACGAATTTCCTCGACCGCGCCTGGCTTGAATGGTTCGGGGCGCTCGAAGCTGTGGCGGAATTTTCCGCGAAACGGCTCGCCGCGCACTAGCTGCTGATAGCCGTCCGGCGCT
>Ga0193753_10000998_pt1 | contig 25395 bp, 13 predicted proteins | sample H1c2metaG_FD_144925 | JGI IMG/M metagenome (GOLD analysis project Ga0193753, IMG submission 144925) | Soil microbial communities from a riparian zone of the East river system, Colorado, United States - H1c2 | ecosystem: Environmental > Terrestrial > Soil > Riparian zone | place: USA: East... | reverse complement strand
CAGACGGGGTGCAGGACGATATTATCCTTCTTACTGACCGGCTCGCAGGCCGGCATGACCATATCATGCAGGTAGTCGATGGTATCGATGATCCTCAGGCGATCGTACCGCGCCTGGTTTTCGGGCGACAACACCGGACGCAGGTGATGCAGCGTATAGGTACAGGAACTAACATCCATCACCGCGGGATGCAGGCCCTCCTCCGTGCTTTGCCATAACTGATCGACGATCTTATTCGCGGCAAAACGATAGGCATCGCCAAAACCTTTTGAACTATATATCTGTCCGCAGCAGCTGCGCTTAATATTATCCAGCACCTTTACGCGGATGCCGGCCTTTGCAGAGACATCCATGAAGGTCTCCATGATATTCTTCTTCCCATCGGCCGAACTGCCCATTAGCCTGGAGATACAGCTGGGAAAATAAACGATCGCAGTACCTGTTGCAGCGGATTGCTTCAGCACGGAGAGCCGCGGTGGTGGGAGCAACTGTGCCGTCCATAGGGGAAACGCAGGAATGATCTTCCTGAATAATCGCGTTATGTTGGGCATCGTCTTCTTCCCTGCGATCCTGTTGACGATCGTACCAGCCTTCAATGCGAAGCGTGCGCTCCACACTACCGGGCCGAATTTCTTTATGGTGAACAGGGCGATCTTGTTAGCAAACGCGGAATGATTTTCCCTACGTAATCTTTTTACCAGGTCGCCTGTATTGATATCGACCGGGCAGGCGTTGGCGCAAAGTCCGTCGACGGCGCAGGTCTCCAGGCCATCGTATTGATATTGCTGGAGCAGCAGGCGATGATCACTGGTATCTCCTGCTTCCTTCATCCTGGCCAGTTCTCTTCTCACAACGATCCTGCGGCGTGGGGTCATGGTGAGATCCCTGCTGGGACATACGGGTTCGCAGTAACCGCATTCGATGCACCGGTCTACCTCCTCCTCTACGGAAGGAAGTTCCTTGAGGTTCTTGATATGGGCCTGCTTATCGGTATTGATGATTACACCCGGGTTGAGCAACGACAATGGATCGGCTGCGGCCTTAAGCCGCACCATGATCTCGTAAGCCTCACCGCCCCATTCCGTTTCAACGAAGGGCGCCATATTGCGCCCGGTACCGTGTTCGGCTTTGAGCGCGCCATGAAACCGGTTGACGACGAGATCGACCACCTCGCGAAGGAACCGGTCGTATCTCTCGACGTCGGATGGGGAGTTAAAAGATTGCGTGACCACGAAGTGGATATTGCCATCCTTGGCATGACCGAATATGATCGCGTTCTGATAGTCGAATTTCTGGAAGAGATCCTGCAGGCCCAGGATCGCATCGCCCATTGTCTCGAGCGGGAAGGCCACATCCTCGAGTATGACGGTGGTACCGCTTGCCCTAACGGCGCCGACGGCGGGGAACAAGCCCTTGCGTACCTTCCATAGGAATTCGCGCTCCTCGGGATCGGTGGTGAAGGCCGGTGCGTTTAGTAATAAAAGTTCGCTGGTTGTTCCGAGAAATTGATTCACCTCTATCTCGAGTGCCTTGATGGTATCCTGCTGGAATTCGATGAGCAGGCCGGCTGCAGCGCCTGGCAGTGTCTTCACGAATGGATCCATTCCCGGCAGGTGTTCTACGGCGCGCAGGGAGGCGCGGTCCATCAGTTCCACCATTGCCGCGCCCGCATTCTTCAATGGCAGGATGGCCTGGCAGGCGGAATATATATCGGGAAAATATAGGAGTGAGGTGGCTTTATGGGGCTGGTCGGGTATGGTATCCAGAACAGCTTCGGAAATAAAGGCAAGTGTTCCTTCGGCGCCGATGAGCAGGTGGGCGAAGATATCCAGTGGATGTTCGTGATCGATGAAGGCGTTCAATGAGTAACCAACCGTATTCTTTGTTTCGTATTTACGCCTGATCTTTTCATAGAGAGGCGTATTGGCGATGATGCGCTGCCGGAGCTGTGTTATTTCGTCCGCCAGCCCCTTGCATTCCGTAAGGAACCGGTGGTAGTCGGCCTTGTTCTCCGTAGTGAATACCTGTCCGCCGGATAGCATGAAGCGGATGAAGCGGGTGGTATGATAGGAATTGAACTGAACGCCGCAGCACATTCCGCTCGCGTTGTTTGAAAGGATGCCACCCATCATGGCGGCACTTATGCTGGATGGATCGGGGCCAATCTTTCTTTTGAATTTCCGGAGATAGGCGTTTACCATGGCGCCGGTAATGCCGGGCTGTACGCGCACCCTGTTGCCATCGCTCTCGATGCTGACCTTGTTCCAGTATTGACTGAGATCGACGAGAATGCCGTCCGTGATCGATTGCCCGGAAAGGCTCGTGCCACCGGTACGGAACACCAGCGGTATATTGGTGCGGTGGGAGAAATGAAACAGTGCCGTCACTTCCTCTTCATTCACCGGTTGCACTACGGCACGGGGCACCAGATAATAAAAACCCGCATCGGAGGCATAGGAGACCAGATCGATCAGCCTTGTCTTTAACCGGTTTTCAGGTATTATTTTCTTTAGCTCTTCTATCTCCATTAAATAAAGTCAAAATTAAAAAGTAAAAATGCAAAAGGTATCCTAACGACGAAGATTATGATCGCGTCGGGCCGTTAATATCCGAAAGTAGGACGATTAGATAAATTCAAAAGTAAAAAGTAAAAATTCAAAAGGTACCCTAACGATGAAGATTCGGCCGTTAATATCCGAAAGTAGAGCGGTTAAGTAAGTCAAAATTCAAAAGTAAAAATGCAAAAGGTACCCTAACGATGAAGACTCCGATTGCTTCGGGTCGATTTTTGACTTTTGAATTTTGACTTTTGAATTACGCGTTCTTACACACTTGCATCTGCATCCCCAATCCCTCGATTGTCAATTCAACCAGATCGCCTTCCTTTAAGTATTGTGCGGGTTTCATGCCAAGCCCGACACCGGGAGGCGTGCCGGTGGAGATCATATCGCCGGCCTCGAGGGTCATGAATTGCGACAGGTAATGGACGAGATAAAAACAATCGAAGATCATATTCTTTGTATTGCCCGTCTGCATCTGCTTTCCGTTTACCTGCAATGACATGTCCAGGTTGTGAACATCTTTTATCTCGTCCGGCGTTACGAGGAACGGGCCGAGGGGGTTGAAGTTATCGCAGGATTTTCCCTTTGTCCATTGACCGCCTCTTTCGAGTTGGAAGGCGCGTTCCGATACATCGTGGGAAATGCAATAGCCGGCGATGCAGGCCTTCGCGTCCTCGATGGAATCGAGATATCGCGTCTCCTTGCCAATGACGACACCCAGTTCAACTTCCCAGTCCGTCTTCTCGCTCTTCCGCGGAATGAGGACCTGATCATAGGGACCGACAACAGTATTGGCGCCTTTCTGAAAGACGATCGGCTCCGCGGGAATAGGCATACCCGACTCCGCCGCATGATCAGAATAATTCAGCCCGATACAAATGACTTTCCCGGGGCGCGCGACGCAAGATGCCCAGCGGGCATCATGCGGCACAAGAGGCAACCCCGATGCATCCTTCAGCTGTTCGGCCAGCGCGGTCATTCCACCCTGGTTAAAAAAGTCGCGGTCCCAGTCGCGGAACTTGCCGGACAAGTCCTTCCTGTTACCATCCTTATCCATCACTCCGGGGCGTTCCTGTCCTCTTTCTCCAAAACGTATTAATCTCATGACATCAACTGTTTAATTTTGTAAATCCGCCATCGATGGGATAATTGCATCCCGTGATGAACGAGGCTTCATCCGAACAGAGATACAGTGCGAGGCCCGCGATCTCTTCCGGCCTGGCCATCCTGCCGATCGGTTGCGTGGCCGATAACTTCCTGAACATTTCCTCCTCCTGTCCGGGGTAGTTCTTCGCAATGAATCCATCTACGAATGGTGTATGCACCCGCGCCGGGGAGATACAATTGCAGCGGATATTGTACTGGAGATAGTCCTTCGCGAGGGAAAGCGTCATGCCTGTTACGGCACCCTTCGTCATGCTATAGGCAAAACGATCGGAAAGGCCAACCATCGCCGCTACGGAAGACATGTTCAGCACTACGCCACCATGTTCTTTCAGATAAGGAATGGAGGCTTGTATGACATGATACGTGCCCCTGACATTTACAGCGAACAACTTTTCAAAATCCGCCGCCGACGTGTTCTCGGCATTGCCGATATGCGCGATCCCAGCGTTGTTCACGATGATGTCGATCTTGCCTCCGGTGGCGGCGATGGAGTCTATCGCGGCACCTACCTCATCCTTCGACGCAACGCTGCACTTCTTATAGATCGCCTCTCCTCCTTCTTTCTCTATACCCGCGATCGTATCCTGAACACCCTGATCATCGATATCGAGAATGAATACTCTTGCACCCTGTTTGGCGAACAGGAGGGAAATGGCTTTCCCGATACCGCTTCCACCCCCGGTGATCACGGCTATTTTATTTTTTAAACTAAACATATACGGATAGGACTTTACGCCGGTTATTTTGCCGTTTCCTTGTTAATGAAATCGATGGACTGTATGATGTCCGGAAGGTTGTAACCGAAATTGTGTTCGCACTCCACGTACATCATGCCCTGGTATTTCTGGCGCTTCAGCTCTGCTATCACCTTTGCATAATCGATCACACCAGTGCCAACGATCACGTCTTTGGTTTCCGGCGTTCCTTTACGGTCTACATCTTTTACGTGCATGCCGAGGATATGGCCTTCCAGTTTCCTGAGGCATTCAGCAGGATCGAGCCCGCTTCTTACCCAATGACCGAGATCCGCACAGGCGCTGAAATTGGGATGTCCCTTAACCGCTGCAAGCACGGAGTCGGGACTCCAGTAGATGCTGATATCCTTCCAGTGATTATGAAGCGCCACCTTGATATTGTACACACCAGCGAGGCTATCGATCATGTCCCACTGCTGCTTCACCGGTTCGCAGGTAACATATTCTACACCGAATGCCTTTGCGTTCTCGAAGGTCTGCTTCCATGCCTCGACAGTGTTGCCGCCGCCCACGTACATGGAGACCATTTTCACATTCGATTTTTCCATCTGGTCGCGCATCTTCGCTATATCTTCCTTCGACAAGTCACCCATTGTTTTATCGTTGTATTCCTTGCCGAGCTTATAAAAGGAGAAGCCTTCTACATATTTTATTTTTGCGCTATCCACACTTGCCATCGCATTGGCATACGAGATGGTATTGAACGAATACAGGGCAACACCCAATTTCCAACCGGAATTAACGGCCTCGGTTACGTCATTGTTTTTCGGCTGGCTGTTGCAAGCTGTAATACACAAGGCCGTTACGGCGAGTACCCACGAATAATTTTTAATTCTTTTCATATCTTCTGTTTTAATAATAAAATATACACTGTAAAAATCAACATTAAAAGGGTGAAGGACTGATGCAGGTCCATCCGCCATCGATGATCAGGCTTTGCCCGGTGATATGCCTCGCCATATCGGATACCAGGAAGAGTGCGGCATTGGCAATATCCGTGGAACTGGCGGGTCGTCCCATGGGCGTGATCCTCGACCAGGTTGCTTCATACTCGGGATCGAATAGTGTCCGCTCCGTGGCGGTGGCACCCGGTACAATGCAGTTCACCGTGATCCTGCTGGATGAAAGTTCGATGACGAGATTCCTGGCGAGCATTTCCAGCGCGGCCTTTGTCATTCCATACGCAGCAAGGTTCTTATGCGCCTGGTGCCCGGTTACGGAAGAAGTAAACAGGATCGCTCCGCCGGTACCCTGCTGCTTCATCTGCGTGGCGGCGGCCTGGGCGAGAAAGAACGAGCCGCCGAGGTTTACCTTTAAGACTTTATTGAAGGATTCGGGAGAATAGTCGAAAAAATCTCCGAACAGCGTGATGCCCGCATTGGCGATCGCGATATCGAGCTTACCGAAATGCGTCACCGCCAGGTTTACCATTTTCTTTATGAAGGTCGTGTCACCGGAATCGCCGGGGCAGGCAATGCAATTTCCTTTCTCCTGCCGGATGGCTCTCGCGCCATTTTCTGCCAATTCCTGGTCGAGATCATTCAGGATGACGGCCGCGCCCTGTTGGGCTAGCTGCCGCGCTATCTCGAGACCGATCCCTTGTCCGGCTCCCGTTACGATAACCGCTTTTTCACTAAACGCCTTTTTTTCCATTTTCAACTCTATTTCTATTTCTGTTTAATGTGAATCTCTTGCAACGATGCTTCCCGAGCCGCCTTTTAAGAAATCGAAGTCTGCTCCAAGATGTGCCTGCTCGACATGCCTGATGTAGAGACTAACATAGCCGCGGTTGATATCGCTGGCAATAAGTTTCCAGGAAGCCTTTCTCTTTTCCAGTTCGTCAGGTTCAATCAGTAGGTTGAGCTGTCCTCCCGCTACATCAAGCTGGATCAGGTCGCCATCCTGCACGAGTGCCAGGGTGCCGCCGGAAGCGGATTCGGGTGAGACATGCAGCACTACGGTACCGAAGCCTGTGCCGCTCATGCGGCCATCCGATATGCGCAGCATGTCGGTGACGCCTTTCGCCAATAATTTCTTAGGAATGCCCATGTTCCCTACTTCCGGCATGCCGGGATAGCCTTTGGGTCCCACATTTTTCAATACCAATACCGTGTCCTCGTTCACATCCAGGTCCGGCTCGTCGATACGGCTTTTATAGTCTTCTATATTCTCGAATACGATGGCCTTACCCGTGTGCTGCATGAGGCGGGCGCTTGCCGCCGATGGTTTGATGATGGCGCCGTTTGTACATAGGTTGCCTTTCAATACCACCACACCGGAATGGGGACTGAAGGGAGTGTCGATTCCCGCGATCACGTCGCGGTTGATCGCTTCCGCATGCTGAACGTTCTCGCGAAGGGTCTTCCCTGTTACGGTCTTGCTGTCTGCATGCAGATACGAAAGAAGTTCCTTCATCACTGCGGGCAATCCGCCTGCGTAGTAGAGATCTTCCATGAAGTATTTACCGGAGGGCTGAAGGTTGGCGATGAGAGGAATGGAAGACGATAGCTTTCCGAAATCGTCGATGGTCAGTGGTATCCCGATCCTGCCGGCGATCGCGAGCAGATGGATCACGAAGTTGGTGGAACCGCCGATGGCGGCATTTACTTTTATTGCATTCTCGAATGCTTCCCGTGTAAGGATATCCGAGAGCTTCAGGTTTTCCTTTACCATCTCCACGATGCGAAGGCCCGAGAGCTGCGCCAACACTTTGCGGTTGGCATCCACTGCAGGGATGGCTGCATTCTCACTAAGAGAAAGACCCAATGCCTCAACCATACAGGCCATGGAAGAAGCCGTTCCCATGACGGCGCAATGTCCCTTGCTGCGACACATGCCGGCCTCGGCCGCGTTGAGCTCCTGTTCCGACATGAGGTTGGCGCGAAGCTCATCCGTAAAGCGCCAGAGATCGCTGGTACCTATATCGCGCCCCTTGTATTTTCCTGTAAGCATCGGTCCGCCGGAGACGACGATGGTGGGTATATCGACACTGCACGCGCCCATGACGAGTGCGGGCGTCGTCTTATCACAACCACATAATAATACCACGCCATCGATGGGATTGGCGCGGATCGATTCCTCCACATCCATGCTCACGAGATTGCGATAGAGCATGGCAGTCGGTTTGATCAGCGTTTCACCCAATGACATGACCGGAAATTCTACAGGGAATCCGCCTGCCTCGTATACGCCTCTCTTCACCGATTCTGCAAGTTCTCTGAAGTGTCCATTGCAGGGTGTGAGTTCCGACCAGGTATTGCAAATACCGATGACCGGCTTTCCCTCGAACTCATAAGAAGGAGTGCCCTGATTTTTCATCCAAGCCCTGTATATAAATCCATCCTTACCCTTTTTCCCAAACCATTCCTGACTTCTTAGTGAACTTTTCATCATTCGTTATTTAAAAGACTACAGAAAGATCGGGGTACACCCCTGACTCCCGGCCTTATTATAAATATGTGTCCGCTTTCCGGGAATTCTTCCAGTTGCTCTTCGGTCATATCCTTTCTCGCCGTCGTGATCAACAGGTGATCCAGCTCGTCACCAACGAATGCGCAGGAGGAGACATGTGGGGCCGGCAGGCTTATATAGTCGACCATTTTACCTGTGCTGATATTCCACCTGGAAACGCAGCTTCCGCCCCATAGGGCTATCCACAACATTCCTTCTTCATCCATGGCCATTCCATCCGGCAGGCCCATCGCCTTCGGGATCTCTACCGCCACTCTTTCGAAGCTGATGTTGCCGGATTCCTCTTCGTACACGTACGACTTCACCTGGCGCGTGGCGCTGTCAGTATGATATAATCGTTTATTGTCCGCGGACCAAACCGGTCCGTTTGAAATAGAAACATTCTCAATCTTCTTCGTTACCTGTGCGTTCCCTTCGATAGCGTACACATCGCCGGCCTCGTTGCGGCAATCCATTTCCATTGTACTCATCCATATGCGTCCCTGGCTATCGGCGGCGCCGTCATTGCATCGGTGTTCGGTCCAATCGATGCCGAGATCCGTTATCCAGGTGAGGTCACCCGAATCGGGGTTGAGTTTACCGATGCCGCCCTGCAGACCGAGATATAGTTGACCGTCCGTACCGGGAATCACCGAAGAGACATAGCGGCGGAGATCATGACACCTCAGTGCCTTCTTCTCCCAGCTATATTCATATAATTTCTTCTTCAGGATATCCACCCAGAGACAGCTGCGCCGTTCAGCATGCCACACCGGGCTCTCGCCGAGCGATGCGGCCAGTGGGCATAGTACCGATACTTTATGGTGGAGGGTCGTGTTCATATGGCTGAAGAAAAACTACTTCTGGTCGGGCAGCGCGAATGCGACATAGGCATCACCGGATTTCCCTCCCCATTTTGATCCGCCGCAGGCGATCACTACATATTGTTTACCGTTGACAGAATAGACCGATGGTGTTGCGACACCGGGCGCAGGCAGCTCCGTCTCCCAGATTATCTTGCCCGTTCTCTTGTTGATGGCCCTGAACTTGCCATCGGCAGAAGCACCGATGAACAGCAGTCCGCCCGCCGTTACCGCAGAGCCACCATAATTTTCGCGGCCGGTGGCGGGAATGCCTTTCGCCTTCAATTCTTCAAACTCACCGAAGGGTATTTTCCAGACGAGTTCGCCCGAGTTCAGGTCAATCGCATTGAGCGTACCCCAGGGCGGGCTGATAGCGGGATATCCCTCCTTGGTCAAAAATTTATTATAGCCTGTAAAGCCGTATAATTGTTTTGGCGGACCATCCTGCTTGGCCGCGGGGCCGGTATAGGTCTGCACCTGTTCCGTCTTATTGTTCAGAATAAACGAACCGATGGCTCTCTTCTCTTCCTTCGTAAGGTTATTGAAGCCAGGCATCATCCTTCTCCCGGAGGAAACGAGGTCGAAGAACTGGCTGAAGTTGTATTTTTTCTCTACGCCGATGAGTGCCGGATAATCACCCGCACCAAGGCGTTCGGGGCCATGGCACCCCATGCAGTATTGTGTATAGAGGCTCATGCCTGCTTCGAGGTTCGTCTTCACCTTTGTCTTCTCGGGCGTATTCTTGACCAGGTTCAGCACCCAGCTCATCTCGTTGGCATTTACATATAACAGGTTGGTAGTTGGATCCACGGAGGGACCACCCCATTCGCCGCCACCATCATAACCCGGCAAGATGATCGTGCCTGTGGTAGTGGGAGGAGTAAACATCTTCTCGGAGCGGTAGGTCTTGAAGCGCGCCTTAATATCCTGGTAGGAAGAATCGCTGACGAGTGTATTGAGATCAGCCTCGGTAACCGCCTGCCGGACGAAAGGTTTCGGCAGCGTGGGTATCGGCTGAGTGGCCCAAAGCTTTTCATTTTCGATCGATGTATTGGTGGGCACGGGCCTTTCCTCGATCGGAAAGATCGGTTTACCGGTTTCGCGTTCGAACATGAAGATCATCCCGGTTTTAGTCGTCTGCGCTACGGCATCGATCTTCTTTCCATCGCGGGTAATGGTGACAAGGGCTGGCGGAGTAGGAATGTCCATATCCCATACATCGTGGTGCACGGTCTGGAAATGCCAGATCAGTTTGCCCGTTTCGGCATCGATCGCGAGAAGGCAGTTTCCATAGAGACCCTGTCCCTGTCTTTGCCCGCCATAGAAATCATTGGTGGGACTACCGACTGGCGCGAAGAGGATGCCTCTTTTTTCATCGAGACTGAAGCCTGCCCAGCTATTGGTAGACCCCATGTATTTATAGGCTGTAGAATCTTCCCAGGTCTCATACCCCGCTTCACCGGGATAAGGCACGGTGTGAAAGATCCATTTCTGCTGCCCGGTCTTTACATCGAAGGCGCGGATATGACCGGGACTCTCGTCGCCGACCAGGCCGCTCAGGAAGAAAAGATCTTTGTAGACCATGACGGGGGCGGTTGGCGAGACGAAGACCTTCTTCTCATCCCTGCCGAGGCCGGCGTTAAGGTTGATGCCGCCGTCAGTGCCGAAGCTGGGAATGAGTTTCCCTGTATTGGCATTCACTTCGAAGGCAATGGAACCTACCGTGTAGATGATGCGTTTGTCATCTCCTTCCGCCCAATAGGCCACGCCCCGGTTCATGTTCACGCTATTGCGGGGCCATGTCTTATTAGCCACCGTATCTGAAGGGTCGAAGCGCCATTTCTCTTTGCCGGTTGCGGCATCGACGGCGAATAATTTCAGTTTTGAAGAAGTTCCGTACAGAACATTGTCGACGATGATCGGGTTGCATTCTATCGGCCCCGTCTTGGTGCTGTCGCCGTTTTCGGAATGATAGATCCAGGCTACCTGCAACTGATTGACATTGGAGGTATCGATCTGGTCGAGGGAAGAGTAGTGTGTCGCCGCTCTCGTCCCGTTGGCGTATCGCCACCCGGTATAGTCCGTCTTGTCCTCGGAAGATGTACAGGACGCCATAAAAATTACAGATGCAAGAAGAAGAAACTGGCAGCTCTTGGTTGTCATATTTATACAATTTTACCCCTGGCAAGAAGGGAACTGGTTCTCGTTATTAATCCGGGATGTTGCTGGATCACACATCTCATCGCATGGTTACCGGTCATTGCTTACCGTCTTCTACCGGCGGCTCACTGACCACGATGAATAAATTTGCGCAGCGTACAAAAAGGCAGAATTCGTCAACCTAGTCGTTTTCCCTCATAAATCGTTCTAGCCCTTAAAATTAGCCAGAAAGGATAACCTGAAATATCATGATATTGTCCTGTTATTTTAGTTTATTACCCGTCATTTTCAATGGGCTACCGTGTAATCACGGTCTGTGTCTTCCGCTTCGATGAGCCAGCAGATCATTTGCTTTTCCCATCCAACTTTATCCAGGATTTGAGGACAGGCCTTCCTGCTATCAGGGAGTAGCCAAGATCGGCGAGGTAATTGAGCCGGATGGGCTGCAATGGTTGCCCCGGAACGGCATAGGCGAGCGAGACTATACCAGTAGCCTGGCCTCTGTCGGGCATCTCCTCGAGTCTTATCTTACCGCGGTCGAGTATGGAGCCGTATCGCCTGTCGTCTGGCAGGTCGCTGAGGTAGACGGCTGTTCCATCTTCCCGGATGAGACGCGCATTTGCCCACTCGGCATAGTCGTTCGCGAAGCCATTGACCGCGTCGTCCACGACGAGGCGAAGCACCTGCGCGCCCGTAATGCCGACGCGGATGGAACGGCTATCGTCCTTGCCGGTGGCTGCGGAGACATTGAACCCGTAGATGGACTTTACGTCCGCGGCGCCACCGGCAGAAGTATTGGCAGTGACGAGTGTCCCTGCTTTTACCAATCCATCCACGCAGACCTTGAAGCGGACGGCGCCCTCATCACCGGCCTGCTCATCAACACCTATGTCCGCCCTGAATTCTTTGAACTGCCCGCCCAGTGAGTATTCTATTTCGCTGATTGAATGCGTGCCCAATCCTTTTGCATAGGTGTTTAATCCGATCTTCAATGGCGTGCCTTTCACCGATCTGTCAAACTGCAGCGTGTCGTAGGTCTGGTAGGAATAACTCAAAGCAGGACGAGCGCGGGCTGCTTTCCAGAGATGCATGTTCAACTGCTGGTTGCAGACCAATTGTCTCGGTCCCTTCCACAGGCTGACCAGTGACAGGTCCGTCTTCTCATCATCGCCGATATAGCGATTCCGCTGTTCGGTACGCAAGGGCATGTCGAGTATCAATTCGATATAATCGCCTGCCTGCCATTTTCTCGCGATCGACAAATAACCCGTTGCGGCAGCACCGGTCCATTCCTTTCCATTCACGCGCGCGGAGACTACACGACTCCAGGCGGGGATGCGGACCTTTACGGAGAAACTCATTGCCGCTGCCGGTGTTACGGAAATTTTCATTTTACCATTGGCGGGATAGTCTGTTTGGATGCCCGCTTCCACACCGGTGCCTCGGATGGAGAGATGGGTGGTGGAGGGGTAAAAGAGATTGATGAAGACATCCTTTCCATCCGTCATGGCGATGTATTGTGTCAGCTCGGACAGGGTGCGCGTGCCGTGCATAGAGCAACAGAATGGCCAGGGTGCGCCTTCACGAACGAAGTCCACGCTACGATCGCCGCAGAAGCCGCCGCCTTCGTCCTGGTCGTACAGCAGGTGATTGAGGGCCACACGTTCTACCATGTCCATGTATGATGGATCGAGGGTGAGTCGCCAGCAATCGAGGTTGAGGCCGAGCCAGTCGTCTACGCTGCATCCTTCGTCATACCAATAATCGAGGTTCTGCGTCTTGCGATCGCCGAGATGTTCGACGATGCCACCGCCGGGCCACATGACGCTGCTGCGGAAGATCGCGTATTCGCGGAATACTTTATTTAGCAATGCTGAATCTCTTGTCTCTTCCGCGATCTGCGCGATGCCACGGATGGAGAGCAGGTAAGAATGCGTGTGCTGGCTGCTCATGAGAACGGGTGGTATGGTCCGGGCTATTTGTGTCGCGTTATCCAGGTACTTCCGATCATGCGTCGCATCATACAATGCGTACATGGATTCGGTGGCCACCCACCAAAAGGAACCAGGCGCTGATGGTTGATCCTTGTCGAAATAATGTTGTACGTAATAGTCGCCGAGTTTCCTGGCGGCCGCGAGATATCGCGGATCTTTTTTATACCGATAAGCCCACAACAGGCCCATCATGCCCCTTGCGTTGCCGAACCAGAAGCCGGCAGTCTTTTCGAAATCGAACTTCGCCTTTCCGATATGGAAGGCGCCGTCGGGAGATTGCCGCGACAGCCATCCGCTGCCTATTTCATCGTACCGGGAAGAGCAGTTGCCCGTCGAGAGAGCAACGCGACTATACGCCTCGAGAGTGCGGCCCGACCAGTCGGCACCCCACATGCCGTCGTTGAAGCCGTCCCAGATCTCTTTCGGTGATGCCTTATCGAGATAGCGGATGGCGCGTTGCATACGGCTAAGCAGATCGCCTTGTACACGTACGTCTTGCGCAGGAGTTATCTGTATGCCTGTTTTGTTGTCGGAGAAATTCGTGCCGCGGCGATCAGCTTGCTCGCGCACATCATGCTTATTATTTGTATCGTTATTGAACGTTGTGGGTCGCATGCTGCAAAGCAGCAATACTCCACAGAGCAGGCACCATTGTGTTTTTATCATAAGGGCAAAGTTTCCTGTAGATCACAAGAATGAATTCTGCGGGAATATGGTGTGTGTCCGCACACACCAACTGGTATTGAAGTCTCTATTTACTTTTTGCCTTGACGCAAAAAGTAACAAAAAAGTCAAGGCTTCAGAAAAATAGCTAAAAATTACTTCGTAAGCCTGTCGCCAGGGAACTCGCCTCGTACATACGTTTAGATGGTAGATGCCACGGGCTCAAACAGCCCTGGCTTCTCCCGATAGCGATCGGGAACGACACTCCGTAATTTTTTAATCCCGCATCGAGTGCGGGACAAGCTCCTATTTTTCTGAGGCCAGCCCTCCGCTACCTGCGTATTGACAACGTCTTTAACTGCAAATATTTACTACAAGATCCCAAGACCTAATGAACAACCCGCACTGACCAGTCACACTGCCGCCATTCACGATTGACGTTTCACGATTCACGATTATGTCATCTATCATACGTCACGATCCCCACCTTTGCCCCCGCTGCGCTTTCCACTGCTTTTGTTGCGAGGTTTAGTTTATTACCTGACATGCGGATGTCGCTCGTCTTTGCTCCCTCCACGCGAAGGAAGGTGCCGATATTATTGAGCGGCCTTGAGCCATTGATGAAAACGTTGCGGCTGTTCTGCAAGCGGATCAGCGATTCTGCCTTCTTGCTTCCCTCGGCCTTGAAGCCTGTCAGTTCCAGATCATCTACGTCATCGCATACGATGGCGGGACGCAGGTCTTCGTTCTCGAGATGGAATTGAACGTTGTTGAGGACCACGCCGCTGACGTGATGCATATAGAGACCATAGGCAGGCAGTTCGCCAAACATGTACATCTCTGGATAATCGCGTTCGAGATCGGGGACATTACGTATGGCGGCCATCGCGGCGGTTCCGCCGCCGTGATAGGTGATGTCGATATTGCTGAAGGTAATTCCCTGCGGACGCGTCTTCGAAGTACCGGTGATGGAAATGCCGACATTCAGCTTGGTGATATTGGTCCAACCGGGAGGGGACACGGCAAACTCGGGCCTGTCGGCAATCAGCAGTGGTACAGTGGCGCGGATATTATCGAACAAAATGTTCTGCATCCTTCCCCGCTGCCAGTTGCTATCGTTGAACGAAACCCACTGCTCGTTGTAGGGGCCTGCGGACCAACCGGACAGGCGGATAGAGATCGGCCCTTTTACATTCTCCATAACAATATTGGAGAAGGTCATGTTGCGGGTGATGGCGCCCATGGATTCCTGCAGCTTGATGCCATTGAGGCCGGTATTACGGATGATGCAATTCGTGACGGTGATGTTCTCGATATCGGACAAGGCATCGGGGCCAACGCGTATGGCGGCACATCGCGAACTGAGAATACAATTGGTGACGACGATATTGGAACAGGGATTCGTACGGGTACTCGCCTTGAAGGCAATACAGTCGTCGATCGTATGGATATTGGAATTGGAGATGAATATGTCCTTTGAGCCGTCGATGTCGAAGCCATCGTTGTTTGAATTGCGCAGGTTCTCCAGCTTAATGCCATCGATGCGTACGCGTTCGCATTGAAGAATAAAGACGCCGAACATCTTGGAATTGGTAATGAACACATCCTGTATCCTCACGTCCTTGCAACCGTGCAGGACAATCAGGTCCGGGCGGTTGATATCGGAGTCTACCTTGATGAGATCGCCCTGGCCGTCTATCTTTCCGGCACCTGTGATAGCGATGTTATGGCAATCCTCTGCATAGATGAGGGAGCGGATGATATTCTTGAAATTAAATTTCAGGTCACGACTATACTTGCTCACGTCCATGGAACCGAGAATGGAAGCGCTGGCGGTAATATGTAATTCTACATTGCTTTTGAACTGGATGCCGGAGGTAAGGAACGAGCCCTTATCCAGCAACACCACGCCCCCCTTGCTTGCCGCACAGGCGTCGATGGCCTTTTGGATCGCGGCAGCATCATCAGTCTTGCCATCGCCGGCAGCGCCAAATTCCCGAACATCGAATATCGTTTTGGGGATCGTGTAACCGTTGGCCCCGGCCTGGGCGAAGAGGTTTGGGGCCATTAGTATGAATAAGACAAATGCGGCCAGGTTCATAGGAAATATATTCCTGTCCTGTTCATAAGCAATCGTATTTAAGTAGGTTATTGTGGGCAGCCGGGCCACCCTTCTCATTTCAAAATTAACCAACCTTGTTCCGTACAATTTTAACCTCATTACCTTCTTTTATGCATTTATTACCCCTGCTCCGCAGTGATTAACCAATTAGCAATAAAGCAAACCACAAGGGGCACAAGGAGAATACAACACAAGGATCACAAGGTCTTTAAGTAATGCGACTTCGACTAACACGCCCAATTAGCACATTATCAAATTGTCAAATTGCCAAATTGTTCTTTGTGCCTTCGTGACTTAGTGATTCCAGTACGGGATGAGGATAAGTGCAGAAGATAAAAGGATAATATCCTTAAACTTTAAAGGCCTCGTCGTGGATAGATTTGGAGCAGCAATTATCTTTCTTTTAAACGACGATCATTTCGAATGAGAAATAAACAAATCAATAATGAAAGAAAATAACGAGCCCAGCCGGCGATCCTTCCTCCGGTCGCTGTCGGTGGGCGCCTGCCTGGTGACCGGTCTGCCCGATGTGTTTGCATCTGTCACAGACAAACCATCATCGCCGAAGATCTCGCTGCAGAAAAACGACACGGTCCTTTTCCAGGGAGATTCCATTACGTATTGGTACCGGAAGATGGACGCTATGGGAGGCAATGACTCGCAGGCGATGGGTTCGGGGTATGCGTTGCTTACGGCATCGGAACTACTTAACCGGCATGCGGAGAAAAACCTGAAGTTTTTCAATAAGGGCATCAGCGGGAACATCGTCAAAGATCTCGAGGCGCGGTGGGACGCGGATTGTCTTTCATTGAAACCGAACGTCCTCAGTATCCTGATCGGCGTCAATGATTTTTCACTGAAGATGCGCGAGAAGAAGGGAAGCGCCAGTGAATACAGGGAGTCCTATCATCGCCTGCTCGACCGGACGATGTTGGCACTACCGGATGTGAAGTTGATCATCGCGGAACCGTTTGCGATCAACGGGCTTATTCATGTGAATGATACCTGGTTTCCTGGTTTCGACGAATATCGCCAGGTGGCGAAGGAGACGGCGGAGAAATACAAGGCGGCATTCATTCCATTGCACAGCATTTTCGAGAAGGCGCTGCGGGCCGTGCCGAATCCGTACTGGAGTGGTGATGGCATTCACCCTTCGATGGCGGGGGCGGGGCTGATGGCGAAAGCATGGGTGGAGGCGTTTCGAAATGCCTGAACCCGGTCGTGAATCGTGAATCGTCAATCGTGAATACTCTCCGCTATAAGAATATTCGAATCGATCAGGACAGGACCTTAGTCGATTCGAATATTCCTATTATAGAGTGTTGTATTCACGATTGACGTTTCACGATTCACGATTGAAATTGACGTTTCACATCACGACATTAACTTCTCACAATAACTCATAAAAAGTATGAAATTACTCAATCTCTGTTTATTCCCTTTCTTCCTGATCTTCCTCGTGCCGGTAGTAGCTCCGGCGCAGGGATCGGGAAAGACCGTACTGCTCTCATCGCTCGATCTTAGTAATATGAAACAGAGCAACGGGCGTCCGAGGATCTATGGCGCGTCCGATAAAACGCCGATGACCATTGCCGGCAAGACATTTACCAATGGTGTCGGCACACGTATCAAGAGCGCTCTCTGGATCGACCTGGCAGGAAAGGCCGAACGATTCAGGGCCTCCGTCGGCATCGACGACGACACGGGTCATATTGTATTTTACACCAAACACAACTTCAAGGTGATCGGAGATGGACGCAAGCTCTGGGAATCCGGTCCCATGGACTTCCATGATCCCGCCAGGAATATTGATCTTGATATACGCGGCATCAGGACCCTCGTCCTCACTGTGCAGAACGCAGGCGATCTCGGCAGCTATGTACAGACGGACTGGGCCGAAGCGCGATTCGTCGTTAATGGTGCGGACCCGGTGACCATTGCCGCACCGGTCGATGAGGCCGTCATCCTCACCCCGGCACCTGCGGCATCGCCACGCATCAACGGACCGCAGATATACGGATGCAGACCGGGCAGTCCATTTCTTTTCCGTATTCCCGCAACTGGTAACCGGCCGATACATTTTTCTGCCACGGGGTTACCGGCAGGATTGAAACTCGACAATGCGACCGGTATCATCACCGGAAAGGTGTTGAAACGCGGTGACTATACGGTGCTGATAAAGGCGCAGAACACGAGTGGAACGGATGGCAGGTTATTCCGCATATCCTGCGGAGATAAGCTGGCACTCACGCCACCGATGGGATGGAACGACTGGTATACGCATTTTGGCAACATCACCGATCAGAAGATGCGACAGGCGGCCGACCTGATGCAACGCAACGGCATGGCGGATGTGGGATACCAGTACATCAATGTAGATGATTGCTGGATGAATGCCGAGAGCACCGGTGATAAGGGTCGTGTCGGTCCTTTGCGGAATGCGGCCGGCGATATACAACCCAATTCCTATTTTCCCGATATGAAGGGCATGACGGATTATATACACGAGAGAGGTCTCAAGGCCGGCATCTATTCCTCCCCTGGCCCAACCACCTGCGGTGGCTATGGTGCAAGTGCGGGCCACGAGGCGCAGGATGCGAGACAGTTTGCCAACTGGGGATTCGATTTCCTGAAGTATGACTGGTGTTCCTATGGTGAAGTAGTCGGTCGCGGACCCTACACTTCTGCACAGATGCAAAAGCCTTTCCGCGATATGGGCAAGTACCTGAGAGAACAAAAGAGAGATATGCTTTTTAATCTTTGCCAATACGGAATGGATAGCGTGTGGAAATGGGGCGCCGAAGCTGGCCAGTCGTGGCGCACTGGCGCCGATCTCGGATTGGACATCGATATCTTCTATGATGTCGCTATCAAGAATGCAATGGACTATGGCTCCTGGTCGAAGCCGGGTGGATGGAATGATCCGGATTACCTGCAGATCGGTTTCCTGAGTAATGCGCCGTGCAAACTTTCTCCAACCGAACAATATTCATTCATGTCGCTATGGTGTCTCCTGGCCTCGCCGCTATTCTACAGTGGCGATATGGCGAAGCTGGATGATTTCACTCTTAATATCCTGACAAATCCCGAGGTGATTGCCGTAAACCAGGACCCGCTTGGAAAATCCGCGAGGGTGATAGATGTCGACTCAGTACACGAGACGCTGGTGATGGTAAAGGAAATGGAAGACGGCAGCAAGGCTGTGGGACTATGCAACCAGGGACTCTTTCCTGCGGTTGTGAAATACAAGTGGACGGGCGGCAAGGCAAGTGCCGTGCGGGATTTGTGGCGTCAGAAGGACCTGGGCGTTTTCGAGAACGAATTCTCGGTGACCGTGCCGGCGAGAGGGGTAGTGTTGGTGCGTGTGTCGCAGGCGAAGACGAAGAAGAAAAGTTGATAAGGCAGACGGGGATTTGGGGGGATTTTAGGATTTATAGGATGAGGAGTCCGTTGGCCTGAATGTTTATAAAAAAAAGAAAAATCTGATCCGGGATTGAGGATTACTAACCTCTGCTATCCCAGATCAGATTTTCCATTTTAATCCTTGACTCAAACTCGACGACTATTCATCCCATAAATCCTAAAATCCCCCAAATCCCCGTCTGCCTTTTCTCCTATCAAGAAACTTATCAACTTACTCCTTAATGCAATTATCGGTCAAGCAACGCACTCAGCATTTCCGGATCAGCACCGCCATCTTTCAAAACAGTGAATGTCTCATTAAACGACCAGTACGACCAGTCGATCCCCTTTTCCTCGAAGGTCTGGCGGAAGTCTTTTATAAATGCATAGCGGTCCGCCGGTGTTACCGTCTTCAATAGTACGCCGAACTCACCAGCGAAGAGTTTCATCTTACCGCCATGGAGCTTGTTCCAGTCGACGATCATCTGCATTCTTTCACCAAGCTTTTGCTTATCCCATTTCTGCGTGCCATACAGCTGCAGGGCGGCGGTCGCTTCCGGTTTCAGTGCATCCGGAACATCCATCAGTACATCGGGCAATCGCTGCGCAACGATATCCGTGCTTGAAGGATAGGGAACATGCCGGATGAAGTTCATATAGGTATCCTGGAAGCCCGGCCAGTACGCGCCCTGCAATGTGAAGACGAAGGGCTCGTAGTGAGAGAAGGCATACATCACGTTCGCATCGTCGACGGGTTCCGTCTTTGTCACACCCTCTATCGTTCCTACGGAAGATCCGCTGAGGATAAGCGTGTGCTTTGGCATGCCGCGCCGGACAGCCGCCCACATGCGCGGCTGCAATTTGTTCCAGTAATTCCAGGCCGTCGGGTCCGGGCTATCGCCAAATGGTTCGGTCATCAGCTGGAACGCGAGCTTCTCGGGCGGCCAGCGTGAAGCGACATAACGCGCAAAGTCTTCATACCATTTAAGAACGTTTTCAAACTCGGCCTCGGAGCCGAAGGAGGCATACTTGAATTCGGGCTCGGGATGTATGGTCAATACAACGGGTAGCCCCTGGTCCATCACCAGGTTGACCATCCTGTCGATCTGGATCATGTTGATGGCTTTCGCTCCCATCTTATGAACCGTTGGGTTCGCGATAAGTTTTACGAAGCCGAATCCCATCTGCTTGATCAGCGCGATCTCGGAAGGAAGTATGTACATGGGATCTGGTACGGCATGATATTGCCGGTCGATGGTGATGCCGCGTTTGGGTTCGAAGGCCAGGTGCGCCTCGGGCGCCTGGAAAGGACCGTTGTCATCCAGCGAATAATTGTGTTTCTTACAGGCAGGGAGGCAGAGAACAACGCACAGGCCGGCGCATAGTAATCGCTTCATCATTTTCATAAGGCATATTTTATTATCTACTTATTATTTTTTAGTTGGATCATCTCACAGGCATCCCAGGTGAACCAGCCCTTCTCCGTTCTTATCTTAATATTATTTTCCCCTTTCACAAGCACGCTTGCGGGGATATCGATCGTCGCGGTATAGGGATAAGCGAGTTGATAGGGTATTCTATCCTGCTTACCCAGGCCGGCAGGAAGTGGCAGCAAGAAACGTTTGCCATTTATCTCTACTGCAATACTGGAAGCCGAAGAGGATTGATCTGCGGTCCGGATATATAGCCGCGCACCCTGTGTGGCCGCTGAGGCCGGTATGGTAATGAGACTGGTCAGTGTCGACTCCGGCGTAACAATCCATGGAATATGCGTAGCGTCCGGATTATTGCCGGTCACCGCGATATTATATTTACCGAATGCTGCAGTGTCATTGACATCAGCACCCTGGAACTCCTGGCTCATGACATCCGCTCTTCCGAAAGAGAAAAGCAGATCCGCGGAAGGCTGGATGATCACATCCCCTGCATTCCAGGTTTTTATTCTCCAGCCCGTCTGCAACAGGCTTAGCTCTTCGGTGGAGTTGACCGCTTTCCTTATAATGATATCCCTGCTCTCGCCGGGTGGGACAATGATAAAATTATTGCTCATCAGTAAGTCCAGTCTGTGAACGAGCAGAGGCTCTACCTTCGAGAAGAGCGCAGTCATTTTTCCCGTATTCTTCAAGGTTATTTTCAGACTCTCTCCATCTTTTTGCGATAGGGCGACGATGCTCGCCGAGAGTACCGTCCTTTTAACGGGAACGATATAGTCCGGGAGATCTTCCACGCGTGCCATGGGCAGGCCCGCCGGCGCAGATAGTAAGGGCGCATATACTTCAAATTCATCAACGGCCCCTTCACCGAGTTTCACTCTTACATAGTGTGCCTTGATTGGCGTTGTCAATACCTCGACGGTGCTGCGGGGTGTATAGGCCGGCATCTCTGCGAAGCCGGGATATTCGAAGGCAGACGACCATACCTTGCCATCCTGCGAGGTCTCGATCTTCAGCGTGCCAATAGATCTATCTTTTTCTTCACCAGTGCGATCACGGCCGATCCTGTATCTGCCGATGGTGCGTTCCTGCCCCAGGTCTATTTGAAAATACGATTGCGCAGTATCGGGCGCCCAGGCGCTCTGATTGCCATACTTGCCATCGTTGATGAACACTGCATTGAATGCTGCGTCACGACGCGTGCTAGTGGCTGTTGCGGGCTTTGCTCCATTGGATACGAAGGCAAAGTTTTCAGGAACTGCCGGACTCTTGGTAGCGGGCACGCTTGCGGACCTGCCATTGGACGAAACATTGTTCAACAGCCCGGAGAATACGCTGCCGACGCCATCGAGACCGAAGACATGAATGCGCTCACTGTATACTCTTGAAGCATCCTTCACCTTCAGCTCCACGAATACGGGTCCGAGATTGGCCGGCGGATCAATGTGGATGTCTTTTACCTTCATTGCCTGCTGCGGCGCGAGGCTTGTCTTGCCCTCTCCCTTTCCTACTACCTGGCCATCGCTGGTGCGCACCGTGTATTGCCATGTGAGGTCCCTGGATTTTCCTGGGAGGTCGCTCGTAAGCCACAGTTCCGTATTGATCCCTTTTGTGCGATGATAGGTGATGGAGAAATATTTTAACGAGATGGCGACGGGACTGAGCGCATCTGCTTCAAAATAATAGTTCATCAACGGAATGCCATCATGATCGACATGATAGGAACCGGCGCCATTCGACCACGCTTCATTGAACACCCAGGTAAACATGCCGCCCAGTTTCCCACCGCGCCGGCGAAATGCATCGGAGGCAAGTCGTACTCCTTCGGCCCCGATGAATTGTCCTGCCTGTATCATTTGCTCCAGGCTCTTCGGCTCTCCGAACAACGACCTGATCACACTCTTTCCGAGCCACCAGTCCTCGCCCATGGCGAAGGAGATATTCTTGCGCACCATGGTCCGCTTCTCTCCATCCTTCTCGGGGTTGAATGGCCACCGGTCGGGGATAGGGATGTCACGCTGCCAGACCTCGAGATTGGCCGGACTCTCCGCGCCGTATTCAGTTGATCGCATCATCGGGCCTTTTCCCCAATGCTCCGTCATGGTCATATCATTATAATAATCGTAGTTGGATGGCAGATAGAAATAACGGCCATGCCGGTCGCCCTGCACGGGACTCGTGGCGCGGAACAACCGGCCATCTTCTTCACCGATCGTTTTCTCAATTGCCTTGAGCGCCTTATGATCGAGGCCAGTCCACCAGGCCATTTCATTGCCGCCCGACCACTCCATGATGCTGGGATGGTTCCTCACCTGCCTGACGATACTCCGCGTAGTAATGGTGAGATTGTTGACGAATACGCTGTCCTGTTCGGGCGATGAATTCACCAATGGAATTTCCTCGATGAGCATGATGCCCTTCTCGTCTGCCAAATCAAATAGTTTCTCCGGCAGGACGCTACCGCCCCATAGACGGAATGCGTTGATGTGTGCAGCCTGCGCGAGTTCGAAAAGTTTCCGTCCGCTTTCTGTTATACTGCCCGGCAGAAGATCGGGAGGTTCCAGGTTGCAGCCCATCATCCGGATGGGCCTTCCATTTATATAGATCCTGTTCGGCCGGCTGAGTCCCGGTGCCTTCGTTGCATCCTGCGGTACATTTGTCGGCGCGCCATCTACCTCACCCCAGGTGATCTCGCGTATGCCGAAACGCGTAGACACGGAGTCCAGTGGTGTTCCATCCCCCGCCTGCAACACGGACTCTATCGTATAGAGCGGTTGTGCGCCCTGGCCGTTCGGCCACCAGAGTGCCGGATCCTGCAATTGTATCTCGGCTGTTACGGCGTTGTCGCCTTCCGTTAAACTAACATTGGTAATATTTTGTTTATCTGCACCATTTCCTCTCAACCGCAGTTTCAATTTACCTGCGCCGCCGCCACCTGCTGTATTTACCCCGAGCCTGACGGAGACGGTTGCATTCTTATATGCATTGGATAATTTCGTTTTCACCTGTGTCCATTGTATCCTCGAGGACCCCGTGGTCTCGAGACGAACATCCTTCCAGATGCCCATCGTCCAGATATTGGTCACCCAATCCCAGCCGAGATTGGTGGAGGTCTTCAGGTCTTTTAGTATCTGCCGTGTCTTATTGATGGCATTGAGGAAATAGTAATCCGTACCGAAGCCACTGTTCTTCCCATCCGATCCAACGAGATAAGGCAGCAGTTCATCAGGCATCTTATCCAGTTTTACGGCCAGTACATTATTTTTCCCCGGGAGCACCACATCCGTCACGTCAAATTCGAAACGTCTGAACATGCCGGCATTCCTTCCCAATAGTTTTCCATTCAGCCAGACCTGGCAGCTATAATCGACACCGTCGAATACGATCACGTTTCTTTTGCCCGCAACACTAGCCGGAGCAATAAAATTTTTCTTATACCACCAATCCTTCTGGCATACTTCCACCAGGCGTGGATCGCCGGGACCATAGGAGAGTGGATCGAGGAAATGCTGATGTTCGAGATCGGACTGGATATTACCCGGCACCGCAGCCGATATCCAGGAAGCATCATCAGGTAGTGCGGCACCGTTGGCTGAATGAATGAGCCAGTCGTTGCCACTCAGCAATAATGTCTGCCTGCCACGGTTGCCAACCTGTGCGGATACGGTGTGCGAGAGGAGAATGATGGCACCGGTAAATAATATGTGCAGTAGTTTTTTCACGCTGGCTAATTATTTATTTCAGGAAAATATCTGTGCAGTGAAAATTTATTTTAAAAGAATGTCGTGACGCCCGGCGTCGATCCTTTATACAAACCGTCCGCATCGGGAAATACGGGTGGCGGCGCATCCCAGGCATACGAGGCAGGATGAAGATCAAGGCCGGAATGAAAGGCTTTGTCCCATTCTATCAACTGCCCGCTATAAGTGGCCAGCCTCCCGAGGATGGCGGTCATGGTGCTGTAGGCTCCACTCTCTGCATCGGAAAATTTATAATCGCCTACGGCGATCGCAGCAAACAACTTTTCATGTTCCGTCTGGTAGGGATTGTTCTCCTGCTTCAGATCGAACTGGTAGAGTTGTTTTCCCGCATGATCCGTGATCCTGGCCTTGCCTGCATCGATCCTTCCTTTTGTGCCGATCATCAATTCGCCGACGCGTGACATCGCACCGCGGATCTGCCTGCTCTGGCTATTGAGAATGCTGCCATCGGCATATTCGAATTCGACATAGTGATGATCGAATATTTCGCCGGCGCTTTTTCCCTTTCTTACTTCGCGGCCACCCATGCCCTGTGCCCGCACGGGATGAGATCCCTTGAACCAGTTGATCACATCTATATTATGCATGTGTTGTTCGATGATCGGATCGCCGCAAAGCCAAACGAAGAAGTACCAGTTACGCACCTGGTATTCCATTTCCGTTTGCCCGGGACGACGGGGTTGCAGCTGGTTGCCATCGCCGTTCCACCAGGCCTGTGCCGAAGTAATATCACCGATCAGTCCCTTTCGCTTATATAATTCCTGGTAAGAATTCTGGTAGTGACGTTGTAGTCCGACCATCACGTTCAATTTCTTTTGCTTCGCGATGGCCGCGGCGGCCAGTACTTTCTGAACGCCCGCAGGGTCGGTCGCCACGGGTTTCTCCATGAACACATGCTTGCCCTGTCTCACGGCCTCTTCGAAGTGAATGGGACGAAATCCAGGGGGCGTTGTGAGTATCACTACATCGGCAAGGGCAATGGCCTTCTCATAGGCATCGAAGCCGATGAATTTTCTTTCTTCCGGTACGTCGATCACGCGCTTCAGGTCCAGTTTCTCTCCTGA